>Ga0214473_10008962_pt1 | contig 11832 bp, 10 predicted proteins | sample RVTome_7_FD_203509 | JGI IMG/M metagenome (GOLD analysis project Ga0214473, IMG submission 203509) | Soil microbial communities from uranium-contaminated site in the Upper Colorado River Basin, Wyoming, United States - RVT98D197 | ecosystem: Environmental > Terrestrial > Soil > Contaminated >...
AATACAGGACTTAAAGGACGTCATGATATGTTCAGTATCAACAGACAGGTTATTTATCCTGAAGGCGCCGCGGCTTTCCTTATCGAAAATCGTATAGAGGCAAATATGTTTAACAGCATTAACAGGGGCAGTTATCTGCTCTGGAAGCTTTATCCTTACTATAAGGTATTTAATGATTCCAGGTGCATTAATGAGAGAACAGTAGCAGACGGTATTATCATTCGTAATGCACTTGATAATTATTCGGACCCGCCTAATTTAGGACTTATAAATGCGCTAAGCGATTTGGTCCCTGAAGAATTAGGGAGAATAGGTATTTCGGGATTAGATTTTCCGGATAGTCATAAGAGTGTTAGAGCGTTATGGAAAAGACTTTTAGATGATTATAATATTGACCTGATAGTCCATGAGGCCTGTGCTGATTACACTTGGCGAATTTATCCTCTGACCCTGCGGCTTTTTAAAGATGACGACTGGGTTTTGATATACCTTGACGGTACCATACAGATATTTGTGAGGAACAGGGAAAAATATTCTGAAGTTATTAAAAAATATGGGAAGTCCAAACAGTTTATATACGATGAAATAATTATCGAGACGACACCTTTTGTTAAGATGAAAATGCCCATTTCCACACCTTATTCAAGCCTTGCCTTTGCACTGATGATGAAGGGTAAAGAGTCTGATGCAAGAAAGATGATCGATGCAGCGCTTGCGATTGACGACAATGACCTTGTGGCTAATTTCTGCAATGCATATCTTGCTTTAAAACAAAAAAATTGAGAAAAGCTATGTGTGTCAGATATATAATAAAAAATTTAAGGTTATACGTTAAGGCAGAAGAAATATTATGAGGGAAAGAATTCTTATATGCCTTTTTTTCGTAGCAGTTTTTATCAATTTTTTAGGTCCGATTGTTGATCCTGATTTTCCTTTTCACCTGAAAACAGGAGAATATATATATCAACACAGAGAAATTCCAAAAGATGACCCTTTTTCTTTTTACGGGAAAGGGATTGTAACAGACAGGGAAAGATTTACTCTTTCACAGTACTGGATTTCACAAATTATATTTTACAAGATATATTCGCTGATTGGACCTCCAGGGGTAATCACTTTAAGGGCAATTGTCTTTTCTGGGTTTGTTTTTATTTTATGGTTCGTTTTGCGAAAAAGAGGAATTTATTCCTCTCTGATAATTGCTATATTGGTAAGTGTTATCCTGCAAGCATGCAAGGTCGACCGGCCGCAAAATTTTTCTTTTCTATTTACACTAGCACTAATATTGCTTTTTGAGAAATACAGGGCAAGACCTGATTCCGCCTTGCCGCTTTACTTTATCCCCCCAATTATGCTTTTGTGGGCTAATATGCATGCGGGCTTTGTTTTTGGCGTTGCGGTTATTTTAATCTATTCGTTAGCTGAAGCATTAAAACTCTTCGTAAATAAACAGGTTTTTATTGGAAAGCCTCTTGGTAAAGATACAGCATTGAAGTTTTTTGTAACAGCGTTACTTGCAATACTCGTTTCTTATATAAACCCAATCAGAAGTGGACAGATCATTGCTGTTTTAGGCTCGCATACAGACGTGAATTGGCTCTACAAAATTAGCAGAGAGTATGTAGATCCTATAAAAGAAATTAGTTTTCCCTTGGGTAATAGAACTGCCGTATTGGCATTTTTCCTTATTTTTGGTTTCATCAGCATAGTTGTTTTTTTAAATTCAGTCAGGACACGTTCAATGGACATAACAAATTTTGGTCTTATAGTATTTTCTTCTATTGCAGCCTTTACTGCGGTAAGGTATATACCTTTTTTTATTGCGATCGCCTTGCCTTTATCCAAAAACTACAAATTTTTTGTGAATGAAGAGCCTCTGAGAAAATTGCGTAAATCAGCAGTTTCACTCGCTTTATTTTTTGTATTTATTATTGGAGCTATTGGCTATGGCTTAAAGGATCGTAACAATATGCTCAAGCTTGGACATCCCGCTAATTATCAGGAAGGTGTCGTGCAGTTTTTGCTGGATAACCACATAGATGCCAATATGTTTAACCAGTTTAACAAGGGCAGTTATCTTATATGGAGGCTTTATCCATACTATAAGGTCTTTAATGATACGAGGTTTATCAGTTTAGAAGCAGTGATTGAATCCGGTATTATCAGCAATTCATTAGAAGATTATAAGCAGTCGCCTGGTTTAAGCCTTGTTAATTCTTTAAGTGCTTTAGTGCCTAAGGAGTTAGGAAGTATTGGCGCTTTATCTGAAAGTTCCAATAGCAGTTCTAAGATTAATAATCCTCTGTGGAGCAGGCTTTTAGAACAGTACTCAATTGACCTGATTGTCCATGAGGCATGTACTGAGGTTACAAAAGAAATCTATCCCCTGACATTAAGGCTTTTGAATGACGATGACTGGATTCTTATATATCTTGACGGGACTATGCAGATATTTATAAGAAATGAAGAGAAATATTCTAATATTATAGAGAAATTTAAATTACCAAAAGAATTTATATATGATGAAATAATTCTCGAGACGATACCTTTTGTCAAAATGAAAATGCCCATTTCCACGCCTTATTCAAGCCTTGCCTTTGCACTGATGATGAAGGGTAAAGAGTCTGATGCAAGAAAGATGATCGATGCAGCGCTTGCGATTGACGACAATGACCTTGTGGCTAATTTCTGCAACGCATATCTTGCGTTAGTGCAGAGGGCCAGAGAAAATTCTGCACACAAGATTGACAGGAAATAAATATCAATGCAGCGGATGAAATTTTTGAAGGGCTCTATGAGATGAACGGTTCACACAAATTTATGCAAAAAGGTTTTTGTGGTTAATTTAGCTGAGGGACAGAAATCGCGGTTTCTCTTGCTTGGCATTCTCTCCATAGCGCTTGCAGGAATGCTTCTTTACTCTAATATCCTGCATGCACCTTTTGTTTTCGACGACTATAATTCGATAGTAAACAATGAGAAGATAAAAAAAACCAATGAAGTATTGACGGGCTTCTCAGAGAACCGATATTTAGCTTTAGCAAGTTTTTCATTTAATTATGCCGTAGGCGGGCTGAACCCTTTTGGTTACCATTTGGTAAATAATCTAATTCATGTTATTAATGCCCTTCTTGTATATTATCTTGTTGCCATTACCTTTAAAACTCCAGTGATGATTGATTCAAAACTTTCCTGGCGATTCATCGCCTTTTTCGGCGCCTTTATATTTGTCAGCCATCCTGTTCAGACACAGGCAGTTACATACATAGTGCAGAGAGCTGCCTCAATGGCAACAATGTTCTACCTTTTCTCACTGATTATGTATATAAAGGCAAGGCTTATAAGCGAAGAATCAGGAAAACGAATTTCATCCTATGTAATATATGCTCTTTCCATTATTGCAGCAGTCTTTGCAATGAAGAGCAAGGAGATAGCTATCACATTGCCGGTTATTGCTGTCCTTTATGAACTATTTTTTTTAAACAGGACTTCAAACCTCAAAAGATTTTTTTACCTATTTCCGATATTGCTGACAATGTTGGTAATACCTCTGAGTCTTCTTAATATCGGGGGTTCTCTGGAAAGCATTACCCAGGATATAGACAGCAGGCTTAGAGAAACAGTAAATATCAGCAGAACAGATTATTTGATGACCCAGTTCAGGGTTATCGTGACATATCTACGGTTGCTGGTTTTACCTTTAAACCAGAGCCTCGATTATTCCTATACTATATATCACTCTTTTTCAAACCCTCATGTGTTTTTGTCATTTTTGTTCCTTCTTGTAATATTTTGCTATGGCGTCTATCTTCTTTGCCGCTCAAGGAATTCTGACAGCAGTTTAAGATTAATCGCTTTTGGCATTTTCTGGTTTTTCATAACTATCTCTGTTGAATCGAGCATTATTCCCATTAAAGATGTAATTTTCGAGCATCGTTTATATCTCCCTTCCATAGGATTTTTTATTACATCTGTATCATCTTTGGAGTATTTAGTGAGGCGAAGAAATGTAAAGATTGTACTATTGACTGTCGTAATATTGTTTTTGTCCGTTGGCACTTACAGCAGGAATATTATCTGGAAGGACTCGCAAACATTATGGGAAGATGTCATTAAGAAATTTCCATATAATGCAAGGGCATATAATAACCTCGGCGTTGTTTTTAAAAACCGCAAGGAATATGATAAGGCAATAGAGCAGTTTGAAAAAACACTCATGGCAAATCGTAATTATTCTGCTGCATATTATAATCTTGGCGATATTCAGTATATGCTTGGCAATAAAGAAAACGCTATAAATTACTTCAAAAAAGCACTGGAATTAAAAATAGGCGGAAGACTGCATATGGATACCATCAATTCTCTGGGGATTGCGTACAGCGAGACTGGTGACAACGATAATGCCGTAAAGACTTTTAAAGAAGCTGTGAGGCTTTTTCCTTCATCAGTTATCCCTTATAATAATCTTGGCCGCCAGTATATTAAGATGGGTGAATCATATCTTGCTATCGAAATACTTGAAAAAGGGCTTAAAATCAGAGAAGAACCGCATCTGCGTTCTAGTCTGTCCACTGCTTATACCATGAAGGCGGAAAAAGAAAAGAATAGTGGAAAGGCAAAAAAATAGCTGGATTGTTCTATAATATAAAAAAGTTATCCGGAGGTCGAAAATGAATAAAAAAGGTTTTACTTTAATGGAGCTTCTTATTGTAATTGCAATTATTGGTATCCTTGCGACAATCGCTATTCCTGGCTATATTGGCCAGCAGAGGCGTGCTGCAAGAACCGAGGCATACTCTAACCTTCAGAACCTGAGGCTTCTGGAGGAGCAGTATTTTGCTGAGAACGGCTGTTATTACAAAACTGGTGGACCTCCAACTGTCTGCACAAATCAAACAATTGCAGGGCTTACAAGTATCCAGGGATTTCTTCCGGGATTCAAACCAGGGGCTGATACTGATTTGAATTATACATATCAAATTCAAACAGTAGGTACTACAGCAACTGCATTTACAGCCACTGCAGCGGGGAAAACGGGAAAAAGAGTCGCTGGTGACAACTATACTATAAACCAGGATAATGTAAAAGGCGGCGGCTGGTAGCATAGCTATTATAGACTACAACAGAAGAACTTCTACTCCTTAAGTTTTTTCAGAAACTCTTTGTTTTTGAGATACCAGTCAATTGTATTTTTTATGCCTTCTTCTATAGAGACAGTCGGTTTCCATTGAAGCTTTTCTTTTGACTTTTCTATATCTGCCCAAGTTGCAGGAACGTCAGCAGGATGCATCGGCAGCCATTCTATTTCTGCCTTTTTGCCGAGGTTCTGCTCTATCAGGTTTATGACATAAATAAGTTCCACAGGATTATCATTCCCGAGATTAAAGATTTCATAACCAAAGGACTGAAGGCATTTTATTGTCCCGTTTGCTATGTCATCTATGTAACTGAAATCTCTTTTTTGTTTCCCATTCCCAAAGACAGGAATTGCCCTGTCGTTATCAATATTTTTGATGAATCTGAAGATGCTCATATCAGGCCTTCCTGCAGGGCCGTAAACAGTGAAATACCTCGGAATGCTTACGTCTATTCCTGACAGGTAATGATAGCTGTAGCACAATGCCTCCGCCCCTTTTTTGGTGGCAGAATATGGAGCAAGTGGATGATCCGTGTTGTCGGTTTCTTTGAAAGGCATGTCACTGAGGCCGTATATGCTTGAGGTTGAGGCGAGGACGAATTTTTTTACACCGAATTTCTTGCAGCACTCAAGCAGGTTTAACGTCCCTTTGACGTTTGTATCAAGATAGACCCAAGGGTTTTCAACCGAAGCCCTTACACCGGCCCTTGCAGCAAGGTTAATGACAGCGTCAACGTTATTTGAAAAAAAAACTTCTTTTATCTTTTCATAATCTGAAATATCGTATCTGTAAAATTTAAAATTTGCTTTTCCCAGTATATTTTTCAGCCGCCATTCTTTAAGTTGGGGGTCATAGTAGTCGTTTACGTTATCGATACCAATTACTGAATAATCGTTCCCGAGGAGTTGCTCAGCAACCTTCCAGCCGATAAATCCGGCACAGCCTGTAACCACGATAGTCTTCAATTTGCCCCCAGAATTTTTTTTGATTTTTTCTGATATAATACAATAAATTTAACAAAAAAACGTTGAATGAGGCTATCAAAATGAAGGCGTTAATCTTAAGCGGAGGTAAGGGAACAAGGCTCAGGCCATTGACCTATACAACTGCAAAACAGCTGGTTCCTGTGGCAAACAAGCCGATTCTCGGCTATGTTCTCGGTCATATTCATGATGCAGGAATAAAGGATGTGGGAGTGATTATCTCCCCTGAAACAGGCAATGAGGTGAGAAGCTATATAGGGCAAGGGAAAAAATGGGGGATCAAAGTTACCTATATTCTTCAGGCAGAGCCTGCGGGTCTTGCACATGCAGTCAAGATAGCAAGGGATTTTCTCAAGGATGATGACTTTATAATGTACCTCGGTGATAATCTGCTCTCTCACGGAGTAAAGGATGCAATCAGGGAATTTAAGAAACAGTCCGCTGATACATTGATATTTCTTAAGGAAGTGGATAATCCAAGGCAGTTCGGGGTAGCAAAGCTTGATAAAAAAGGGAACATAGTAAAACTTGTTGAAAAACCTGAAAACCCTCCTTCAAATCTGGCCCTTGTCGGTGTTTATATATTTACCAAGAAGATACACAATGCCATTGCAAGAATAAAACCGTCTTTCAGAGGAGAACTTGAGATTACGGACGCAATACAGGAACTTATAAATATGGGATGCAAGGTAAAAAGTGAAATACTTAGCGGCTGGTGGCTTGATACAGGAAAGAAAGATGATATTCTCCAGGCAAATACAGTGGTGCTTGATGAATATATAAAGAGACATATTAAAGGCAAGGTGGATGCTAAAAGTCAGATAAGCGGAAGGGTAACAGTCGAGAAAGGGGCCTCAGTTGTAAACAGCATTATAAGGGGGCCCGTTATTATAGGAAAAGGCTCCAGGATTAAGGACTCGTTCATAGGTCCTTTTACCAGTATCGGTGATGATGTTACCGTTGCCAGTTCTTCTATAGAGCATTCCGTGGTTTTAAATAATGCATTTCTGTCCGGTGTTGAAAGGCTTGAAGACAGCCTTATTGGTAAGGGTACAAGGGTCATAAAGAACAGCATCCGGCATAAGGCGCTTCGCTTAATGGTAGGGGATGACTCAACAATAGAGGTTTGAAATGTTCAGAGCAGGCGAGATAGAAGGCGTAATTATCAAAGAGTTAAAGTCCTACTCTGACAATCGCGGCTGGCTGATGGAGTTGTTCAGGAAAGATGAATTGAATAACCTCGAGCCTGTAATGAGTTATATTTCAGTCACCCACCCTAATGTCGCGAGAGGCCCTCATGAGCATATGGAACAGACCGATTATTTCTGCTTCCTCGGTAAATTCAGCCTGTTTTTATGGGATAACAGAAAAGAGTCGCCTACATATAATAACAAGAAGGTCATAGAGGACACCGACAGACTTGTTGTGATTGTGCCGCCGGGTGTTGTCCATGCATATAAAAATGCCGGCAGCGAAGATGCAATGGTTCTGAATTTTCCTGACAGGCTTTATGCAGGACGGGGAAAGAAAGAAAAGGTTGATGAGATCAGATACGAGAACGACCCCGAAGGTCCCTTTAAGATTGAATAGGTGAAAAAAATGAGACTTCTTGTTACAGGCGGATGCGGCTTTATCGGCTCTAATTTTATCAGGCATATTCTTAATAAATATTCTGACTATGAAATTGTAAATCTGGACGCCCTGACGTATGCCGGGAATCTCGAAAACCTGAGGGATATAAAGAGCAATAAAAGATATCATTTCAAACATGGAAGAATTGATGACATAGACCTTGTTATGGATTCTCTCGGTAATGTGGACTATGTTGTAAACTTTGCTGCAGAAACCCATGTTGACAGATCAATCCATGATGCACAGCCATTTATCATCACGAACGTTTTAGGGACGCATATCATGCTCGAAGCTGCAAGAACAGCCTCTGTCAAAAAAATTATTCATATTTCCACGGATGAAGTATACGGGACACTTGGGGATACAGGAAAATTTACTGAGGAAACATCTCTCAGCCCTAATTCGCCATATTCTGCGTCAAAGGCATCAGGTGACCTGCTGGTGCGCGCCTATCATGAAACTTACGGGCTGCCTGCAGTGATTGTAAGGCCATCAAATAATTATGGCTATTATCAATTCCCTGAAAAGTTTATTCCCTTGATGATTACAAACCTTCTGCTCGATAAACCAATTCCGGTTTACGGTAAAGGCGAGAATATCAGAGACTGGCTTTTTGTTGAAGACAACTGCGAGGCAATTGACAGCATAATGCATAATGGAAAAACCGGCGAGGTGTATAACGTTGGCGGTGACTGCGAAGTTAAAAATATAGAACTTGCAAGAATTATTCTTCAAATAGTCGGTAAGGGCGAGAATTATATCAAGCTTGTTAAAGACAGACCGGGGCATGATTACAGGTACGCACTTGATAATTCGAAAATAGAGCGTGAACTGAAATGGAAGCCATCTGTAAAGATAAACGAGGGGCTTAAGAAAACAGTTCAGTGGTATAAGGATAACGAATGGTGGTGGCAGCCCTTAAAAGAAAGGCTTGGCTCTGAAAGCAAGGGGTTCTGGAAATAAAAATGAAGATTTTAGTCACAGGCTCAAGGGGTATGCTTGCACAGGATTTAGTTCCTCTGTTGAAGGAAAGTCATGAAGTTATGTCATTTTCAAGGCAGGAAATGGATATTACCAGGAAGGATATTGTAATGAAGAAAATAAAGCACAGCGTGCCTGACCTGGTAATAAACTGTGCTGCATACAGGGATGTTGATAAGGCAGAAACGCCTGGGGAAAGGGAAAATGTTTTTATGGCAAACAGCGTCGGAGTTCAAAACCTTGCAATTGCATGTGCAGATGAGCAGATCCCTTTGTGCCATATAAGTACGGATTACGTTTTCGACGGCAAAAAAAACAGACCTTACACCCCTTTTGATTCTACAAACCCATTGAATGTTTATGGGGAATCCAAACTTGCAGGAGAGAAGTATATCCAGTGGATTTTAGACAGATTTTATATAGTGAGGACAAGCGGTCTTTACGGCAAAGGGAACAGCAGCTTTGTAACAAGTATTCTTAAGCTTGCCAGGGAACATTCCGGGGTTAAAGTTGTAACTGACCAGACAGGTTCACCCACCTCTAGTGTAAGTTTATCAGCTGGAATAAAAAAACTCATTGAGAGCGGAAATTTCGGGATATACCATATCGCCGATGATTCAGGAGACGGCATAAGCTGGTTTGATTATGCAAGAGAGATTATATCAATGGCTGGAATAAAGGCAGACATAATCCCGGTAACCTCGGATGAATTTCCACGTCCTGCAAAACGTCCGGCATATTCAGTGCTTGGTACTGAGATTACCACGCTTGCTACAGGCTATATCCCTGAAAAACGCGAGGTCGCGCTGAAAAGGTTCCTTTCTAGCATTAATTTCTGATAGTGCATTCGATTTCATAGCAGAAAAATCGGATTTATTCCTTGACTAAATTTCGGGTGTGTGGTATTGTTCATGACGTGAACAATGATTTTGCTGACGATATAAATCTAAAACTTCTTGATGAATTAACTAAAGAGTCTGTCATTACGCAGAGGGCACTGGCCGACAGGCTTGGCGTAGCCCTCGGGTTAGTAAACGCCTACCTGAAAAGGCTTTACAAAAAGGGTTATATAAAGATCAAGAACCTTCCAAGAAACCGCATCGGATACATAATCACGCCGCAGGGTTTTTCAGAGAAAGCAAGACTTACATATGGTTACATGCGTCGTTCTGCGCAATATTTTAAGGAGATGCGGCGAAAAATAGAACATACGTATTCTGTGATGATGTCTTCCGGGATAAAAAATATCCTCTTATGGGGTGATGGTGAGATTGCTGAACTGTGTTATATTTCGACAAGGGGGTTGCCTCTTAAGATTGTGGGCGTTGTAGACGGAGCGACTGTTGAGAGCGGGTTTTATGGGGGCAATATTTACTCTGTCGATGATATACAGAATATCGAATTTGACGCCATATTAGTTTCTGCAATTCAGGGCGAACTGGTAACGGATATATATAAATCCGGCGTAACCCCTGACAGGATTTATTATTTATGAGAGGTATGAAATTGGCAGATGTTTCGGAACTTTACTGGTATGCCATTTATGTCAGATCCAGGCATGAGTTCCAAGTGCGAGAGAGGCTAACAAAGACAGGCATAGATGTCTTTCTTCCTGTGGTCGAAAGGCTCAACAGGTGGAAGGACAGGAAAAAAATTGTAACTTTTCCGCTCTTCCCCGGCTATATATTTGTCCATATTAAGAAAAACTACGATAATATGCTGGATATTTTGAAAATGCAGGGTGTTGTAAGATTCCTTGGACTGGTTCCGAGCGAACCAGAACCAGTTCCGGATGAGCAGGTAATCGCCCTTAAACGGCTTGTTGAAAGCAAGGAGGCTTTGGACCCTTATCCATACTTGAAAGAAGGTCAAAGGGTAAGAATTAAGAAAGGCCCGCTTGCCGGCGTGGAAGGTATTCTTACTGAGAGGACAGGACATCATATACTTGTTCTTTCTGTGGATATCCTCCAGCAGGGGGTCTCGATAAAGATAGACGCATCAGAAGTAGAGTCCATTTAGTTCAGGACTCTGCCGGAAGCCCTCGTAGGTTGCAACTGCAGAAATGCAGATATGTAACTGAGAGGGCGGAGCGTTAAAAAAAAGAGAAATAAAAACATGAAGATTTCAATCATATTTGACGGAAGAAATCAGTATAGCAAAGAAAAACTTAACGAGATAGGATTTGAATACTTTCAGGTAGGAGTTGGCGGTTAATAAAAAAGGGGAGGATAAAGCATATTACTATAGATAGAGGGTTAAGCGGCAAAAAAATTTTGATAACAGGTGCGGATGGTTTTATCGGAAGTCATCTGACAGAGAAATTGTTGGATGAAAATTGCAGCGTAAAAGCATTTGTTTATTATAATTCTTTTAATTCATTCGGCTGGCTGGATTCTTTCCCAAAATCTAAGTTAGATAATATTGAAATATTTTCCGGAGATGTAAGAGACCCTAACGGGGTCAGGAAGGCGGTTAAGGATGTAGATATTGTTTTTCATTTGGCTGCGCTTATAGGTATCCCCTTCAGCTATCATTCCCCTGATAGTTATGTTGACACAAATATTAAAGGAACATTGAACATCCTCCAAGCCTCAAGAGATGTGGGAATAGAAAAAGTATTAGTAACATCAACTTCGGAAGTTTACGGCACAGCGCAACATGTTCCCATAGATGAAAAACATCCTAAACAGGGACAATCGCCTTACTCAGCGACAAAGATTGGAGCGGATGCTATAGCGGAATCATTTTACAAAAGTTTTGGTTTGCCTGTTGTTATTGTAAGACCTTTCAATACTTATGGGCCGCGCCAGTCAGCAAGGGCGGTGATACCAACAATAATAACTCAGTTGTTAAATAGAAGCGAGGAGATTCACATTGGTTCGCTCTATCCGACGAGAGATCTAAACTATGTGAGCGATGTTTGCAATGGATTTATTTACCTTTCTCACTGTAATGAAGCTGTTGGCAGGGAAGTTAATATAGGTTCTGGAAAAGAGATATCTATTGAAGGCCTCGCAAAAGAGATTATAAATATAATAAATCCTGATGCCAAAATAGTTTCTGAGGATTTAAGAAAAAGGCCTGAGAAAAGTGAAGTA
>Ga0214473_10008963_pt1 | contig 11831 bp, 11 predicted proteins | sample RVTome_7_FD_203509 | JGI IMG/M metagenome (GOLD analysis project Ga0214473, IMG submission 203509) | Soil microbial communities from uranium-contaminated site in the Upper Colorado River Basin, Wyoming, United States - RVT98D197 | ecosystem: Environmental > Terrestrial > Soil > Contaminated >...
TGTCAATCCAAATGCGGACGCCGTGGCGACCCTGCGCCGTGCCGTGCTGGGGGCACGAGCCGGCCACGGGGTCGCAGCCCCCTTGGCGTCAACGTCCGGCGCATCAGTCTTGTTTCACACCCCCCAGGAACCCCGCGGCCAGGATGAAGGCCACGCCGGTCCAGGATGCCAGGGAAGGAAACTCCCCCACCATGACCATGCCGATGAGGATGGAAAAAGGCACCTCGGAAAGAGCCAGGATACTGGTCTCGTGCGCGTTCAAGAACAGCCCCGAGAGATTAAGCATCAAGATGGGCGCGGCGGTACACAGGGTGCTGTACACAACCAGGTAGAGATAGCCCATCCCGGCGATCCCCTTGAAGAGGGTGAGGACCATGAGTGGGCTCAACAGGATGGACAGGATCAGGAACTGCCAGATGGTTCCCGCCATCACCTCGCCATCCCGTTGCGCACACTTCCGGGCAATGACGAAGTACCAGCCGAACAGGAGCCCGGAGAGGAGGGCAAGGCCATTTCCCAGGGGGATGTTGGGGGAGAGGGCCGTCTGCGTCCCCGCGACCCCGGCATAGGTGCTGAACGCGAAGATGCACACCCCGGAGAAGCCGATGACGATGGCCAGCTGGTGGAGCGCCCGGACCTTTTCCCCGAGGAAGATCCACGCCAAGGGGGCGGCGAACAGCGGCGCGGTGAAGCTGAGGGCGATGGCGTTGGCCACCGTGGTGAAGAAATTGCTCCAGGTGAAGGCCGCGTTGACCGCGAAGATGGAGACGGCCATGAGGAGAGCCGTCCTGAATCGCCCCGAGTTGATGCGGAGGACTGGAGGCTTCGAAAGGACGGTCGAAAAGGCTGTCAGGCTCAGACAGCCAATGAGGTACCGCCAGGAAAGAATGTCGGTGATATCGAACCCGTGCAACCGGAGGATCTTCGTCAGCGTACCGCTCGCGCCCCAGAGAGCCGACGCGGAGAGGACGAGCGCAATACCCTTGAGTCTATTCGTTTCCAAGCCGCGCCGCCTGTCTCTTTCTCTCCGCAGAGTAAAGGCCGCCGCCTCACCCGAGAAGCCCCGATGCAGAGCCTAGGAGTCCGTCCGGCTAGCCCCCGGAGTGTACACGAGGCTCCGCAACAAGGACTAGAGCTCTCGCAGGACCTCCCGGATGCTCTGCTCCAGGATAGCCAGCATGGCGTCGATGTCCCGCTCGGTCACGATGAGCGGCGGACCGAAGGCGATCCAGTGGGGATCAAAACGAAGCAGGAGGCCGTTCCGCAGGGCCTGCTTCCCGATGCGGAGGCCGATGTTCACCCCTGGGGGGAACGGGGCCTTGGTGGCAGGGTCCTGGACGAATTCCACCCCGATGAGGAGGCCCTTCCCCCGGATCTCCCCGATAATGCCGAGGGGGCGGAGGGTCTCCAGACGCTCGACCAGGTACGCGCCCACCCGGCGGGCGTTGCCGGGCAGGTCCCGGTCCCGGATCTCCCGGATGCTGGCCAGGCCGGCCGCAGCGGCCACGGGGTTCCCAGCATAGGTATGGCCGTGGGCGAACTCGGCGCCCTGGGGGCCCCAGAAGCTGGCGGCCACGTGGTCCCGGACGATGGCGGCCGCCAGGGGGGCGTAGCCGCTGCTCATTCCCTTCCCGCAACAGAGGATGTCGGGAATGACATCGAAGGTGTTGGCGGCGAAGAGCTGGCCGGTCCTCCCGAAGCCGGTGATGATCTCGTCGAAGATGAGGAGGATGCTGAACTCGTCACAGAGCTGGCGCAGGATCTTCAGGTATTCCATCGGAGGGGTGATGATCCCTCCGGTGTTGCTGATGGGCTCCACGATCACGGCGGCGATCGACCGGGGGTCCTCCCACTCGATCATCGTCCGGAGCGTCCGGGCGCAGAACACCTCGCAATCCGGGTAGGTCTTCTCAAAGGGACACCGGTAGCAGTATGGCGGGTAGAAATGAAGGAAGCCGACGGCGGCCGGCTCGTACAGGGTCTTCCGGTACCCCACGCCCCCGGCGCTCATGGCGCTCGCCGTCGCCCCGTGGTAGCTGAGGTATCGGGAGAGGATCTTGTACTTGCCCGGATTGCCTGTTTGCCGGTGGTACTGCCGGGCCATCTTGAAGGCGGCCTCGGTGGCTTCGGACCCGCTGCTGACCAGGCGCGCGGTGTTCAGATCCCCGGGGGTGATCTCGGCCAGCAGCATGGCCAGCTCCACCGCCCGCGGATTGGTTCCATGCATGGGGGGGTTGAAAGGCAAGGTCTCGACCTGGCGGCGCACCGCCTCCACCAGCCGGGGGTTGTTGTAACCGACGTTCACCACGTAGACCCCCGCCAGGCCATCCAGGTACTCCTTCCCCTGGACATCCCAGAAACGGATGCCATCGGCGCGGGCCACGACGAAGGGCTCCTTGACAAACTCCGCCATCTGCCGGTAATCGAGCATGATGTGGCGGAGGGCGTCTTTGGTGGCGTAACGGGCGTCGGCGTCGGGTGGCATGATCCTTCCTCCATCCCAATACCCTGGGTCAGCAAATCATCACGCAAACCGGGCGCAAGAGCGATCCGGTTTCTCAGCCGGCATGAGAGGACCTCAACCCTTCAGGCCGCTCATGACGACGGCCTGAACAACCCACTTCTGGAGCGTCAAGAAGATGACCAGGATGGGCAGGACGCTGATCACGGCCGCCGCGGTGAGCAGGTTGTACTCGATGAAGTACATGTTGGTGAAGCTCATGAGTCCCAGGGTGACTACCCGCATCTGGGGTGAGTTCACCACCACCAGCGGCCAGAAGAACTCATTCCAGTTCCACATGAACTTGATGATGAGAAGCGTGGCCATGGCCGGCTTCACCGAGGGCAGGATCACCCGAAAGAAGATGCGAAGCTCGCTGCAGCCGTCGATCCGGGCGGCATCCATGTAGTCGCTGGGGATCACTTCGATCGCCTGGCGCATCAGAAACACGCCGAAGACGCTGACCAGGTCGGGCGCCACGATGCCCAGGTACGTATCCAGAAGGCCGAGGCGGCTCACCCACCCGTACAGCGGGACCACCACGGACTGGAACGGCACCATCAGGATGCCGATGATGGCGAAGAAGAAAAAGTCGCGTCCGGGAAACTTGAACTTGGCGAACCCGTAGCCGGCCAGGGACGAGACCACCAGGCTGCTCACCGCCGCCACGGATGCCACCAGGGCGCTGTTCAAGAGGTAGCGCCCGAAGGGCTCCCGCTGAAATACCTCCCGGTAGTTGGCCAGGTTCGTCACACTGTCCGGGAGGATCTGAAGCGGCACCCGCTGGATCTCCGGAGCGGTTTTCAGCGAGGTGATGGCCATCCAGAAGAACGGAAAGAAGACCACGAGGGCCCCGCACGCCACCGCGAGGAACGCCACCCAGCGGGGGGACCTGAATCGTCGAATGGCCACCTGGGACTCCGCCCCGGTAACTCCCGTGGTGGGGACTAGTACTCGACGGGCTTCCTGAAGATTCGCCATTGGAGCAGCGTGACAGTGAGCAAGCTGACGAAGACGAACACGGCCATCACCGAGGCATCTCCCATCCGGAAGTATTTGAAGGCCGTGTCGTACAGGAGCATGATAACCGTTTGGCTGGCGCTGGCCGGGCCGCCCTGGGTGGTGGCGTACACCTGGTCGAAAATCTTAAAGTTGAATATGAGCTCAAGGATACAAACCATTATGATCTGAGGGTTTAAGAGTGGCAGGATAATATGGCGAAGTCGTTGGGAGGCACTGGCCCCGTCAATAGCCGCCGCCTCGTAGTACTCGCCGGGAATGGATTGGAGGGCCGCCAGGAAGATCATCGTGTCAAAGCCCAGGCGAACCCAGATGTTCATGATCGCGATGGACGGGCGGACCTGGGTCAGGCTCTGCAACCACTTCTGCGGGGGGATGGCGACCATGGAGAGCAGGTAATTCAGGAACCCATACACCGGATCATAGATCCATTGCCAGATGAGCGCCGCCGCCACCAGGGAGGCCGAAAACGGGAGAAAGTACATAGCCGCCCACACATTGCGCCAGCGGAGGGAGGCCACGCGATTCAGACCCAAGGCCACCGCCAGGGCGAGAATCACCGTTGTGGGCACCGACAGCACCAGGAGGCTGACGGTGTTCCGGACACTCGTCCAGAAGGTCGAGTCCGTCAGGACTTTCTCGTACAGCCGAACCCCGACGAACTGGCTGGCCCCGCCCGGAACGGTGCGATAAAAGGAGCCGGCGACCGACTGCGCCAGCGGCACGAGGAAGACCAGGGAAAAGAACGCCACGGCGGGCAGGACGAACAGAAATCCTGCCCGCCGCTGGCGGTCCATGTAGGTTCTGGGAACGAGAAGCCGGGCCCACTCTCTCATCGGCAATCTAAGAACTTGGCAACCGAGCAACCCGGCAACCCGGAACCCCTGATTGCCAGATTGCCAAATTGCCAAGTCGCCAGGGGTTAGTCTTTCAGGATCCGGTCCATCTTCGCCGCCGCCTCGTCCAAGAGTGGCTTCGGCTCCCCCTTGCCGTACAGGACGCCGACCACCGCTTCACCGAACGCGGTAGCGAGCTCATTCGACTTGGGGTGAAAGTAGTTCGGCGGAACCGGCTGAGCCAGCATGTCCTTCACCGCCTGATAGTCGGGGCGATTCTTCGCGTACGAAGTCTCGTGGTTCGCGGTCCACACCGGCAGGATGCCCTGGAGCTGGTGCTGCTCCAGATCGTCCTTGGCGTTGCTGATGAACCGCATGAACTCCCACATCGCCTGTTTGTTCTGGCTGTTCTTGTACACCAGGTTCGCCCACGGGAAGAGCTGGCCGGCGCCCGGGCATGCCTTCCCGCACGGGAGCGCGTAGATCTTGAAATTGACCTCGGGCGCGTTCTTCTTCACCCACCCGTAGAACCAGGACTCGCGGAAGATCACGGCGGCCCGCTTCTGGCCAAAGGCGTCCTCGGGGTTGCCCAGGGCCAAGGAGGCCACCTTATCTTTCAGGGCCAGGTTGGCGAAGAACGTGAGGGCGCTTACCATCTCGGAGCTGTTGGCATAGCCTGTGGCCTTGTCCAGTCCGGGCGAGAGCATCCGGGCCCCAAAGGCATGGGCGAACGGCAGGAACTTGTCCGTGATCCCGACGGGATGCCCCTTGTGCCGGACGGCGAAGCCTACCTGCGTCGGCTCGCCCTTGGCATCCAGGACGGTGAGCTTCTTCATCGCCGCCAGCCACTCATCCATGGTCTTTGGAGGGCGATCCGGATTCAGACCGGCCTTCTTGAACATGTCCACATTGATGTACATCATCTGGAAGTTGCCGTGCTCGATGGGCGGCCCGTAGCGAGCCCCCTTCCACCGGCCCATCTCGAGCATGTACTTGGGCAGGTTCTCGTCCCACGGCTTGGCCAGGCTGTCCGGCATCTTGTCGCAGAAGTCATACTGCCCGCACCACTGGTGGGTCATCCCATTGAAGAAGTCGGGCGCCCCGCTCTTCCCGATGAAGGCGGCCAGGTACTTTGCCTCGTATCCCTGATACGGGATCGTCACCACCTCGACCTCGTACCCGGTCTTCTTGGCGAACTCCTTCCCCTTGGTCTCGTACCACTTGTTGAATTCGGGGTTCTGCTCCCAGTGGGTCCAGTACACCAGCTTCTTTTGCTGCGCCCATCCATCGCCCGCCGCTGCGCCGAGCGCCAGTATCGCGGCCAGGAAAAACGACATCACCAAGGTCGCCCTTCTCATCGCAGCCCCCTTTCTCGGTGGGACGTGATCGTTGGCATAACAGGAGAAGACGCCATCCTTCCACGACGGAGGATCGTTCCCGTTGAACCGCTGGATCATCGCACCCAAGGGACCCCGCTGTCAATCCGCATCGGCCGCGACATTCCCGGACCCGAGGATGCGCGCGCTCGGCGCGAAATTCGACCTGTGGCCCCCTCCTCGGGTCAACCGGTGCGATGCAGCGGAGAGCGACGGGGAAGGCTTACAGGGCCTGGAGGGCGGGGTCTGCCCAGATCCCTGCTCCGGGAGTGAAGGACTCGAGGGTGTGGCGGAGTGCCTGGAGGAACCGGCCAGCCACGGCCCCGTCCACGACACGATGGTCGTAGGAAAGACAGAGATATCCCATCCAGCGGATGGCAATGGTGTCCTCGCCGTCCCGGGTGACCACCACCGGTCGTTTCTGGATGGTGCCCACCCCCAGGATTCCGACCTCGGGCTGATTCAGGATGGGTGTCCCGATGAGGTTTCCGTCCGCCCCGAAGTTGTTCACCGTGAAGGTACTGCCGGTAAGCTCCTCGGGCAAGAGCCGCCCCTCCTGGGCGCGGCGAGCCATCTCCCCGATAGCGACAGCGATCTCCGTCAGGGAGCGGGAACCGGGATTGCGTAGGACGGGGACGACCAACCCATCCTCCAGGGCGATGGCTATCCCCAAGTGGATGGCCTTCCGGACCCTGATGCCCTCGTCGGTCCACCGGGCGTTCACAGTCGGAAACTCGCGCAGGACATGGGCGGTGGCCTTGACGATGAAGGGAAGGAAAGTGAGGCTGACCTCCTTCGCCTGGCGGAACGCGGTCTTCTTTTCCGCGCGGAAGCGAGCAATGGCGGTAAAGTCGGCCTCGGCAATTGACGTGACATGGGGGGCGGTTTGCTGGCTGCGGACCATGTGTTCGGCGATGGTCCGCCGCATTTTCGTGAGGGGGATGAGTTCTTCGCCCTCGCCGATCCCGACAGGCGCAAGGCGCCGCTCGGGCGCGGCCCTTCGAGGGGCTTCGGGGGCGACAGGTTTTGCCCCCCTGGCCTGGGCGAACACTTCGACATCCTGTCGGGTGATCCGCCCTCCTTCCCCGGTACCCGGCACCTCCTCCAGGTTGATCCCAAGCTCTTCCGCCAGCTTCCGCACGGCCGGCGAATAAAATCTTCCCTCTCGGGCACCCATTGCATTTCGCCCGAGCTGCGGGCGGCAATGGGTCCCGGCGCTCGGCGCTTGGCGCTCAGCGGGTGGCGGCGGAACGGTGATGGGGGTCTCCGCCCCGAGGTCAATTCCGGTGCCGGAGGCGAAGCCTTCGGTGATGATCGCCAGCGTCGCTCCAACGGCGACGACCTCGCCCGCCTTCACCAGGATCTGGGACAGGACACCGGCGGCGGGCGCGGGGATCTCGGCGTCCACCTTTTCGGTCGAGATGGCCAGGATGGCCTCGTCCTTCTGGACGCGGTCTCCCTCCTTCTTCAACCACTCGATCACAGTCCCCTCGGCGACGCTCTCGCCGAGCTGGGGCATGACAACGGGGATGCTCATGACTCACAACCGCTCGATTGTTCGGCTGTTGGGTCGTCCGGTGGTTCCCCGTGAACAACCGAACACTCGAACACCCGAACTCCCGAACGCCCTTGCGTAATCAGAAGGCAGCCAGCCGTTCGATGGCCGAGGCAATCTTGTCCGCGTTGGGAAGAAAGGCCTCTTCCAACGGAGCGGTGAAGGGCACCGGAGTGTCCCGCGCCGTCACCCGCAGGATCGGGCCATCCAGTCGGTCGAAGGCCGACTCGGCGATGGTGGCCGCCACCTCGGCCCCGACCCCCCCGGTCCGGGTCGCCTCGTGGACAATCACGACTTTCCCCGTCTTCCGGGCGGTGGCCACGATCGCCTCCCGGTCCAGGGGGAGAAGGGTTCTCAGGTCCAGGATCTCCACCGAGATCCCTTTCGGGCTCAGCCGGTTCGCCGCCTCGAAGGCCTGGTGCAGCATGGCCCCGTAGGTGATGACGCTGACGTCGGTCCCTTCCCGTTTCACCTCGGCTTTGCCGATCGGAACGATGAAATCCTCGTCGGGAACCTTTCCCTTGATCCGGCGGTAGAGGTACTTGTGTTCGAGGTAAATCACCGGGTCCGGATCCCGGATAGCCGCTTTGAGCAACCCCTTGGCGTCATAGGGCGTGGCGGGGGCCAGCACCTTCAATCCCGGGACGTGGACAAACCAGGCCTCGGGGTTCTGAGAATGGAACGGCCCGCCGTGAACGTTGCCCCCCGATGGCCCGCGGATCACGAGGGGGACGCTGGTCCCCGTTCGATAGTGGAACTTGGCCGCCATGTTCACGATCTGGTCGAAGGCACAGGCGATGAAATCGGAGAACTGCATCTCCACCACGGGCCGGAGTCCCATGAGCGCCGCGCCCACCGCCGAGCCGACGATGGCCGATTCGCAGATTGGGGTGTCGATCACCCGATCCGGGCCGAACTTCTCCAGAAAGCCCAGGGTGATCTTGAAGGCGCCCCCGTAGACACCGATGTCCTCGCCGATGAGATACACCTGCTCGTCGCGCTCCATTTCCTCCCAGAGCGCCTGACGAATCGCCTCGATGTACGTTATTTCTGCCATGAAAACCGTTCGACCGTTCGGTGGTTCGGTCGTTCGCACCGCGAATATCGAATAACGAACACCGAATGGCGAATTTCGAACTTCATCATTCGAAATTCAGCGTTCGACATTCGAAATTCGTCCTTAGGTGGAATACACCCCCTGCTCCACGTCTTTTCCCTCGGGGAAGGGGCTGGCCTCGGCCCAGGCCACGGCCGCCTCCAGCTCGTCGGCGATCCGCTTCGCGACCCGGGCGACCCCTGCCTCGTCCAGGGTCCCCTGCTCCCGCAGGCGGGTCTCAAAGCGCCGGATCGGGTCCTTGCCGCGCCATTCCTCGAGCAACTCCCGTGGCACGTAAGAGGCGTCATCGTGCTCCGAGTGGCCGCGCATGCGCATGGTCTTGCATTCGATCAACGTTGGGCCCTCTCCCCGCCGGGCACGCGCCCCCGCCTCCCGGGCGGCCCGGTAGACGTCCAGCACGTCATTGCCGTCCACGATGACCCCCGGGATGCCATACCCTGCCGCCCGGGCCGACACGTCAGGAACCCGGGCCTGCCTCGAGAGGGGCGTTGAGTAGGCGAACTGATTGTTGTTGCACACGAACACCACAGGGACCTGGAGCACCGCGGCCAGGTTGATCCCCTCGTGGAAGTCGCCCCGGCTGGCGGCACCCTCGCCAAACCAGGTCATGGCAATGCGCCCGGTGCCCCGGCGCTTCAAGGCCAGGGCAACTCCGGTCGCCACGGGGATGCCGTCAGCCATGGGGCTGATGAAGGCCACGTCGCCTCGCTGGACGTCCCCGAAGTGCACGTTGCCTTCCCGGCCCCGCGAGGGGCCCCCGATCCGCCCGAGGTACTGGGCGAGAACCTCCCGGGCCTGGATACCGCGCAAGAGGTGCGCCCCCATGTCCCGGTGGGAGGGGACGATGACGTCGCCGGGCTCCAGGGCGTACGCGGCTCCCACGGACACAGCCTCTTGCCCGGTGGAGAGATAGACCCCGCCAATGATCTTTCCTTGCCGGTACAGGATGCCGATGCGTTCTTCCAGGGATCGGGTGAGGCGGAGGTGGTAGTAGATGTCGAGGAGTTGATCGCGGGTCAGACCCGAATCGTCCACGCGAATGGTCTCCCCTGTCTGCGGGCCTGGGTGCGCTGTTTTCCCAACCGCTCCTTCGTTCCTCCCATTCGCGTCCGGCCGCGCGCCATCAGTCTGGGGAATCGCTTCGGGGCTCGGTGCGTGATTTCATATGAAATCACGCATTCAGCCCCCGATGGCGGACATGGACCGGGCCGGCTTGACGAAATCCGGCTGGTTGATCTTGTGGCCGGCCTCCTTCTTCCAGACGGCGGCGAGGATGAAGTCGGCGATCTCCTCGTCGGTGGCCCCGGATCGCAGGAGCCCCTTGAGGTCGTGCTCCTGGATCGAGAACAGGCAGGTGCGGAGCTGGCCGTCGGCCGTGATGCGGATGCGGTTGCAACTGTCGCAGAAAGGTTCCGTGACCGAGGCGATGATCCCGATGGACCCCCGCCCGTCGGCGAATCGGTACACCGTGGCCGGCTCGGTCCCGTGACCGTTGGCGGGCGCCACGGGGAAGACCTCGTGAATGCGAGCCAGGATCTCGGCCCCGGGAACCACCGTCTTCATGTTCCATTCGCCCTGGGCGTCCAGGGGCATGAACTCGATGAAACGGACCTGGTAGTCCTGATCCCGCCCCAGGCGGGCGAAGTCCGCCACCTCATCCTCGTTGTAGCCCCGCATCACCACACAGTTCAGCTTGATGGGGTGCAGCCCCGCCTCTCGGGCGACCCGCAGCCCCTCCAGGATCTTGGAGACCAACTGGCCATCCCGCCGGACCATGCGCTCGAACCGCTCGGGTTGCAAGGAGTCCAGGCTGACGTTGATGCGCTTGAGACCGGCGTCCGCCAGTCGTCGGGCCTTCTCGGTGAGGAAGAAGCCATTGGTGGTCATGGAAAGGTCGAGATCCGGCTGCAGGCGCGTCAGGCCCTCGATCAGGACATCGATGTCCTGGCGCATCAGGGGCTCGCCCCCCGTCAGGCGGACCGTCCGGATCCCCAGGTGGATGAAGACCCGCACGAGACGCAGGATCTCCTCGTAGCTCAGGATCTCCCGCTTGGGAAGCCAGGTGAGCCCCTCGGCCGGCATGCAGTAGACGCACCGGAAGTTGCACCGGTCGGTGAGGGAGATCCGGAGGTCGTCAACCACCCGGCCGAAACTGTCTTTCAAGCGCGACATCTTTTCCCTCGGCAACTTGGCAACTGGGCAATCTGGCAACTAGGGGTTCCAAGTTGCCAGGTTGCCTGATCGCCTGGTTGCCATCGGTTACTTTTTGGCCGGCGCCGCCTCGACCAATTCTGGGGTCATGGGCGTCGGATAGAACTTGTCCGCGTGCAGCGCGGTCTGATCATACACCAACCCCATGCGGTTGAAGGCGCCGATCTCGAAGTTCCCGGTCCACATGGTGATGGCGTCGAAGGGGCACACCTCCACGCACAAATTGCAGTACATGCACAGGTTGTGATCAATGACAAACTCAACCGGGTGGCGCTCTTTCCCCTTCCCGGCGCCGACGATGGCAATGCAACGCGTCGGGCAGATCTTGGCGCAGGCGTCACAGGCCGTGCACTTCAGCTTCCCCGTGGCCAGTTCGATGGTCAGGACGTGGCGGTTCAGGGAGCGCAACGGCAGCCGCCGCTTCTCTTTCGGGTACTGCACGGTGAGCGCCGGGGTGAACAGGTGACGCAACGTCACCCCCATGGATACCAGAATGCTCAGGAGTCCCAGCCAGATGTCCCGCACATACGCGATCATGCTTCCCTCATCCGAGGTTGGCAACCCCGCCGCTGGCGGGGCGATTGGGCAATCGGGGCGAGGCAACCGCACTTCCGAATTGCCGGATTGCCCCGCGTCCCGCGGGGTTGCCTGATTGCCAGCTCTCTCAGCCCTTGGCGCCTGCCGGCAGCATCTCGGGAACCGTGACCGCCGGCAGCTTCCTCTTGGCGATGGTCTCTTGGGAGATCTTCTCCTGCAGTTTCAGGACGCCGAACAGCAGGGCCTCGGGCCGCGGGGGGCATCCCGGCACGTAGACGTCCACCGGCACGATCCGGTCCACCCCCTTCACGACGTGATAGGCATCCCAGTAGAACGGCCCGCCCGAGATGGCGCACGCGCCCATGGCGATGACCCATTTCGGATCGGACATCTGCTCGTACAGGGTCTTGATGCGGGGGGCCATCTTTTCCGTGACGGTTCCCGCCACGATCATGACATCGGACTGCCGCGGCGAGGGCCGGAAGACGCCCGCTCCGAACCGGTCCATGTCGAAGCGGGAAGCCCCGGTGGCCATCATCTCGATGGCGCAGCACGCCAGGCCAAAGGTCATGGGCCACGGCGAATTCTTCCGGGCCCAGTTGAATAGCCAGTCGAGCGAGGTGGTGACCACACCCGGCTCAAACTTTCCTTCCAGCAAGCTCATTTCCTGGCTCCTTTC
>Ga0214473_10008964_pt1 | contig 11831 bp, 10 predicted proteins | sample RVTome_7_FD_203509 | JGI IMG/M metagenome (GOLD analysis project Ga0214473, IMG submission 203509) | Soil microbial communities from uranium-contaminated site in the Upper Colorado River Basin, Wyoming, United States - RVT98D197 | ecosystem: Environmental > Terrestrial > Soil > Contaminated >...
CGCCGGTCAAGTTCACGGTGTTGAAAGTGCGAAACGAGTCCGGCCGATCCCGCCGGCTCTCCGCCACGGGATACGTGGAATGGGTGCTGGGAGATCTGCGGCCGAAATCGGCCATGCACGTGGTGACCGAAGTCGACCTCGACAGCGGAGCGCTCTTCGCGCGGAATCCCTACAACACGGAGTTCGCCGGACGGGTTGCCTTTTTCGACGTGGACGATGCGATTCGGACCGTAAGCGGCGACCGAACGGAGTTCCTTGGGCGCAACGGCACGCTTCGAAGTCCGGCCGCCATGGCCCGGGCGCGGCTCTCGGGCAAGGTAGGGGCCGCCCTGGATCCCTGCGCCGCGATCCAGGTTCCCTTCGAGCTGGCCGATGGGCAAGAACGTGAAATCATCTTCACGCTCGGCGCAGGGCGAGACGGCGATGACGCCGGCAACCTGGTGCATCGATTCCGTGGGTCTTCTGCGGCGCGTGGGGTACTCGAAACGGTGTGGCAGTACTGGAAGCACACTCTCGGCGCAGTCCATGTGGATACCCCCGACCCGTCCCTCAACGTCCTTACCAACGGTTGGCTCCTGTACCAGACTCTGGCGTGCCGGCTATGGGCGCGGAGCGGATACTACCAATCGGCAGGATCGTTCGGTTTCCGCGACCAGCTGCAGGACGTGATGGCGCTCCTCCACGCCGAGCCGCGCCTCGCGCGCGAGCACTTGCTCCGCTGCGCGGCCCGTCAGTTCCGGGAAGGAGATGTCCAGCATTGGTGGCATCCCCCCTCGGGCCGGGGCGTGCGCACGCACTGTTCGGACGATTTCCTCTGGCTGCCGCTGGCGACGTGTCATTACGTTTTAAACACGGGGGATACCGGAGTGTTGGACGAACCCGTCCACTTCCTCGAAGGTCGCCCGGTAAACGTGGAGGAAGACTCCTATTACGATCTGCCCGGCCGGTCGGAAGAGGTGGCCACCTTGTACGAACACTGTGTGCGAGCCATCCTGAGGGGCCTCAGGACCGGGGAGCACGGCCTGCCGCTCATCGGCTCCGGCGACTGGAACGACGGCATGAACCTGGTGGGCGAACACGGCAAAGGCGAAAGCGTCTGGCTGGGGTTTTTCCTTTATGAAGTGCTCCTGCGGTTCGCCGAGGTTGCCCGCACGCGTGGTGACCTGTCCTTCGCCGAACGTTGCCGGAGAGAGGCGGGTCAAGTGCGCCTGAATATCGAGCAGAACGGCTGGGACGGCGAGTGGTACCGCCGCGCCTACTTCGACGATGGCTCGCCGCTTGGGTCGGCGAGCAATCCCGAATGCCGGATCGATTCAATTGCGCAAAGCTGGTCGGTTCTATCCGGGGCAGGAAACGCCGAGCGCTCGCGCATGGCGATGGAAGCGGTGGATCGGCGCCTCGTTTGCCGGGACCATGCGCTGATCCAACTCCTGGAACCGCCGTTCGACAAGTCGGAGTTGAACCCCGGCTATATCAAAGGGTATGTCCCGGGCGTGAGGGAAAACGGCGGACAGTACACGCATGCGGCGATCTGGGCGGCGATGGCGTTCGCCGCGTTGGGCGACAGCCGACGCGCGTGGGAACTGTTGGCGATGATCAATCCGGTGAACCATACGAGATCTCCGGAAGGGGTAGCGACCTATAAAGTGGAACCGTACATCGTCGCGGCAGACGTCTATGCGCTCTCGCCCCACAATGGCCGCGGTGGATGGACGTGGTACACGGGCTCGGCCGGCTGGATGTACCGGCTGATCGTGGAATCCCTCCTGGGCTTGCGGCTGGAAGTGGACAAGCTGCGTTTTACTCCGTGCCTCCCCGCGGACTGGAAGGCATTCAAGGTGTACTACCGGTATCGCGAGACGGTCTACGAAATCGCCATCCTGCAACAGCATGCCGAGGTTGGCGAGACGAGCGTGACCGTTGATGGGGTCGAGCAACATGACAGGGCGATTCCCCTTGTTGACGACCGCCGGAAACATTCGGTCGAAGTGGTGATCCACACATGAAGGTCCAGCTGCTCTATCCCGAATTCCCCGATACGTTTTGGGGCTTCCGCCATGCTGGTCCAGGGACCTTCCCTTTCGCGATGGATCGCCCGTTGCCGGCAAGGCGCGCCGCCAGGAGTCGGAACCGCTGAAATGACAAAAGGAGAGGAGGCGGTGATGGCCACGCTGAAGGGGAAGACGCTGTTGATCACGGGGTCAAGCCGAGGGATCGGGAAAGCGATTGCCCTGCGCGCGGCGGCGGACGGAGCGAACATCGTCCTCGCCGCAAAAACAGCGGACCCCCACCCGAAACTCCCCGGTACCATCTTCACCGCCGCCAGGGAAGTCGAGGAAGCGGGCGGGAGGGCACTCCCCCTGCAGGTTGACATCCGGTTCGAAGAGCAGATCGCCGCAGCGGCGACGAAGGCGGCGGAGATGTTCGGGGGCATCGACATCCTGGTGAACAACGCCAGCGCCATCAGCCTGACCGGCACGCTTCAGATCCCGATGAAGCGATTCGACCTCATGTTCGGCGTCAACGTCCGGGGAACCTTTGCCGCCTCACAGGCGGTCCTCCCCTACCTGCTGAAGGGGAGGAACCCGCACATCCTCAACCTGAGCCCGCCGGTGTCCCTCAACCCGCAGTGGTTCCGGGACCACTGCGCCTACACCATCTCTAAATACGGGATGAGCCTGTGCGTCCTAGGGATGGCAGAGGAGTTTCGCGCTGCGGGCGTCGCAGTGAACGCTCTGTGGCCGAAGACCGTGATCGCCACCGCGGCGCTTGCGATGTTGGGGGAAGTTGCAGGGCGGAACTGCCGAAAGCCGGAGATCGTGGCGGACGCGGCCTGCGCGATCCTGACGCGTGACAGTCGGACGTGCACCGGGAACTTCTTCCTGGACGAGGAGGTGCTCGCGGCCGACGGCGTAATGGACTTCTCCCGTTACGCCGTCGAGCCGGGCGCGCCACTCCTCCCGGACCTGTTCCTCGGCTGATTCGGGCGCACGCCTGTCCGTCTGATCAGCGCACGGTGATCCGGAAAACACGGCGCGGGCCGATGGCGGACGCCGCGGAGCAGAGCGTCGTCCCGGGGGCGATGCCCTCGAACCCCAGTCCGTCCGGCGTGTCGACAGGCGCGGCGACCTTCAGGTCGTCGCAGATGGGGCTGATCGCCGGACAGACGATCTGGCCGGACTCGCAGACCTTGAAGGTTTCTCCGACCCGCAGTTCGACGGGATAGGTTTCGTCACGCGGCAAGCCCTCGTCCTGCGCGTACCCCGTGGAACCGGTGAGCAAGAGCAACCCTACTATCGCGGCAATCGTCGTCCTCATGCAGTCACCCCCGTCATCTCCACCCCTGCCACGGAAGGTATCGACCTCCCGCTGAAGAGAGGTGCATCCATTATGTACCATTTCACTTCCCGAGGAAGAGGATCTCGACGCGAAGCGTTGTGGCCCACACCGGCTTCCGGCCCCCCCGGTCGTCCCGGGGCCAGTTCACCTCCGGTTCCAGTTCCCAGAAAAACCAGGGGCGAAAGTCGTTCCGGCGGTACTTGATGCCGATCCGATAATTGGACGCAACCGTGTGAGGTCGGGTCAGTCCGCTTACGCCGATGGAAGGGGATATGGCGCTCCGTGGCGACAGCTGGTCGAACAGGGAAAACGCCGTTCCCCATTCCAGACCCTTGCTGACTTCCGAAACCGTCCCCGAATTCGACCAACTGACCAGGAGGCCGGGGCGCATCTGACGTTCCAGGCTGAATTCGGTCGTCTCGCCAAAGCCAACCTTGCTGTTCCAGAAGGGGGTGAGCGCGGACCGGAAGTAATAATGTTCCCCAAAAGGCCGGTCGAACTGGTACCGCACCCGAACGAACACCTCGGGGGGCAGGACCAGGCGGATGCCCGTCCCGGCGAAGAAGTAGCCCTTCTCGCTCCGGAGAAATTCATAGCGGAGTTCCGTGTTGAACTGCTTGATCGAAGTCCCCGGTGCCTGTTGGTTGAAGCCGGGGTTCCCGGGGTCGGCGGGAAGCACGACGGTCGGGTCGGGCTTGTTCTCGCCGGAGACCACCAGCTTCAGTTTCCGGCTGAGCCCGGGGAAGCGGATGTTGGCCCGGAGGGATGTGCGGAACTTCGGCCCTTGTCCCTCCTCCACGCGCACTTCATTGGTCCACCGCAGGGTGAATTCCGGCCGGGCCGTGTCCACGCTGCGCGTCTTGCCGAAGAAGTCGTCGAACCACACGATGGTGGTGTCGATTCGATTCAACAGGAAGGCGTGGGTCCGGTCCACCCACTCCCCGGGAGAACGGGCGGCATTGTCGGGGAGCGCCTCCGAAGGCGGTGATGGTTCCGATGGATCGGAATCTGCCGCCAATACGGACCCGGCGAGGAGGCAGAGAAGGAACAGCGCGATCGAGGCCCGGAGAAATGCGCGGCCCCGTTGTCCCGCGCAGCGACATTTCGCTCCGACCACGCCCGCTCCTTCGGAAAGAATTGCATCACCGTCCATCCTTCCGTTCCTGCCTTTCAATGGATGGAAAAAGAGAAACGGGGCGATGGTATTTTAACCCGATTTCTGCATAATTCCTGTATGGGTTCGTCGGTACGACGCCCCGGACAAAGGAGGTTCGCCATGGGAAAAAGCATGTCGCTGATGGTGGTTGTCGTGGCCATCGCCCTCGCGATGGGAGGATGCACCGTGATGGGAAGCACGTACACAAAGAAGGTGAACGAGGCGGACAATAACGCCAGGGAGCTGGCCGCGCTGCAACAGAAGTACGAGGCCCTGACGACGGATCTCGTGAAGACCACCGGGGAGCGGAACAAGGTGGTGACCGACAACAAGGCGCTGGAGAACGAAATCGCCAGATTGAGACAGGACATCGCCGCCCTGCAGAAGGCCCAGGAAGAGAAGGTCCAGAAGGTCAGCAAGACGTACGAGGATCTGCTGGTGAAGATGAAAAGCGAAGTCGCAAAGGGGCAGATGACGATATCGGAACTGAAGGGAAAACTGACGGTCAACATGGTGGATGCCGTCCTCTTCGACTCCGGCAAGGCGGAGGTGAAAGGCGGAGGTCAGGCCATCCTGAAAAAAATCGTCTCCGTCCTGAAGGACGTGAAGGACAAGTCGATCCGGATCGAGGGACACACGGACAACGTTCCGATCACCGGGATGCTGGCGAAAAAATACCCCACCAACCGGGAGCTTTCGGCCGCGCGCGCCATCAACGTGACTCGCTACCTGCAGGAGCAGGGGATCGACCCCGCCAATCTCTCCGCGATCGCCTTCGGGGAGTACAAGCCGGTCGCGAGCAACGACACGCCGGAGGGGAAGGCGAAGAACCGGCGGATCGAGATCATCCTGGTCCCGAAGGAGTAAGGACGCGATGGCGGGCGAGCCGAAGCCGATCTCCGCCTCCCGGCTGGTGCTGGCGCAGGTGATGACGCCGCTGGACGCAAATATCTCCGGGAACGTCCACGGCGGCAACATCATGAAACTTGCGGACACGGCGGCGGGGGTCGTGGCGATCCGGCACTCCGGGCGAAATTGCGTCACCGCCACGGTCGACCGGTTCGACTTCCACGCCCCCGTGTACGTCGGGAACCTGGTGACCCTCAAGGCCTCCTTGAACTATGTCGGGCGCACATCGATGGAGATCGGCGTCCGCGTGGAGGCGGAGGACCTGCGGACCGGAAGGAAGACGCACACCAACTCGTGCTACATCACGATGGTGGCGCTGGACGCGGAAGGAAAGCCCGCCGAGGTCCCCCGCCTCCTCCTGGAAACCGACGAGGACCGGCGCCGGCACGAAAAGGCCACGTTGCGAGTCCTGGACCGGAGAAAGTCCAAGCGGTCCGGAAGCCCTTGAGGGGGGCGGCGTTCCGCGCGCTTACGGGTACAGCCCCCGGAACCGCATCGCCTCGGCCACCCGCGAGATGCCGATCATCAGCGCGGCCATCCGGTGGCTCACCCCCTTCTCTTTCGCCTGAGCCATTACCTCCCGGAACGCGTGCAGCATGATGCGCTCCAGCTGCATCTGGACCTGGGAGAGATCCCAGAAGAACTTCTGGGTGTCCTGCACCCACTCGAAGTAGGAGGCGGTCACTCCTCCCGCATTCCCGAGGACGTCGGGGATGATGAAGACACCCTTCGCCTGAAGGATTTCGTCCGCCTCCAGCGTGGTCGGCCCGTTGGCGCCTTCGGCAAGGACCCGGCATCGGATCCGCGGTGCATTCTCCTTCGTGATCTGTCCGGCAGTGGCACACGGGGCCAGGATGTCGCACGGGATCTCCAGGAGCTCCCGGTTCGACACCGGTGTCACGCCGGGAAATTCCGACACCTTCCCGCCGGCTTCCACGTGGCGGACCAGGGCGTCGACGGCAATCCCCGCGGGATTGCAGGCCCCTCCGTACACGTCGCTCACGGCGATCACCCTGACCTTGCGCGTCCACAGCTCCAGGGCGGCCACGGAGCCGACGTTGCCGAACCCCTGCACCACCGCCGTCATCTTCTCGGGGTCCAGCCCAAGCTGGTCGAGGGACGCGAAGATAAGGTTGCACAAACCGAGCCCGGTGGCCTCCCGCCGCCCCAGCGATCCTCCCACGGTGACCGGCTTCCCGGTGACCACCCCCGGAACGGAGTAGCCGACTTGCATGGAATAGGTGTCCATCATCCACGACATCGTCTGTTCGTTCGTGTACATGTCCGGGGCGGGGATGTCCTTTTCCGGGCCGATCAGCATGACGATCTCCGAGGTAAACCTCCGGGTCAGCGCCTGGATCTCCCTTCGCGTCATCTTGTGCGTGTCGCAGCAGACCCCGCCCTTGGCCCCGCCGAAGGGGATGTTCATCAGGGCGCACTTCCAGGTCATCCACATCGCCAGGGCGGTCGTCTCCTCCAGGGAGACGGAGGGGGCGAACCGGATCCCCCCCTTGCCGGGGCCCAGCGTGAGGTTGTGGTGAACCCGGTAGCCGGTGTAGGACACGACCCTGCCGTCGTCCATCCTCACCGGCACGGTAACGACGAGGGCGCGTTTGGGGTACCTCAGGCGATCGGCGAGGTTGGGGTCGAGTCCGAGCAGGGTGGATGCGCGGTCGAGCTGCTCCACCGCCTCCATGAGCATGCTGTGTCCTTCCGTGGTTTCTCCCCAGAACGGAAACGGCATTGTACTCCCCTCCTGGTAAAGGATTGACGACGCTGCCCGCTGCAAGATCCCGATCGTCACCTAGAGTTTACCAATAAATCGCTCCCCCCTTGTTTTCTTTCCGGCGGATTGGTTTACGATAGGAAGGAATGGCCCCCCCGGATTCGAAAGCCGAAAGTACGTGGCGACGACTGGCGAAAGGCGAGCTCTCCTGGGAGACGTTGCGCCTCCGGTCCCGGATCCTCGACCGTATCCGCGCCTATTTTCGCGAGAGAGAGTTCCTCGAGGTCGATCCGCCGATCGCCGTCCCCTGCCCGAACATCGACCCGAACGTCTATCCCGTGAGCCTGTCGGACGCGCACGGCCGGGTTTCGCAGCGGTTCCTCCATACCTCCCCCGAGCTGTCGATGAAAAAGCTCCTCGCGGCGGGGTCGGGCAATCTTTTCTCCCTGGGCAAGGTGTTCCGGGACCGGGAAGGCTCCCCTCTCCACCATCCCGAGTTCACGATGCTGGAATGGTACCGTGTCGGCGAATCCGTGGAGACTGTGATGGAGGACGTCGAAGCGTTGGCCCGGACCCTGGCGCTGGAAATCCACGGGCGGGAGGAGATCCGGCGGGGAGGCGCGATCATTCCCCTCTGCGGGAAGTGGGCCCGGTGGGAGCTGTCCGACGCCTTCGATGCCCTGCTCGGGGTTTCCATGGGAGATGAAGAATCGTTGCGGGCGGCCCTCTCGCGGAAGGGCTTGCGGCCGGGCGCCGCGGAACGGTGGGAGGACCTCTTCTTCCGCTCCTGTGTGGACGTGATCGAGCCCGCCATCAAAGAAAAGGGGCCGATCTTCCTGACGGGCTTTCCTTCCGCGCTCGCCGCGATGGCGAGGCGGCGCATGGGGAACGAAGAAATCTGCGAGCGGTTCGAAGGGGTTCTCTGCGGCGTGGAGCTCGTTAACGGCTACGAGGAGCTGACCGACCCCGTCGAGCAGGAAGAGCGCCTTCGGCAACTGGCGGCGCGGCACAAACATCAAACGGGCATCGTGCTCCCGATCGACCCCGATTTCCTCGATGCGCTTCGCGTGGGGCTGCCGTCCTGCTCGGGGGCCGCTCTCGGCGTCGACCGGCTGGCCATGCTTCTTCTGGGCAAGGAAACGATCGAAGACGTGGCCATCCGATGAACCACCCCTCGATGCTGCTGTTCCTGCTCTCGTTCGGGCACATGTGCACCGATATCGTGCAGGGGGCGCTCCCCGCGCTCCTGCCGTACCTCAAGGACAAGTTTTCCCTTTCCTACACGGTCACCGGGACGCTCCTGCTCGCGGCCCACCTGACCTCTTCGGTAATCCAGCCGCTGTTCGGATACCTGACCGACCGGAAGCCGTTTCCGATCCTGCTGGCCCTGGGCTGCCTGGTCTCGGGCGCCGGCATCGCGCTCGTCCCGTTCTCCCCCGACTTCGCGTGGCTGATCGCCTTCGTGATGTTCACGGGGCTGGGGACCGCCGCCTTCCATCCGGAGGGGTTCAAGGCGACCGCCTGCATCGCCTCCGTGAAGCGCGCCACGGGGATGTCGCTGTTCTCGGTGGGGGGGAACCTGGGGTTCTCCATCGGCGCGCCTGCCGCGATCTTCCTCGTCTCCCGGTACGGATTGCACGGCGCTGCGGGACTGTTCGTCCCCGCAGCGCTGGCGGGCGCGCTCTTCCTGCCCGCGCTTCCGCACATCCGCCGGCGGATCGAGGCGGTCTCCGAAAAACCCGCTCCCATCGGCAGCAACGGCGCGGAACGCCCCGTCTACGCGGTCTCGCTGATCGTCCTCATCGTCGTTTTTCGCTCCTGGACGCAGCTGGGCTTGGCCACCTACATCCCGTTCCTCTATCGGGCGGAGCTTTCGAACAACCCCGATTTCGTCGCGACGCTGCTCTTCCTCTTCCTGGGGGCGGGAACGATCGGCACGCTCGCCGGAGGGCCCCTGGCCGACCGGATCGGGCACCGGAAGATGCTCTTCTATTCGATGGCCCTCCAGGTCCCGCTCATCCACCTGTTCCTCCTCTCGAAAGGCTGGCTCGTTTTCGCGCTGGCGGCCGCCGTGGGGGCCACGATCGTTTCGACCTTCTCGGTCACGATCGTCATGGCGCAGGAGCTGTTTCCCCGCCGGATGGCGACGGCGTCGGGGACGATCGCGGGGTTCGCGATCGGGACGGGGGGGATCGGGGTCACCCTCCTGGGAGTGGTGGCCGACCGGTACGGCGTCTCCGCCGCAGCCCACCTCATCAACATCCTTCCCGCGGTCGGCGCGCTACTGGCGATCGGCCTCCCCCTCCCCTGGAAGCAGGCGCAGGAGACCGCTGCGTGAGGCGGGTCATCGACGTCCACGTCCACCTCTACCCGGAAAAACGCCTCCGGGGGCTGATGCGCTGGGTTCACCGGGGGATGCCCGGCCATCCCGTTCCCGTGGAGATTACGGTCCCGCAGGTCGTAAACGACCTCCGCGAGGCGGGCGTCGAAAAGTTCCTCGCCGCAGTCTTCCCGCTGGTCCCCGGCGAAGCGCGGGAGCTGAACCGGTTCAACGCTCTGCTTGCGCGATCGATCCCCGAGATGATCCCGCTGGGGACGGTGCACCAGGACGACCATGACCCGGAAGGCTTGGCCAGGGAGGCGCTGTGCTCCCTGGGCTTGAAGGGGATCAAGCTCCACCCGATGATGATGCGGATGGAGATCAACGACCCCCGGATGGCCAAGGTCTTCGCCCTCGTCCAGGAGATGAGGCTCCCCATCCTTCTTCATACGGAGTTCGAGGAAGGGTACGGCCGGAACACCCCGGGCGAGGAATGGGAGAAGCTGTTCCGCTCCTTCCCCAGGCTCACCTTCCTGCTGGCGCACATGTTCTTCCCCGACCTCCCGTTGGGGTTTGCCCTTCTCGACCGCTTCGAGAACATTTTCCTCGACTGCACGAACGTATTCGGGATGTACGGATGGCCCGAGGGACCCTTGCCGTTCGGCATCTCCCGACCCTGCTGGGGGAGGGAAACCTTTATTTCCGCCATCGAGGCCAATGCCTCCCGGGTCCTCTTTGGCAGCGACCACCCCGCGGGAATGGGGACGATGGGGAAGATCGTGGAGCAAGTGGAAACGTTCGGGCTGTCGAAGGAGACCGGGGAGCGGATCCTCTTCCTCAACTCACACCATTTACTCAACCGCCTGGGTTTGGAATAAAATACGGGTTCGATTCGAAGCCAACGGGCAAGGAGAGAAGGAATGGGAGAGGAAGGAAACGGAAACAACGCCGCCTCGAAGGGATTCCGCCGGAAGTGGGCACTGGGGATCTTCTTCGTCGCCTCCGTGACGACGGTTGTCTCCGGCGGATTCTACTGGTGGTGGCGCCAGACCCACATCGCCACCGACGACGCGTTCGTTGAGGGGAGGATCCACCCCGTTGCCGCTCGTATCCAGGGGACGGTAGCCGAGGTGCTCGTGGACGACAATCAGCCGGTGAAGAAAGGACAGCCGCTCGCCCGGATCGACCCGGAGCCGTACGCCGTCCGGGTAGCCGCCGCCGCCGCCGCCCTTTCGGCTGCTTCGGCAGACCTGAACGCCTCCCGCTCGGACACCAAGGCCGCCCGGGAGGATCTTGCGGCAGCGCGGGCCCAGCTCGTCCAGATGCGGGCGGCGGTCGAGGCGGCCCGGGCGAAGGTGGCGCTCGCCGAAGCGCGGCTCGCCCAGGCCGACCGGGATGCGGAGCGCGCAAGGAACCTCTTTGAGCGGCACTCCATCAGCCGCGAGAGGAACGAGAAGGCCCAGACGGAAAGCCTGGTGGCAAAAGCCCAGGGCGACGTTGCGCGGGAGGAGCTTCGTCTCGCGGAGGCCGCCCTCCCCGCGCAGGAAGCCCTGATCGCCCAACGGATGGCGGTCCTCGGCCAGCGGAAGGCCCGGACCGGCCAGCGGGGCGCCGACCTCAAACAAAAGGAATCCACTCTCGCCGAGGCGAAGCTTTATCAGGGATACACCGAGGTCGTCGCCCCTGCGGACGGGTACATCACCCGGAAAAACGTGGAAGCCGGCCAAGTCGTCTCCCCGGGCCAGCTGCTGCTCGCGGTCGCCTCGCTCTCCGACGTCTGGGTGGTGGCCAACTACAAGGAAACCCAGATCGAGAAGATCCGCCCCGGCCTGCCGGCCAAGGTCCGCGTGGACACCTATCCCGGCAAGGAGTTCAAGGGAACGGTGGAGAGCCTCATGGCGGGGACCGGCTCCGCCTTCTCCCTCTTCCCGCCGGAAAACGCCACCGGGAATTACGTCAAGGTCGTGCAGCGGGTGCCGGTGAAGATCGTGCTCGAGAAGGGGGAGGACCCGGGCCATCTCCTCCGGATCGGGATGTCCGTCGAACCCACGGTCCTCGTCCGGTAAACGCATGAACGGAGGGAACCGGTTCGGCAACGCGGTCGGCGCGATGCGCGAGAACAAGTGGATCGTCGCCGTCACCGTGATGCTCCCCACGCTGATCGAGATCATCGACATCAGCGTGGCCAACGTCTCCCTCGACCATATCCGCGGGTCGCTCTCCGCGGGGATCGACGAGGCGGGATGGGTCCTGACCTCCTACCTCGTCTCGAATGCCATCGTCATCCCCATGACGGGATGGTTCGCCCGCTCCTTCGGCCGGAAGCGGTACCTCCTCTTCTCCATTTTCCTCTTCACCGCCTCCTCCTTCCTGTGCGGGTC
>Ga0214473_10008965_pt1 | contig 11831 bp, 9 predicted proteins | sample RVTome_7_FD_203509 | JGI IMG/M metagenome (GOLD analysis project Ga0214473, IMG submission 203509) | Soil microbial communities from uranium-contaminated site in the Upper Colorado River Basin, Wyoming, United States - RVT98D197 | ecosystem: Environmental > Terrestrial > Soil > Contaminated >...
CGAAAACCTTATCTGGGAGTTAATATAACGAAGACCGATGTCTTACAACTCTGTGCGCCGGATACGACACACGTTTTAGAGGTGGCCTGGCAGACCGCGAATGGTACTCCGCCGGTGGAGATCATATCGGTTTCGGCGCGGAGTTTCGCCGGCGTCTTCCAGAGCCAGAATCTATCCTTGCCGCCCCAGGCCGGCACCCAGTTGGCGATTAACCTGCCAGGTGGTGGTCCGGTGATAGTGACAGTCAAAGCAAAAGACCAGCAGGGGGCTTTGGCCTTCGCAAGCCAGACTATTACGCTGAATCGTTGCTTACCCAAAGCCAGTCTTGGGGTTGCTGCAATTGCCCAGGGGCTGACAACGCCTCGAGAACCCGTGGAAGTGCCCATCCAGGTCAGAATCCCGGGGCAGATCGAAGCGAAACCGACACCGTTTGGCATCCTCGAGGAATCAGGCACACCGGTTGTCTTGACCGCGCCGGCCCAGGTAACATTACAGGGCGGTCGAAATCTGGTTTTCGTAGAATGGAGACAGGGAGATATTCAAGTTACCCGAGACACTACTCTTCGCCTCACTCTGCAAGGCGATCGCAGTGTTCGCGCTCAATACAGGGTGATACAGTAGCTATCAAAGGGGGGGGCAGAGGGATTTCTTCTTTGGAAGACAGTTGCATCCGGGCAACGCCTAGGGGACATCCTATATTGTTTTTGTCAAGAGGGAAAACGAAAAAAATCATCTTTTTTAAAAACAGCAAGTTACAGAACGTCTCTAATTTTGGGAACACTCTTACCTTCAAATCCCATTACGGATTCATGTTTAACTCGACGAATCTCTCGCTTTAAACGAACTCTGAATCTTAGCCCTTCGACAAGCTCAGGGTAAACTCAATCATTAATCGGTGTGCTACACATCACCTTGCAACAGAGGGGTTCAAATCAGACAGCGGGGATCGGTGGACAGGAATTGCTTTTGTTCATGGCCAAAAAGTTGTGTCCAAGTGCTAGATTGCATTTGATGCGTGGATCAGATCATTGCCGTTTCAACCTTCTCGACGGGAAGATTCTCAATGGTTATGGTTACAATGTCTGCTGCGAACGGTTTTTCAATGAAATTCACGCCTTTCTCCAGGACGGCGTGATGAACCAGAGAATTGGATGCCCCGCAGCTCTGCTGCGGGGTACTTCACCCGCTACTGAGTACTTCTTTAAGAGATCCTGTCCAGGTTTCAAACTCCTGGTTCTCACTCTCTTCTTTCGAGTAAATAATCGTGTAGGTGAGGTTTTTTAGGGTGACGAAACCCCCGCCAAGCCCCTTGATATGCCTTGCCCGCCAGGTCCCCGTATTGAGGTAGACCTGTTCGATGCCCTGGCTTGTTATTCTTACGGGCACCTGCATCGGATTATGGGTATGGCCCATGATACAGTACCGGTATTCTGATTTATGGGTGAGAAACTCCTTTGCTTTTTCTATCAATGCCCTGTCAGAGTTATCGAAGGGTAAATCATCGGGTGAACCGAATATTTTTGTATAGATCTTCATGAGGCCTTCAGCCGATTCCAGATCCAAAAGCTTAAACATCCTTATTGCGGCCTGGAGCTTATCAGCCTCATCAGGGGTTAAGACATTCCATTTATCATGGCGCTTGTACCATCTCTTCAAATATTGAAGGTTATTGAAATTGTCTACTATTTCCTTGAGGGCTGTCTCGATCTTGTCCTTGATTTGGGGATTTTCGCTAACCTGATAAAAGAGCCACTCGAACAAAGCCGAATAAGGTCTGACGTTTTCTATGTCTTCCAAATTCCTTTTAAGATCTTCTGTCTGTTCAGGAGGTAGTTGATCGCTGACATATTTGATAATAGTGTGAGGAAGCCTCGCTGCGATTTCTGTGGTGATGAGATCTCCGATGGGTATCTGTGCATAGTCGTCATCGCTGAAGTTGTCCGTGCCCTCATAGTTCCAGACATCATACTCGTGACCGTGCCTGGCCAGTACCCCATATTTATTGCCATAGGCTCCATCGTCATAAACATGGAGAAAAGGCTCTGAATCGCCGGGGAGGCCAAGATTGTCACTCACTTTTTTCCTTAAGCTTGGAAAGATATTGCATAATCTGTCGTGGTTTCCCGGGATGTAGGTCCTCTCAGGCTCCACGGTGAATCCAAATTTATTCTTCATGGACCCTTTAAAAATATCGAAGGTCTTTCTGTTTTTTTCGAGTATTGCATCGATCACGTTATTGGCATGTTGCTCTACCTTCTCCTTCTTGTCATTCATATCGCCCCATGGTCTTTCAGATTCATCCACGCCAAGCCAATAGGTTGTCCTGTTTATATCGAATATGTCGCCAAGAAAGACTATCTTTATCTCCGTTGGTTTGCCGCCGTACTTCTTAAGGTCTTCAAAAACCCCCTCGAAAGCACCGGCCGGGATATTGTGCTTTCCTGCCGTTTCGTCAACAAAATGCAGATCGCTGATGAATATCAACATGGTCCACCTCCTTCATTTGTTGTTACCCTTCGATGACACTCCATGCTTATCAAGATTCTGAAATCGTAACCCCCGCCGAATACCCTATTGTTTTAAGTCTAATAAAAGTGACATCAGAAGAAAATACATTAAACTCTGTATTCCGGGGAGAAAAGGACTGTATTTTTGGGGCTCAGCACTGCCCTCACTGGAACACTTCACGAAGGCGGTCGCGGTCGAATCGAATGTGACGATCGAAGAACTTCCCGATACGCTGATGGCGGTGGCCGGCCATGAGGTCGGATACGATGAGACGCGACACCTTTTCTACTGTGACATCTCCATCGATGCCGGTCCGTCGTACTATCCGTTTGTGCGCCTTGCCCTCGCAGGCTATCAACCCAAATCCATTCCCGGTGCCGAGGTGTCTCGGATTGTGCTTGCAGACTTCGCACAGTTTGCCCCTGGTCGAATGGCCTGGATCGCACGGGACCCACAAGACCCTGACCTGCTGAAAATTACTGTCTCAGGAACGGGATATCGAAAGAACAAGTCTTTCAACTGTGCCAGCTCGATGGAAATGCGCCTCGAGCGCTGGTTCTCGGAAGAAGAGAGCGACATCGGTTGGGTCCCGGTGCTGTTCGGTTCCCTTCCGCTTCAGGCCGATCAAACGCTTCAGACCCTGACGGTGTGGACGGCGGAGTTCTTCCATCTCCCCCCCATCGGCCCGGGTGCACGATTCCGACTTGTTTTCGAGGAGTATGAGTTGTTCTTAGGGGATACGGCCAACGGTCAAACTCTTCCATGCGGTTAGTTCGGCGAAGGCCGCGAGCGCCGACTGGTGTACTCCGACGCGGTGGAGATCTAGATAGTGTCTGTTTATAAATTGCCATCTTCAATGAGACACGTCATTCCGGCGAAAGCCGGAATCCAGTCGTTTCAAGACCTTCTGGATGCCGGATCAAGTCCGGCATGACGGAAAAAGTGCATTCATGGACAGACACTAGATAGTCCTTGAGCGAGCCGGATTGGCCCCTCGATCAGAACTCGACAGGGACCATGGCCGGGTGGCGGACCTCGATAGGGGCTTAAGGGTCTTCGAAGAAAACTCCATGCCTTTTCCAGATAGTAAGGCCGATGCAAGAAATACTCCACTGATTATTGATGGCATCAATGCCACCACGAACAAAGCTCCTTCGTAACGAATAGGCGATTCGAAAAATACCGTATTATTGAGCAGAAAATACATAGTTCACGTTATTTACCCCTATAAACATTTCAAGTAAATTGAAAGGGATCACAAAAGCAACTTGTTATCGAGAAATAGGGGGAGGCCGCCCGCGGGCTCGAAAGGAGGGGAATGCATGCGTCGTCTCGAAACGGGTCCCGTGCTGAAGGTAAGGGTGATCGCCGGGCTTCATGTCGTGGTTCTCGCCTGGGACTTTTCCCAGCAGCTAACCGTTTCCGGCGCAGCGCTGCCGCCGGAGCTCGAGCGCCTCCTTGGCTTTGCCATTGAACGAGAGGAATACGACGGACAAGGCGCCGTCGTCGAGCGCTACGTGCTGCGCGGTATCAAGCGTTTCCGCTTTAAGGACCAAGGGCTCGCACCCGGTACCCCCGTGCCGCTCGACGAGCATCCGGTGCAATCGTTTCAATGGGCCGACTACACGGTCAAGCCGGCGACGACCTACGCCTATCGCGTCATTCCGATGTACGGAACGCCGAAGAATCTCGCGCCGAAAGATGTTGCCAGCGTCGAGGTGACGGTGACTACGGAGCCGGAGGTTGTGCCAGACGCCAGCAACGGTGCGCCGCGCCACGACATCTACTTCAACCGCGGCGTCATCGGCTCACAGGCTTATGCCCGGCGATTCGAGAACGAGGCGCCCGACCCCGACCAGCCCGGCTCAGCGCCGATGCAATGGCTGTCGCGCGGCCTATACGAGGCATTGATTAAGTTCATCGGTCAGGCGAGTGACGAACACTGCGCCCTGCGCGCCGCATTCTACGAGTTCCACTACCTCCCGGTCGCTCGCGCCTTGCGCAAGGCCGTAGACGCCGGCGCCGACGTCAAAATTGTGTACGACGCGGAGAGCAGCTATAAACAGGAGAACGAGGAGACCCTGCATCGAGCGGAACTCTTGCAGTCGGACATCCGCATACCGCGCACCGTCAGCGAGGGTATCCGTCACAACAAGTTCATCGTGCTTATCGAAGACGACGTTCCCATTGCGGTGTGGACGGGATCCACCAATATTTCGGCAGGTGGGATCTTCGGGCACTCCAACGTCGGCCACGTCGTCTGGGACACACGGGTTGCCACCGCCTATCTCCGCTACTGGCAGCGCCTCGCCGACAACTTGACTCCAACGAAGCTCAGGGCGCCGAACCGCCTGGCGACGCCGACGCCGGTGGGCAAGACACCGGAGAACAGCGTTGTTCCATTGTTCAGCCCGCGTGACGAGAAGGATAGCATCGCCACGCTCCAGTGGTACGCCGACCGCATGGCCGAGGCGAAACGGCTTATCTGCTTCACCGTCGCTTTCAACCTCGATGAGGTATTCCAGCAAGTGATTTCTACAGAAAACGACGTCCTGCGCTATATCGTCAAGGACGACGATCTCGGCGATGGCGAGACAATCGGACACGACCGGGACGTGCTATTCGCCGGCGGCGGTCGATTCGACGAGGGAGCGCTCAAGAACTTCTTGGGCGAGCGGGACAATCCCTTGAACAGCAACGACTATATTCACACCAAGTTCATGCTTGTTGATCCGTTGAGCAACGATCCGTTGGTGGTTTCCGGGTCGGCTAACTTCAGTCGGCCGTCGCAGCGCACGAACGATGAGAACATGCTCGTCGTCCGGGGTGATACTCGCGTCGCCGACATCTATTTGGGCGAGTTCATGCGGATCTTCGACCACCATTACGCTCGTTACGTGGTGCGTGTGCTGCAGGAGGAAGGCAAGAGCGATCCCTCAGCCGGCTACCTCAAGGAGAAGGCCGGGGATTGGCTGCGGTTGCATTTCGACGCCAAGAGCTACAAGGCGAAGCGACGGCGCTATTTCACGGAGGAGTGATCCGGGGGCCCGGCTTAGTGCATGCTACCTCGGTCGGAGGCCGAGGTGTTCAAGAATTCCGAGAGTGTCAACCGAACATTGCGATCGCTGTTGCGACCTGCCAAACAAATAGGGGGTATCCTCGGATAGAGATCTCTCAAAAGAATGTTGACAAGTTATACTCATGGTAAGATACTACGCCTCGTCCAGGACTTCACCCGGAATCCCGCCAGGGGCGGGACTTCGGGGCAAAATTTCCCGGTAGCCGCAACCTTGAGGTTGCGTTTCAAGGCGGCGTATTAGCGCCGAGGCCCACACGTAGGCTAAAGCCTGCGGCTACCCTTTGGGTGTTTTTCAAATATCGACAATCTTTTGCCGATATCGATTCCCTAAGGGCCTAAAGGGTTCTAGGGTTCGGCTGTTTTAAGATCTTCACTCCTGAGGTTGGATAGGATGGCATCCCTGGAAGACGTCATGGATGTTCCTGCGAAGGTTCTGGAATTTGTCGTCGACACTCTGAAAAAGGTCGGCATCGAGCTTCCTCCATTTCTTATCCAGCTTTTCCTGCTCATCCTCGTTCTGGTCCTACTCTTTCTGCTGATACGCTAGTTGCGGACGGAGATGAAACCTTTGAAGGTGCTCGAATCTGCAGGATTAGGGCTTATCGCCTTTGGTATCGTATTTAGCTGGGGGGAAGGGGCATTGCGGCCTCTCCCCGATGAGATTAGGGGTAGGATTGAAATGGTAGGGGGGAGCGAAGGGAATCTTTATGTCGATATGCGTGTAAAGCTTCTGGATTTTCGAGACCAATTGATCTCTCGCGGAACAGGTTACGTGGATACCACCGATGGGAGATTCGCCCTGGCTTACGATAGAGGTTTTGGAGTTCGACCTCGTAAAATCGTTGTGACTGCTCCGGGATGCAAGGACAAGGAGCACACGATCAGCCGATCCGAACTCCGGTCGGGCAACCCGATCAGTTTACAATTTCGATGTGAGGGCCATTCGTGAGGCGGCTTGCTCTGATTGCGATCATGCTGCTCCTGACCGGGGTGGCATCGGCCCAGGGTCCTTTCAGCGGCCGAATCAAGGGGTCGGTGACCACGGAAGTCCTTAAAGGACCGGTGGAAGGGGTGAGGGTAGATGTGGAGGTGGCGGGGAAACAGAAATCCGCTGCCGCTCAGACAGATACTGCGGGCCGGTTTGAGATCGACCTGGCTCGACTTTTCCCGGAGTTGAAGCTTGATGGAAAAACCATTATCTTCATTTTCTCGAAACAGGGGTATGTACGAAACGTCAAACATTGGGACTGCAAATCCGGGGCTCCTGCGGAATACTATGATCTCAAGGTCCCGATGACCTCTCTTGTCGGCAGTTCCGCCCTCACCCCGGACGAAAAGGCAAAGCTCAATCGCTACCGCAGGGAAGGTCGCTACCTCTACCTGTTACCTTACAAAATCACCGCTTCGCCGGGAAGTGCAAGCATTACGAATGTCAACATGGAGATATTGGCCAATGCCTTGTCTCGCGCCATCAGAACTCATTTACAGACTCTTCCGAAAGCGAGTTCGCCAGCCCTTCAGGTCGGTATCCTGCCGATCGACATCGAAGTGGCAGGGACGGATACGGAGAGGATAAGGCTTTATGGAACCGATCTCAAGGCCCTTGCGATCGTCAGTGGCGATGTAGGTGTTGAGCGAAGTTCGTCGGGCAAGGACATAGCGAACATTTCGTCTCGGTATTATACTCTACCATCTTTACCGGAATTCGCGCCGACCCTACTGGACATCGACGACACCATCCCTGCCGAGCTTCTGAATTCCCCAAAACTCCATGAAAAGTTAACCGGACACTGGGGGGCGTACACCCTTTTTGCGGTTAGTTTGCGCGAATTCGGAGAGGCCAAGGCCGCGGGCGATCGGGCACGGGTAGAACGGGTGCGGGCCTATCTGACGGATGAGCTCGCTCAATTAGGGGCGGAGGAGCAACTGAAGATGAGAGATATAGTAGAACTGATTAAACTCATTGACCAGGAGTTGCGAAGACCATGACAACGATCCGGTTGTTCTTAGCGATCATTCTGCTTCTAACCCTATGGGGAAACGCCAGTGCAGGCGTGGCCATTCTCTTCGAACCCGGGAAGGCGACTGGGCCTGTGGTCCTGCCCCATTTACAGAACAAAGGTCTCATTGCCGAATTCCTGGATCCGGGAAATACCGGGCTCGGAAAGTCACTTGCCTACCTCCTCTGGCGAGAGGTGCTCACGGCAATTAGCGACCAGGCAGGAGCTGGCGTGATCCTGGCGCACAAGCAAGGGGAATTTCGAATCGTCGATATGCTAAAAGAGGACTACCACATGGCAGCCATCGAAGTGGCGAAGTACCATCAGGCACCGATGGTTCTCTGGGGCGAAGTGCAGGAACAGGCTGGCCGAATCTTCCTGTATAGTTATATTACCCTTCTTCCGGAACTCCAGGGAAGCGATCTGTTTATGCGCATCTCTTATCAGAAAAGACCACTTCCGGGCTTTGAAACTGAGATTCCGCGGAGCCGGTTTAACTTTACTTTGATCGAGGCCGATCGCAAAGAATTCTTTGACCGGCCCCTGATCGTACGGACGGCCAAGGCAATGCTCCGCACGAGACCAGGGGAAACGGCTCCTCTCAAAGGCCAGGTGCCAAAGAATACCGTCCTCAATGGAATCGACATGGATGGTCCATGGTTTCAGGTGCAGCAGCCAGACGGATCAACCGCCTTTGTCAATATGGATGAGGTGGAGGTGCCTCCGCGATGGATCGAGGCATCAGCCTATAAGGTAGCTCTGCGAGAAGGGCCTGGAACCGATCAAAAGATCGTGAAGAGGAAGGATTTAGCAGGCACGTTCAAGGTTCTCGACATGCGCTATCGTCCCGGCCACGGTCTCTGGTATCGCTTCAATGTCGATGGGACCAATGTCTGGGTCAATGGCTCCCAGGTTAGACCGCGATTCTCATTGCCTGCCGTACACTTCATGGCTGGTCTTTACCGTTTTCAGGCCAAACGCTTCAGAGATGCCGCCCAGGAGTTCTCTCAATTCATTAGGGCACCCGGTCTCAAAGAGAAGAACACAAACCTTGCCACCGCTTACCAGTTTAAAGGCGCCAGTGAGTTGATGGGCGAAATAAGCAGGGATCTGCAGCCTTTTACCCAGGCCGTCTCCCTCACCCCCTATGACCCAGCCGCTTATAATCTTCGAGGCCTGGCGAGTCTCGGAGTTACATTCAGCCTCGACATGGCACTGAGGGACCTTGAGCAGGCGCTCAAAATCGACATGCTCAACGATCGTTCACGCTCTCTCGCGCGGGCGTTCAGAAGCTTTGCTTCCCGCCCCATTGAAGGCTTTAGTGTGTCCCCCAAGAACAGAGAGGACCTCAACCGGATCTGGACCGAGTTCAGAATCGAGAAGTGACACCATACACCAGCGAGAACGCCTCCCCTCTAAGCACCATCCCTGCGAGGATTCCGTCTAGTGTTAAAGGTTCTTGCCTTGTTGACGCCCGAACGGACGAGAGGACACTTCCATACCTTGTGGTCGATTCTGCAAATATCCGTGTTGACACGCAGTGAAATGGCAGCCGGGGAGTATGAAATCATCGTCGTAGACGGTGGAATATGGCGATCAGAACGGCAGGCCCCAAAAAAATGAAGCAAGATGCTTCGACCATGGGTTCCCCTTAGCCCACTACTCGTAACCTAGATCCAAAATACAGTCATTTTTCTGATAAAATACAGTGTCCACCCCATTTATCTCTAAAATTATTTTTGGTAGTCTAACACCGAAGTGTTTTCCGTAAAATACAAAATAGCTTGAAATGGAAGAAAACCGGACATTTTATGACATATTAAGGGTCTCATAATTGAATAGACATATTCACCCTTTCCCTTACCCCCATCGAAGGGGGAGGGAATGAGAAAGATGCCCTCTCCCCTGGTGGGAGAGGGTTGGGTGAGGGGGTACGATTTGAGTCAATACTATTATGAGACTCTTAATAACAGCTATTAATCTTTAGGGACTTTTGCCACCTGGCTGGAGGTGAAAGGTGGGAATCTTTGCACGATTTGACAGATGAGGTTGAGAATCAGGAAAATGCCCAAGTTATCCTTAACATTGCATTGAAGAGGCAGTCGAGTGTACTTCCAGACCTTTAGAATGCGGGTTCTTGGCATGTTTTATGGATAACATGGGATGTCACCGAAGGTGAGGTTTGTCATTTGCTGGGCGGCAGAGCAGCCAACCGCTTAAAGGTGCCGCTCTAAAGCTCTTCCAGCACACCCGACTGCCTTTTCGATAGTTTTTATGCAACTGTGAGGTTATGAAATCAGTTTGAGGGCGGATAGAAGTGAACAAGGCCCTTCGACTCCGCTCAGGACAGGTCTAATTGCAAGAATCATCGGGAGCAGTCCCACTGAGAAAGGAGATCTCATTATGACAAAAGGATTCGCTTTAACAATCGGTCTTAACGCGGTTGATCCTGGACATTACCAGGGGTGGTCGGGTCAATTGAATGCCTGCGAGGCAGATGCCCAGGACATGGCAGATATCGCAAAATCGAAAGGCTTTAAGGTCAAAACCCTCCTGACGAAGGAGGCGACGCGTGAGCTCGTCACAGCCGAAACTTCGAAAGCCGCATCGGATCTGAAATCAGGGGATATCTTCATTCTCAGCTATTCAGGCCATGGCGGGCAGGTCCCTGATATCAACGGCGACGAGCCCGACGCAGAGGATGAAACCTGGTGTCTGTATAATGGGGAACTGGTCGATGACGAGACCTATATGCTCCTCGGTAAATTTGCCGCCGGTGTCCGTATCTTGGTCTTTTCCGATAGCTGCCACAGTGGTTCAGCTGTCAAACTGGCCTATTATCAGGGAACACCTATTGCACGAAGTCCTGACATGGGATTCAAGGAGGTAAGGTATCGCTTCATGCCCCCGGCCGTTGCTCTCCGTACCTATCGGAACAATAAGGATTTTTACGATGCCATTTTGAAAAATCCAAAATTAAAGAATGCAGAAGAGAGTGTAAAGGCGTCCGTTTTATTAATCTCCGGCTGCCAGGACAATCAGCTATCCCAGGATGGAGATTTCAACGGTCTCTTCACGGCTACGTTGCTGCGTGTGTGGAATCACGGTAAGTTTAAGGGAAAGAGCTACAAGTCCTTTCACAAGGGGATTGTGCAGCGTATGCCGCCTGATCAGACACCCAATTACTTTCGTGCAGGGACAATCGATCCGGCCTTTGAAAAACAAAAACCTTTTGCCATTTAGGCCCGCGAGGGTAGACGCATGCGTCAATGACGCTACCATGACCTTGACACTCCAGAAGCCGCCCCAACCGGGAGAAACGCCCTGGTGGCAGGCGTATTTCCTACCGGGTCACGCCAAATTTCGCGACCGCCAACTCTTCGTGACGTAGCACCGGAGTTTGGAGGGGGTGAGAGAAAGGAGATAGAGAATGACCCCTTTTGATTATCTTATTATTACGGGTGGCATCTGCGGACTGTTTATGGTGGCAGGAAGCATGCTTTATCTCAATGATCATTCTCGAAGTAACCCGTGCCCCGGGCAATCTCCTCATCCACAACCGCCTTTGCTTTATTGTATCCCTGGACAACCATCTCTCTCATCTTATCGGGATCGAAGCTCAGTGATTCGGGCATCAATTCCTCATCAGGCCGTATCACCGTGATTCCGACAATTCTCTTTCCTTCAAAAGGGTCCTCCAATCCCGAAAAGAGCTTTCGTATCTGGGCATCCGTCAAACCGAGGTTTCCCTTTGCGTTGGTCTTGATGAGTTCAAGATCGCGAATCGCTTCACTGTACACGGTAGCGATCTTCACATCGTTATCGACCACTTCCTGTGTAAGAAGCTCCAGGGATTGTTTCAGTATATCCAGCGAGCTCGTAAACTCTTTCTCCTTTGGCTCCCGATGCTCCGCGTCAGGCGAAAGGATAACGGATACAACATGGGTCGCTCCTTCATCAATCGCCTTGCTGAATGGAGCGATGTCTTTGACCCCTCCATCGACGTATTGAAACTTTCCGATCTTGACGGGGGGCATCATGACGGGAACACTGGCGGAGGCAAGAATCTTCTGAAGGAGAACAAGTTTTTTGTCCTGATGCTGGTTCCCGTATTCAACCCTTCCAGTCTGCATGTTGACCACGGTCACAAACATCTCTGTTGGAGAATCGAGCAACTTTTGGTAGCGCTTCCTCTCGCCGAAGAAGGTGTTGATCAGCTCCTCCAGCGGCTTCGAGTCGTTGAG
>Ga0214473_10008967_pt1 | contig 11830 bp, 8 predicted proteins | sample RVTome_7_FD_203509 | JGI IMG/M metagenome (GOLD analysis project Ga0214473, IMG submission 203509) | Soil microbial communities from uranium-contaminated site in the Upper Colorado River Basin, Wyoming, United States - RVT98D197 | ecosystem: Environmental > Terrestrial > Soil > Contaminated >...
TAAAAACTTTTTCCAGTTTTCCCTTCCTACTGAATTCTGGCTTCTGAATTCTGAATTCTAATATTTTATGTTGTCCTCATGCCTTCCGCTGAAAAAGATGCTTTATAGCGCTCCAGCCCATCTTACGCCGGAGGATCCCCAACTGATCCTGGAGGGGCAGATTCTTGGGGCAAACGTCTTCACAGCCCAACAGTCCCATGCAACCGAAGATCCCCTCATCGGTCCCAACAACTTCAAAATAATCTTTGTTGGTGCGCTGGTCCCGCGGGTCCATCATAAAGCGGGCGATGCGGTTTAAGGCCACGGCCCCGATAAAGTCCGGCCGCATATTGGCCGTGCCGCAGGCGGCCACACAACAGCCGCATTCGATACATCGTTCCAATTCATAGATCTCTTCAGCCAGACTGTTGTCCATCCGTTCTTCTTCGGCCACGGGATCAAAGACTTTATCCGTATGGACCCAGGATTCCACCTTCTCGTTCATGGCCCGAAACCAATTACCGGTGTCCACCGAAAGATCGCCGATCAGTCTAAAGACCGGCAAAGGCAACAGGGTGCTTTCATCGGGAAGGTCTTTGGTTTTGGTATGGCAGGCCAGATCGGGCCGGCCGTTGATCAGCATGGCACAGGACCCGCAGATCCCGGCCCGGCAGCAGAAGTCAAATTGAAGGCAGGGATCCTGTTCTTCCCGGATCCGGTTCAGGGCGATAAAAATAGTCAGGCTGTCGGTTTCCTCCAGGGGAAAATCCTGCATATGCGGCTGGGAAGCAGGGTCCAGAGGATTATATCGAAAAACATGAAAGGTCAGGTTTCGGGACATAGAGGTAGCCTCAATTATTGAGAGTTAGTAGGTAACGATACAACAGGTATAATATTTAAATCCGAAATTCGAAAAACGAAATTCGAAACAAACACAAATGACCAAAGATCAAAATGTTCAAAATAATAAGGTTTTTAATTTTGATATTTGTATTTTAGATTTGTTTCGGATTTTGGTATTCGGATTTAGGATTTGACCCCTTTTATTTCAAATATCATCATTAAAACCTTATATTATTCATTAAATTCAGGGGCCGGTTCCGGCTCTTTTAATCCGCAGACCTCCGGGTCTTCAGAACAGATGATCGTGCAGGTCCCATATCCCCGGTCTCCGGGCGGGATCTCCCAGACCTTCGAATTGGACTCATAATTCAGGCTGGGCAACCTATCCCCTTCCTTCCAGGTGGCCAGAGTCCGTTTTAACCAATCCCGGTCGTTTCGTTCCGGAAAATCCTCCCGGGCATGGCAGCCCCGACTTTCGGTCCGCACCAGACCACCATAAGCAACGCACAAGGCCAGGCGCATCATCCCTGGAAACCGGATGGCCAGGGAAAGTTCCGGGTTGACCCCAAGGCCGTTCGATTTGAGGCCGATATTTTTAGACCGGTCATAAAGTACCTGAAGGTTGTCCACGGCCTTTTGCAGGTCCTGACCGTTGCGGAAAATGGCTACTCTATCCATCAACTCGTCCTGCATGGCTTTGCGGAGTTCAAAGACGTTTTCTTTCCCATCCCGTCCCTGGATCAGCCGCTCGATGCGTTCTTCATCCTTTTTCAGAGCCTGGCGGATCGATTCGGTTTTAAACTGGACTTCATATCCCTCCAGAAAATCGGCCACTTTTTCGCCCACGATCTTTCCGGCCACAATGGTTTCAGCCAGAGAATTGCCACCCAGGCGGTTAAACCCGTGCATATCCCAGCAGGCGGCTTCACCGGCGGCAAAGAGTCCCCTTAAACCATAAGCCGCTCCATCCTTGTTGGTCCTGACCCCGCCCATGCTGTAATGCTGAGCCGGGCGGACCGGGATCATCTGGGTGATTGGATCGATGCCTAAAAATTTATTGCAGATCTCATCCACTTCCCTGAGTTTGGTCTTGATGTGCTTGGCCCCTAAATGGCGTATATCCAGCCAGAGATGGTCTCCATAAGCGCTTTTGACGCCCTTGCCTTCCCGGATATGGTGGGTCATCCAGCGGGAGACTACGTCCCGAGAGGCCAGTTCCTGTTTGGCCGGCTCATAAATGTGCATGAATCGTTCGCCATCCACATCCTTTAAGGTTCCACCGTCCCCCCGGCACCCTTCGGTAACCAGGATATTGGTTGGCACAATCCCTGTGGGGTGAAATTGGACGGCCTCCATGTTTCCCAGAGGGACAACACCGGTATCCAGGGCCATGATCGCTCCGGAGCCGTCATTGATCACGGCGTTGGTGGTTTCCCGGTAAAGTCGACCATAGCCGCCGGTGGCGATCAAGGTGGCCTTGGCCAGATAGACCCGCAGTTCCCCCGTTTTCAAACACCTGGCCACGGCCCCCATGCAGGTGACCCCGTCATGGACCAGGGAAAGGACCTCCACCCGGTCATGGACCGTCACTCCGAGCTGGACCACCACGTTGTCCATAGTGAATAATAGAGTGTGGCCGGTCCCGTCCGAGGTGTAGCAGGTCCGCCATTTAGCCGTGCCTCCGAAATCCCGGGCCGTGATCAGCCCTTCCCTTTCCTTGGGCTCGATTTTCTCATATTGCTTTCCGGCTTTGAAATAGGTGCTTTTACCGGCCACTACCCGGTTCCAGGGGATCCCCCAGTGGGCCATTTCCCGGACGGCTACCGGGGCGGTTTCGGCAAAAAGTCGGGCCACTTCCTGGTCGCAGCCCCAGTCCGAGCCTTTGACGGTATCGGAGAAATGGATATCGGGACAATCGGCGTCCCCCATACAGCAATTCCCCAGAGAGGCCTGCATACCGCCCTGGGCAGCCGAGGAATGGGAGCGCCGGGGAGGAACGATACTCAAACAGAGGGTTTTAAAACCGCGGGAGGCCGCCTCTACAGCCACCCGTTCACCGGCCAGCCCGGCCCCTATGCATAATAAATCGGTGTAGTATGTTTCCAAGGGTTACTCCTTATCAGGTTGAAGAAACTCTCTTATCAGAAGGCTGATGAAAAACGTCCAGATGCAAGGCGCCCGAAGTCCCGAGGAATGAGACGTACATGGAAGTACGTCGGAATGACGAGGGACGAGGGGAACAAGGCAGATGGGCGTTTTTCATCAGCCTTCAAATAACCAAGGTATAAAAAGTATACAAGGTCACGGCCCCGATGATCAGAAAAATGAGGGTCAGGATATTTTCCAATCGTTTATAAAAGGGCCGGTTGGACCGTTTGATGATTCCCCATTTGACCCCGATCCGGTAGAAGCCGATCCCGACATGAAGCTCGATCATGGGAAGCAATAGTATATAAAAAACCAGCCAGAATCCACCCTGAATACGGGCCGCACTTTTAGCCGCGGTGATGGGGAGATCGGTCAGGATGGTCCAAATATGAATGGAACCCATGATCAATACGATCATAGCCGTCCCGGCCTGGACCACCCACAGCCAGGTATCCAGATGATGAAGTCTTTGGCTGTGCTGCCAGATGGCCTTTTGTTCCTGACTGCGGAAGGGGAGCTTGCGTGCGGCCAGGATAAAATGAAGCAAAAAGGCGGCCCCGATAAACGGCCCGCCGGTCTGGGCCATATAGGTATCTTCCAGGAATTTGGCCAGGGCATTCATGGCCCCCGGGCCCAGATTGATGCTGGCCACAAGGATCATGTGACTCCACATGAAAAGGATTAATCCCACACCGGTCAGCATCTGTAAAAAATCGAGGTAAGCGGCTGTGCGAATAGACGTCCGTGTATAAGTGAGGGTTTGGCTGGGCATGATTCCTCCCGAAAAAATAAATTCTGAAGGGATTAACCGTTCATATTTGGGTGGACTCGTAAAAAGTCCATCAACAAGCCGAGGACGATTAAGTCCCGTTCCCGCCTCTGGCGGGATGAAACCACTTGAATTCACTTCAAGTGGCGGGAGAGGGGGAGCCCTTTCCCGCCTCTTGAAAAGTCGTTTTTTTACTTTTTACAAGGTTATCCAGTTTGAACAGGTGAAAATTTTATATCAAGGGGTTATTGGCTTGTCAAGGGTTAGCCTATTTATTTAGGCCATTTGTAAAACAAGTCCCTTTAAATAAAGGCTTTCCGGAAAATTAACTAAGACCGGGTGATCCCGAGCCTGCATCCTTTTTTCCAGAAGGAGGATTCTGCCACCGGTTTTTTGGACCGAATGAGACAAAATTTCAAGGAAAAGGGATTCGGTAATGTTATAAGAACAGGAATAAGTGCTTAAAATCCCCCCTGGATTGAGGCATCGTAATGCCCGGCGATTTAACTCCTGATATCCCCGAAGGGCAGAGGAGACGGCTGACTTCTTTCTGGCAAAGGGTGGCGGATCCAGGACGATCAGGTCAAATCTTAAACCCTGCTCATCGGCTTCTTTTAAATAGTCAAAGATATTTTTTTTGTAAAAGGTGATGTTGGAAAATCCATTCAGTTCGGCGTTTTTCCGTCCCAATTCCAAAGCGGAAGCCGAGTCATCAACGGCAATCACCTCTTTGGCCTTTCCAGCCATGTGCAGGGCAAACCCCCCGGTATAACAAAAACAATCGAGAATCCGTCCCTGACTTTGTGTGTAAGAAGCCAGGTGAAGCCGGTTTTCTCTTTGATCCAAATAAGCCCCGGTTTTTTGGCCAGCCGTCAGATCCACCTCATATTGAATGAAACCTTCCTGAATTCGGATCGTTTCGGGGATAGGCCCTGACAAGGTCCGAACTTCTTTGGGGAGATGTTCTAATGAGCGGGCCTCGAGGTCGTTTCGGATCAGGATCGAATCGGGATTGAGCAGTGTTTGAAAAAGATCTCCTAATTGGTTTATTATCCTTTCCGTCCCAGGAATAAGGGTTTGGATGACCAGATGACCGGCATACCAATCGGCGATCAATCCGGGGAGGCCGTCGGCTTCTGAAAAAACAAGCCGGCAGGCTTGACCCCGACCTAATAATCCTTTCCGTCTTTCGATTGCTTTTTGCAGGGTAAGATTCCAGTAGGATTGATCGATTAAAAGGGGATGGGAAGTAATGATACGAAAAGTAATCCGGGAATAGCGGCTGTAAAAAGCCCAACCTAAAAAGGAATTTCCTTTGTTATAAAGGGCTGTTACGTCGCCATTTTTCGCATGATCGATTTGTGAGATATCGTCACGAAAGATCCAGGGATGCCCGGACCGAAACCATCTCTCGCCTTTCGAGGTAAGAATGCCTTTGGGTTCAGGCATTATTCTTCCAGAAGTGGTCTATATTTTTTTAAGTCAGTCAGGATCTTTTTCATCCCCTTGACGACACAGAAATGAGGTTCAGGCGGGATTCGAACCGGCAGATTAAATCTTTTTTTTATTCGTTCGGGCCAACCCCTGAGCAGAGCCCCGCCCCCGACCAGTGTGGCCCCGTTGTTAGAAATATCCGTAACCAATTCAGGAGACAAAGATTCCAGGGCCAGGGAGATTCCGCTGAGGATTTTTTGGGTGGGGGTTTCCAGGGCTATTCTAATATCGGCGGTCGTTAACTGGTTCTGCCTTGGAAAGCGATAAAATCGGTGAAACCCTTTGATGTCAAATGAATAATCTTCTTTAAGCGGGGCTATACTGCCATGGAGTATTTTTATGGTTTCGGAGGTTTTCAGCCCGATAGAAAATTGATGCTTCAATTCGATATCCTGTTTGATGGCCTGATCCAGGGCATTGCCGCCGATCTTTAAAGAAATACAGTTTACAATGCCGCCCAGGGACATGATGGTTATTTCGGTGGTTCCGCCTCCCAAATCGATTACCAGGTTACCGGAAGGCGTTTCAAGGGGGATATCCGACCCCAGGGCCGCAGCATAGGGTTCCCGGATCAGATAGATCCGTGAAAAGGGGAAAAGTTCCAGTTGTTTTCGATAAGCCCTGATCTCAACATCGGTGGCCCCCCAGGGCAGACAAAAAAGGACGTTGCGGACGATCCCCTTCCGGTTTTTTAAAGCCTTTTTTATCAGGACCTGTAGGAAGGTACTGCAAACATCAAAGTCGGAAATAACCCCGTCCTGCAAAGGCTGAATCACCCGGATATTCTTCGGGGTCAGTCCAAACATCTCTTTGGCTTCCAGGCCGATGGCCAGGGGAACTTTACATTGATTTTTTAAAGCAACGAAGGTGGGCTCTATTAGAAAGGTGTCGGTTGCGAAAAGGTAGGCAACCGAATAGGTAGTGCCCAAATCAATGGCCAGATGCTGCAGGAACGGCATGGATGACTCTTTAGTCTAAAGCCCTTCTTTGGCTAATTCTTCCAGGATTTTTTTTTGACGGTCCGACACCTTTTTAGGAACTTTAACCAAGACCTTGATAAACTGGTCTCCTTTGCCTTTACCCCCTAAAATAGGGAGTCCATATCCTTTTAATCGTAATTTGGATTGGGGTTGTGTTCCGGCCGGGATATTAACTTGGAGAGACTTTCCTTCCAGGGTGGGGATCTCCACTTTGGTTCCCAGCACGGCCTGAGAAAAGTTGATTTCTTTTTCCACCACCAGGTTGTGTTCTTCCACTTTAAATGTGGGGTCCTCCAGGACTCTGATTTGAATAAAAAGGTCTCCTGAAGGGCCGCCGGCAAAACCGTTAGTCCCTTTTCCAGGAATACGCAACTTTTTTCCTGTGGAGATCCCCGGGGGTATTTTAACCATAACTTTTTCTGTTTTCTTCCCCATGGGGAAAGACAGTTGTTTTTCTGTTCCCCAAGCCGCTTCTTTTAAGGTGATGGAAAGTTCATACATCTGATCATCCCCCCGTTGCGGTCTTCCTGCTCCGGCCTGCTGTGCAAAAGGGTCTCCATAATCGAAGGCCTGTCCACCCCGGTTGAAGGTATAGGTCTTATAACCCCCTCCACCGGGACGCCCGGTTCTCTGACCGAAAATATTTTCGAATCCGCCGCCGAATCCAAATTCTCTAAAGAGATTGCTGAAATCGAATCCCCGGAAGATATCCTCCTGACTGTATCTCTGCTGGAATCCATCGGAACCAAAGGTGTCGTACTGTTTTCTTTTCTCCTTATCGCTTAACACCGCATAGGCTTCGCTGATCTCTTTAAACCTTTCTTCGGCCTTTTTATCCCCTTTATTCCGATCAGGATGATACTTCATGGCCAGTTTACGGTAGGTTTTTTTGATTTCTTCTTCAGTGGCCTTTTTGTCCACCCCAAGGATTTTATAATAATCTTTGTCGCTCATGATAAATTCTCTTGCCCCTTTCAAACACCAATCAAGCAAAGGATTCAAGTGAAAAGTAAAAATTTTGCAGAACAACCACTCGAACTCTTGAATCCTCGAATCCTTGAACCCTATTTTTGCAACAAACCCTCTCGGGGGGAAATCTCCCTTTTCCCAAAAGATTTGGGCCTATTTAAAACTAATTTTATTAATTATATCCATATTTCTCGTCCTGTCAATCGAATCCGTGAAAAACCTGATCCATTTTGATAATCTTTTTCATTGAATCCTGGTTCTTCAGGTGTTATTCTTGATTTCCTCATTTTCATTCTTCAGCAAGAAAGCCGTGGAATCTTTTCTAAGACAACTTAAAAAAACCCCTTTGGGTGAGATGATCTGTTTTCATCAAAGGATACCGGCCCAACCCTCCCGATGGGGTTTACCGACGGAACCTTTTCCGGAATTGATCCAAAAGGCCTTAAACGATAAGCGGATCACGCATCTGTATGCCCATCAGGCCGAGGCCCTGAATAAAATCCAAACCGGGGAACCGATCATTATCTCGACTCCCACGGCCAGCGGAAAATCCCTGATCTATGTGCTGTCCAGTCTGCTTTACCTGACTCAAGACCCCTGCTCAAAGGCCTTATTCCTATTTCCGATCAAGGCTCTGGAACAGGACCAACGGAAAATTCTTGAAGAGTGGGCCCCAAGCTTGCCGTTTTCCAGGAACCCCCTTTCCGCTATTTACGATGGGGACACCCCGGTTTCTCAGAGGAAAAAAATTCGTCAAGATCCCCCGCCTATTTTAATTTCCAACCCGGATATGCTCCATATGAGCATTCTGCCCTATCACGAACAGTGGAAGGATTTTTTCAAGGATTTGAAATTAGTAGTTATTGACGAAGCCCATGTCTATAAAGGGATTTTGGGGAGCCATCTGGTGCAAATCATACGGAGACTTCGCCGGATCTGCCGGCTCTATCAAAGTACTCCTCAGTTTGTGCTCTGTTCGGCCACGATCGCCCATCCGGAGCTTTTTTCCGAGTCCCTGACCGGTCTTTCCTTTCAGGTGGTTCAGGAGTCCGGCTTCCCCTCTCCGGCTAAACATTTTCTTTTCCTGAATCCGGATATCAGTGCATCCGTTGTGGGCGCCCGTCTCTTTACTTATTGCCTTTCCAAGGGGAAAAAGACCATCCTTTTTACCCAAAGCCGAAGGGTAACAGAACTCATCCATATGTGGGTGGAACAGATGGCCCCGAACTTGAAGGGAAAAATCAGTTCCTATCGGGCCGGGTTTTTACCTGAAGAACGGCGGGTTATAGAGCGAAAGCTGGCCTCCGGGGAATTGCTGGGGGTGATTTCCACCAGCGCCCTGGAAATGGGCATTGATATCGGCAGTTTGGATGTTTGTTTACTGGTCGGCTACCCTGGAAGTGTAATCAATACCTGGCAGCGGGGGGGAAGGGTGGGGAGGAGCCGGCGGGAATCGGCCATCATTTTAATCGCCCAACCCGATGCCCTGGATCAATATTTCATACGACACCCGGGAGATTTTTTTGAGCGCAGTTTCGAGACCGCCGTGGTGGATCCTGATAACAGTCCGATCCTAAAGGCTCACCTGACCTGTGCCGCTGCTGAATTCCCCCTTTCCCCGGAAGATCCTTTCCTGCAGCCGTCCCATCATCTTCAAGAAGTACGGGAACTGGAAAAAGAAGGGCGATTGTTGTTGACCGCCAGGGGAGAGGAATGGGTATCGGCCAAAAAAAATCCTCATCGGGAAGTCAATATCCGGTCCATCGGAGAGGCCTTTACCATACTCAAAGGGAAAAAAGGGGAGGTGGTCGGAACCCTGGACCGCCTAAGAGCCTTTCGTGAATGCCACCCAGGGGCCATCTATCTCCACAGGGCCGAATCTTTTCTGGTGGAACGGTTGGAACTTATGGAAAAAAATGTCTATGTTGCCAGGAAGGAGGTTAATTATTACACCAGGATCGTGGCCCAAAAAGAGACCGAGATTATTCAACGGGAACAGGTAAGACCGGTTGGGAACTTCCTGGTCAATTTTGGCCGGATTCTGGTGACCGAAACATTCACCGGGTATGAGAAGCGGGCCATTCATGGTCAGGAGCTCTTAGGAGTTTATCCCCTGGAATTGCCTCCTCAGACCTTTGAAACCGAGGGGTTGTGGATTGAAATCGAAGAAGTCATCCAGGACCAGCTCAAAAGTCAGGGCTTCCATATCATGGGAGGCCTTCATGCCCTGGAACACGGGGCCATCAGTATCTTTCCCCTTTATGCCCTCTGTGACCGGGGAGATATAGGGGGGATCTGTTATCCTCACCATCCTCAAGTGGGCAAAGGGGCCATCTTTATTTATGACGGGTATCCGGGGGGGGTGGGATTGGCCAAACGGGGCTATGCCATTATTGAAGATCTGCTTCAAAAAACACTTCATCTGATTTCGGAATGCCCCTGTGAGGAAGGATGCCCTTCTTGTATCCATTCGCCTCAGTGCGGTTCAGGGAATAAACCCTTGGATAAGTCGGGGGCCATTTATCTGAGCCGGCTGCTTCTCCAGCAAATTCCGATTAAGATTTTGGAAAGCAACCCTAATTCTTTAATTGAAAAGGTCAATGAATTAAAGACGGTGGAACCCGGCCGAAAAGAACTGCGCTTTGGTTTTTTTGATCTGGAAACCCAGCGTCTGGCCGAGGAGGTGGGAGGTTGGGGGAATAAACACCTGATGCGTTTATCCGTGGGGGTGGTCTATGATAATAAAGACAGCCGCTTTCATGATTATCGTGAGGGGGATATCCAGTCTTTAATCAATCACCTGAAACAATTTGATCTGGTGGTCGGGTTTAATGTTAAAAGCTTTGACTACGGAGTGTTAAAAGGGTATTCTTCGTTCGACTTTAACTCCATTCCGACCCTTGATTTACTGGAAGATGTCTTTGCCTGCTTGGGTTTTCGATTGAGTCTGGACCACTTGGGCCAGAAAACGTTAGGGATCCAAAAAAGCGGAAACGGCCTCCTGGCGGTTCAATGGTTTCGGGAAGGGGAATTCGGGTCCCTGACTGAATACTGCCGTCAGGATGTGGAAATGACCAAATCCCTATTCGAATTCGGGCAAAAAAACGGGCATGTTTTATTTGAAAGCAAGGCCGGCCAAGTGGTTCGCTGCCCGGTCGATTGGAGTGTCGATCGGATCAACAAAATACGAATGAAAAGTGACGGATGACAAGAAAGAACCAAATAAAAAGTTTGCGGCTTATCCTAAAAATGTTCAAAGTTTCATTTTCGGAATAATTCGGTACTGTTTTTTTTAAATCCGCAGTCCACAATTCGAAATTTAAAATTATATACAGGAGGTAAATCCCATGCCGATTTATGAATACGAATGCCGGGATTGTCATAAAAGATCCTCATTCCTAATCATGAATCTGGAAAAAGAGATTCCCAAATTACGCTGTAAAAAATGCAGCAGCTCCGGGTTGGATCGGATTGTTTCCCGGGTGAATGTGGTTAAATCAGAAGAGGCCCGGCTGGAGAGCCTGGCCGATCCTTCCAAGCTTGGGGGCCTGGATGAAAATGATCCCAAGAGTATAGCCCGATGGATGAAAAAGATGGGTAAAGAGATGGGCGAAGAAATGGGCGGGGAGGATTTTGATCAGATGGTCGATGAGGCCATGGTTGAATCGGAAGGAGGGGGCGGCCCGGGAGGAGAAGCAAGTCCATCCGATTTCGGAGACGACATGTAATATCAAATCTAAAGACAGGACTATTTCGTAAATGTCTTTTCAGCATAAAGTTGGTTTTAAGTTAATCCTTATCTATTTGTTTTCTATGGCCTTGGCCTTGTCTGCTGTTTTGGTGGTGGCCGAATCCCTCATAAGCCAACAGGTGCATAAACGGCATCAAAAGAGGCTGGATACTTTAACCGAGAAAGTTTTTTTTGGCCTGGAAAAGCAAAAAGACCAGATCCGGTTATTGGCCATGGCTCTGGCCAATTTCGGCCGAATGGGCCCTTTGGCTGCAAAAGAAGATAAGAGGAATATCCGGACCTTGGTCTATTCGGTTTTTCAAGAGTCCGGCCTGGACGTTTTATTTGTCTTTGGGCAGAAGGGAAAAGAACTGGTTCGACTGGAATCGGATCAATTTCATAAAGCGGGCTCAGGGGTGAGCAGTCTTATCAAAAAGGCTATTCTCGGAACCTACGGGGTTCGATTAAGCAAATGGGAACATGGGATTTTTGTCAGCGGCAGTTCCCCGATTTATAATGAACAAGAATTATCCGGCCGGGTCTATACCGGGGTCCTGATCGACAATAGTTACTTGGGTGAATTGGCCAAAGGGATGGACTCGTTCATGGCCATTGTCAGAGAAGGGAAGGTCATTGCCAGTACCTTTACTAAAAAAGGGAGGGAAAGTGATGAATTGGAGTTTTCCGAGGATGTGCTTCATGACATCAATGCCTTGATAGGCCAACCCATGCCGGTTCAGGTTGAAGAAAAGTCCTATACGATGAAATCCCTGCCCTTGAGAGACCGGGGGGGAAACATCATTGGTTTTTTGGTCATCGGCCTTTCAAGAGTGGAACTGAATCAGACGGTTAATTCCCTAAGATGGACTATTTTAAGGGTAGGGGGGGGAGGGGCTTTATTCGGCATTCTGTTGATGA
>Ga0214473_10008969_pt1 | contig 11829 bp, 7 predicted proteins | sample RVTome_7_FD_203509 | JGI IMG/M metagenome (GOLD analysis project Ga0214473, IMG submission 203509) | Soil microbial communities from uranium-contaminated site in the Upper Colorado River Basin, Wyoming, United States - RVT98D197 | ecosystem: Environmental > Terrestrial > Soil > Contaminated >...
CGGCTGATACTTCGGATTTTGGTGCGCGATCGAAAAGAATTAATGACTGACGGAGAACCTCCAAGTGGCAGAATCACGAGCAGCGGTAATAGCCACTGGACGACGCTTATTGCGCCGGCGGGGTCGAGGTGTGAAACCAACTCCCGGTTGGCGACGCAAATACCTGGGATACCTCGTCATCCTCGGGCCCGGAATGATTGCCGCCAGCGCCGGCAATGACGCAGGGGGCATAGCGACCTTCGCCGCCGTCGGCGCAGAGCAGGGCTACCGGCTTCTCTGGATCCTTATCCCCATCACAGTTAGCCTTGGACTGGTCCAGGAAATGTGCGCGCGCATGGGCGCAGTGACGGGCAAGGGTCTCGCCGATCTGATTCGCGAGCGGTTCGGTGTGCGCTGGACCGCAGTGGTAATGCTTGCCCTCCTGATCGCCAATGCCGGTGTCACTGTTTCTGAATTCGTCGGCATCGCCGCGGCTACAGAACTTTTCGGCGTGCCAAGATTCATTTCGGTGCCCTTGTCGGCGATTTGCATCTGGTGGCTGGTGGTTAAGAGTTCGTATCAGCGAGTTGAGCGCGCGTTCCTCCTGATGTCGCTGGTTTTTCTGGGCTACATCGTCTCTGCCTTTCTCGCCAGGCCCGACTGGAGCGCGGTTGCCGTCGGGTTAGTGAAGCCGAGCTTCAGCCTTGATTACGCCTACTTGTTTACTTTCGTCGCAGTTGTCGGCACCACGATCTCGCCATACATGCAGGTCTATGTTCAGTCGTCGGTGGTCGAAAAGGGCGTGACGCCTGAAGACTACGGCAGAACAAAAATGGACGTATGGGTAGGCACGATTCTGGCGATCCTCGTTGTTTTCTTTATCGTCGTTTCAACGGCTGCTACCCTGCACAAACATGGTTTGCATGTCGAAAGCGCGGCCGACGCCGCGCGCGCACTGGGACCACTTGCCGGAACCTACGCGGAGAAACTCTTTGCGGTCGGTCTGTTTGGCGCGTCGATGTTAGCCGCCGGTGTATTGCCATTGGCCACTGCCTATTCGATCAGCGAGGCGCTTGGTTTTGAGAAAGGCGTGTCACGCAGCTTTCGTGAGGCGCCCATTTTTCTCGGCGTCTTTACTTTCCTCATCGCAGTGGGAGCAGCAATCGCCGTTATCCCTGGCTTGCCGCTGATCCGCGTGCTCCTTGCGACGCAAGTCATCAATGGTCTGCTGCTGCCCATCATCCTTTTCGCGATACTAAAACTGGTAAATGACCGGGAGTTGATGGGCGCTTACGTTAACGGCCTTCTCTATAACATCGGCGCCTGGCTTACAGTCATCATCGTCACCTGTTTGTCTCTTCTGTTTATCCTGGTAACTCTCTTCCCCAATCTCTCGGGAGCTTGAAACTCAGGGTTAGCGGCGAACTTCGGCCGATTCGTTCTCGCCAAGCGAACGAATCGGTGATAAAAGATAGAGCCGTCGGATTCTAAAAATCCCTGGGCTTTCGCTAGCAAAACGTCGGCAACAACGTGAGTCATCCCCGTCAAAAAAACAAATTCGCACTCTTCTTCATCACCACAGCAGCCACGCTGCTGGCGCTCTACCTCATCTTCAAGTTTGAGCCTCAACTCCACGATTTACTGGGCGCCCGGATGGGTGGCCTTGCGTCCAGGGCCGACACTATTGTCGCTTTGGTGAAGCTGATCTTTCTGGCGCTGCTTGCTTATCTCCTGGTGCGGGCCTCCAATGCCCTTGTTTTCGGTCTCGTTCGTTTCCGCCGCGGGTTTGAGGCGCCAACGTTAGTCCGAAATATTTTTTCGATCGTCGCGTTCACCGGCCTATTCTTTCTAATCTTCACATCCATATTCCCTGACGCTAACCTGGGAGCTCTGTTCACAACCTCAGCAATCTTCGGCGTCATCCTGGGACTCGCTCTTCAAGACACACTGGGAAATTTCTTTGCGGGTATTTCGCTCCAGGCGGACCGTCCTTTTCAGGTTGGCGATGTGATCACGGTGGGCGTGCAGAGACATAGTGGCGTGGTTGAGGAGATTACCTGGCGCGCGGTCAAAATCCGCACCTTCCAGAATCATGTGGTGCTGATAAGCAACAGCACCGCAGCTAGGGAACCGATCGAAGTTTGCTCGCGCGATAACTTAAATGCCCGGCTCGTATTCTTTAACACGCTGTTTACTGACTCACCTGCGAAGACTATCCACGTGGTCAGGGAAGCCGTTCGCGAGGCTGACAACGTTTCGCAGAAAATATCGCCCATCGTTCGTATTAGAAACCTTGGTGACAGCGGCGTGGAGTATGAAGTCAAATATTGGCTCGACGACTATGCGAAGTATAACGACACTGATGCGTTAGTGCGTCAGCGAATCTGGTATGCGTTCCGGCGCGCCGGTCTTAATTTCGCTTACCCCACCCGCACGCTACTCGTGGAGCGCAAGCCGAAGATTGGGGCGGGCGGTGAAGACGGCGGGGCAATTGTCGAACGCCTGGCTGCCGTTGATATCTTTGCCCCGCTCTCGGCGCAAGAGACCGGGATGCTTGCGCAAGCTGCGACGAGCCACGTGTTTGCCCCCGGGGAGACGGTAATACGCGCAGGCGATCCGGGCTCGTCAATGTTCGTGGTTCACAATGGGCGCGTGAGCGTGCAGGTGAGCGAAAATGGCCGCTCTCGCACAGTCGCCACGCTTAGCGAGGGAGCTTTCTTTGGAGAGATGGCACTGTTCACCGGTGAACCCAGAACCGCTAACGTGGTTGCGCTGGAGGAAACGGAAGTGCTGGAGATTGGACACGCGGCGATGAAGCTAGTTTTCGACACCAATCCAGACCTGGTCGAGTCGCTGAGTCACATCATCGCCGAGCGCAGGCAGGCGCTCGCGGCTAGCGAAGACCTTTCAGGTGGCGACAAGGATGAATCCGCCGGCTTGCTTTCCTCCATAAAACGATTTTTCGGCTTGAGCTAAAGCCTCCTCGTTGTAGTCTGTCACCCTTCATAACTTCCGCAAATGGCGTCGATCTCCCCCAATTCGTTGGGTTTTCTGCCCCAGCTCGTGAACTTGACAGAAACAGACTCAAATATTATTATTGCTACACGCTCACAACGGGAATGCTCGCGCCAGTCGACCCCTGGGAGCGTGGAGCGTGAAGTAAAATAAGAGAGGAGAACCAAGATGACCATAGTTCGTTATGACCCGTTTCGGGATCTGCGCACTCTACAGGAAGAAGTCAACCGGCTGTTTTCTACCAACCTGACCCGCGGTTTCGGCGAGGAAGGGATCGGGCGCGGCGCCTGGAACCCCAGCGTCGACATTTATGAGAACAAGGATCATATCGTGCTCGAAGCTGAACTCCCGGGAATGAAGCGGGAGGATTTCGAGCTCTCGGTTGAGAACAACGTCATTACGTTGCGCGGCGAGCGTCAATTCGAAAAGAAGGACGACTCCGATAATTATCATCGAGTCGAGCGCTCGTACGGATCGTTTACTCGGTCATTTACCTTGCCCCAGACCGTTTCAGCGGAAGGGGCGACGGCCGAATATCGCAACGGGGTGTTGCGCGTAACTCTTCCGAAGCGCGAAGAAACAAAGGCACGCCGAATCGAGATTAGCGGCGAAGGAGCTGCTACCTCAGCCAGGACCATCGAGGCGAAGGCCGAGAATGTCAGCAACGAAAAGTCCAGCCAGGCCGCAGGCGGCCGCTAAGTCTTTGTAGTTTGACGGAAATGAGCGGGGCTTTCAGTTCCTGGTGGACTGAAGCCCCGCTAAAAAATAATAAGCAGGTTCAGACGAGAATCGATCTCCATGCGTTTAGATAAGTTTACACTTCGAGCTCAGGAAGCCATCCAGGCAGCGATTGAGCTCGCGGAGCGAAATCAAAATCAGCAGGTTGAACCGGAACATCTGCTCGCCGCAATGCTGGAGCAGCCGGAAGGAATCGTGCGTCCTGTTCTCGGTAAACTGGCGGTTAACGTTCCGGTGGTGCTCAATGATGTGCAAGCTGCGATAGCTCGCTTTCCTCGCGTTGAGGGTGGGCAGCAGTATTTTAGTCCGCGACTAAGTCAGGTCTTCACCGCCACCCAAAAGCAGGCAGACAAAATGCAGGACGAGTTTAACTCGACCGAGCACCTGCTGCTGGCGATCGTTGAGGAAAAGGATGGCGAGGCGGGCAAGATTCTTCGCCAGCACGGCGTGAAGCGCGACGATCTACTCAAGGTAATTGAGCAGATGCGCGGCGGCTCGCGTATCACCGATCAAAATGCGGAGCAAAACTATCAGGCACTCTCAAAATACGCCCGTGATCTTACCGAGCTGGCACGCAAAGGCAAATTGGATCCGGTAATCGGTCGCGATGATGAGATACGCAGGACGATCCAGGTCCTCTCGCGACGCACCAAGAACAACCCCGTGTTGATTGGTGAACCCGGCGTTGGCAAAACCGCGATTGTCGAAGGGTTGGCGCAGCGGATTGTTTCGGGTGACGTTCCGGAGACACTGCGGAACAAGCGTCTCGTGGGCCTTGATCTGGGGGCGATGCTGGCGGGCGCGAAGTATCGCGGTGAGTTTGAAGACAGGCTCAAAGCAGTTTTGAAAGAGATCGAGAACGCGCAGGGCCAGATCATACTCTTCATCGACGAGTTGCATACGCTGGTTGGAGCCGGAGCGGCCGAAGGCGCGATTGATGCCTCAAATATGTTGAAGCCCGCGCTCGCTCGCGGTGAGCTTCGCTGCGTTGGCGCCACCACACTCAACGAGTACAAGAAATACATTGAAAAAGACACCGCGCTCGAGCGCCGGTTTCAGCAGATCTATGTTGGCGAGCCTTCGGTCGAAGACACGATCGCAATTCTGCGTGGACTGAAGGAAAAATATGAAGTTCATCACGGCGTTCGTATTAAGGATTCCGCGATCGTCGCGGCTGCCACTCTTTCGCATCGCTACATCACGGATCGATTTCTGCCGGACAAGGCAATCGACTTGATTGACGAAGCGGCGTCTCGTCTTAGGATTGAGATCGACTCGCTGCCGCAGGAGATCGACCAGCTGGAGCGCGAGATTCTGCAGTTGGAGATTGAGCGGCAGGCGTTGCAGCGCGAGGAAGATGAAAGATCGAAGACGCGTCTCAAGGAAATTGAACAACGAATTGCGGATCTACGGGAAAAGTCCTCGGGCATGAAAGCCAAGTGGCAATCGGAAAAAGAAGCCATTGAGCGCATGCGCGCGGCCAAGGCGGAGTTGGAACAACTCAAGCTGCAACTGGATCAGGTCCGGAACGCCGGCGATTTGGCGCGTGCGTCTGAGCTGCAATACGGGCAGATCCCGGAGTTGGAGCGAAAGTTCGTGGCCGAGCAGGAGAAGCTGGCGGAGTTTCAAAAAGACGGTGTGATGCTCAAGGAAGAAGTTGACGAAGAGGATGTCGCCGAGGTGGTCGCGAAGTGGACCGGCATTCCGGTTTCCAAAATGCTGGAAGGCGAAGTGCAGAAACTGGTCACGATGGAAGAGCGTCTCGGCAAACGCGTCATCGGCCAGGAGGAAGCGCTCAAGGCAGTGGCTGATGCCGTGCGTCGTGCGCGTGCCGGGCTTCAGGATCCTAATCGCCCTATCGGTTCCTTTATTTTTCTTGGTCCAACGGGCGTAGGCAAAACCGAGACGGCGCGGGCGCTCGCGGAGTTTCTTTTTGATGACGAGCACGCAATGATCCGACTCGACATGTCAGAGTACATGGAAAGGCATGCGGTGGCGCGCATGATCGGCGCGCCGCCCGGCTATGTGGGCTACGAAGAGGGCGGGCAACTGACTGAAGCAATTCGCCGCCGGCCGTATGCGGTGGTGCTCTTTGACGAGATCGAGAAGGCCCACCCGGACGTGTTCAATGTCTTACTTCAGATTCTGGACGACGGTCGGCTTACTGACGCGAAGGGCCGTACCGTCGATTTTAAGAACACCGTTTTGATCATGACTTCAAACCTCGGCTCGCGCGAGATTCAGGAAGCCGAGGGAGACGAGAAACAGGTGCGCGAGGCTGTATTGCAGGAGCTGCGGGCCAACTTCAAACCGGAGTTTCTCAATCGCATCGACGATATTGTTATCTTCCATCAGCTTTCACGTGAGCAAATAGGAATGATTATTGATGTGCAACTGGAGCGTCTGCGGGCCATGCTCGGCGAAAAAAACATCCAGTTGGAACTCGACGATTCGGCACGGCAACTGCTGGCCCGCGAGGGTTACGATCCAAATTACGGCGCCCGTCCGCTCAAGCGCGCGATCCAGACGCTGATACAAAATCCGCTGGCCATAAAACTTTTGAGCGGAGAAATTCTGCCGGGTCAGACCGTGCGGGCGTCAGGCAATGGCGACACGATGGATCTCAAAGTAGAGGCCGCGGCGGCCGCGGCGTAACGCCTGGTCCGTACCGCCTGCGGTAGCGGGCGCGTCACTAGTGGCTGGATGATAGAACCGACGACCCACCCGCTAACGCAGGTGGTACTGACAATACGAGGGAACAACGATGGCACAATGGAATCCCTTGCACGACTTAGTGTCTTTGCAAGCTCGCATGAACCGGCTGTTTGAAGACGCTTCACAGCGGCGAACGAGTGAAGCCGACCAGAGCGACGAAGTTGAAGGGGCGGATTGGTATCCGGCGGCGGACGTTTACGAAAACGAAGCGGAATACACCGTGGCAGTTGATCTTCCCGGCATCGATCGTGCAACGCTCGATATTAGCGTCGATGACAACCAGCTTTCCGTAAGAGGAAAGCGGGCTGGGAATGATGCGACACAACATCGGGGAGAATGCCCCAGAGGCAAGTTCCTCAGGACGTTTAGCGTGCCCGCTTCGGTTGAGCAAAAAGATATCAGGGCTGATTACAAGGACGGTGTTCTTCAGGTCCATCTTCCCAAACGCCCTGAGCGAAAGGCTCAGCGGGTGGAGATAAAGGTTTCATAGTGACTATTTAGGTGAACCCCAACGCCCGCCGCATTCAACATGGAGTCGCACGGCGCGAGGGCCGATGGAAAGAATTGGTTGAAAGCAGGACAGCATGGCGAGAGATTTTTTCGGCAGAGATCAGAGGGGCAGACGAGATGACGACCCTGAAATTCGCGTAACCGATCGGCGCCGCATTCAACTGGATGACGACGAGAATGCCGATCGCAGCCGGGCGATTGAGTCGCCGAATCTTAAGCCCAGTTATGTGGAAGAGCTTGAGATGCGCGCCAGGGCCGCGGAGCAAAAGACCCTGGAGGTACAATCACGTTTTGATCAGTTGCGGAAGACTCTTCAAAGCGAGACTGACGAAACGCGCCAACGTCTGAACCGGGCAGCCGACGAGCGGGCGCAGCGCGAGAAAGCTGATTTCATTGCCGCTTTGTTGCCGGTGCTCGACAATCTCCAGCGCGCCACTGAAGCCGCCGAGACAAGCGGCTCGACGGAAGATATTGCCGAAGGCATTCGCAGGACGGCTTCGAGTTTCGAGAACGCGCTTGCCGCCGCAGGGCTTGAGCCAATTGACGCAGTGGGTCAGACATTTGATCCGGAGTTGCACGAAGCGGTAGAGACCGTACAAGTGGGGCCTAACGATGAGGGCAAGGTTGTTGCTCAGCATACGCGCGGCTACAGAATCGGCGACCGCCTGTTGCGCCCGGCCCGTGTTAAGGTGGGACGATCTTCAGAAAAAGTAAATCAGGCGTTCGAATAGCTGTTTGGTGTAACGCCAGCTGTTAGCTTGCGCGCAAACTGACAGTTTGCGTTACAAAGAAACTAAAGGAGAACGAGAGTGGCTGCAAAAGAGATGAAGTTTCGCGAAGAAGCGCGGAGCGCAATGCTGCAAGGCGTGAACACGCTTGCGAATGCCGTGCGCGTAACCCTCGGCCCGAAGGGGCGCAACGTCGTCATTGGTAAGAAGTATGGTTCGCCGGTCATAACGAAAGACGGCGTGACCGTTGCCAAGGAAATTGAGCTGAAGGATGCCTACGAAAACATGGGTGCGCAGATGGTGCGCGAAGTTGCCGTTAAGACTAACGAAACAGCGGGCGACGGCACGACTACCGCGACGGTGCTGGCCCAGGCAATCTTTCGGCAGGGCGTGAAGAATGTAGCTGCCGGGGCGAATCCGATGTCGTTGCAGCGCGGTATTCAAGTCGCCACGGACGCCGTGGTGGCGGAGCTTCAGCGCATTTCCAGGAAAGTGAAAAGCAAAGAAGACTTGATGAACGTTGCCAGTGTGTCGGCAAATAACGATCGGGAAATTGGCAAACTCATCTCCGAGGCCATGGAGCAGGTTGGCAAAGACGGTGTGGTCACTGTTGAAGAAGCAAAGGGGCTGCAAACCGAACTGGAAATCGTGGAAGGGATGCAGTTTGACCGCGGCTATTTGTCGCCTTACTTCGTTACCAATCCTGACCGGATGGAATGCTTGCTCGAAGAACCGCTGATTCTTTTGCATGAGAAAAAGATTGCCGCGATGCGCGATCTGCTTCCGATTCTCGAACAGGCAGCCGGAGGCGGCCGTCCGCTATTGATAGTTGCTGAAGATATCGAGGGCGACGCACTCGCGACGCTGGTAGTCAACAAGCTGCGCGGCACCATAAAAGTCTGCGCTGTTAAGGCCCCCGCCTTCGGCGATCGTCGTAAGGCTATTCTCGAAGACCTGGCAATCCTGACCGGCGCTCGGGTGATAACCGAGGACCTGGGCGTCAAACTCGAAAACGTTGAGCTAACTGATCTGGGAACGGCGAAGCGCGTGATTATTGACAAAGACACTACCACTGCCGTCGAGGGCGGCGGCGACCGCAAAGCCATTCAGGGACGAGTGGGCACCATTAGAAAGCAGATCGAAGAGACTACTTCGGATTACGACCGCGAGAAGTTGCAGGAGAGGCTTGCGAAACTCGCCGGCGGCGTCGCGGTGGTGAAAGTCGGCGCGGCCACGGAAACGGCCATGAAGGAGATCAAGACGCGCGTCGAAGATGCGCTCAACGCCACCAGGGCGGCGGCGCAGGAGGGCACGGTGGTGGGCGGCGGCGTGGCGCTGCTGCGCGCGGGGCAAGTCCTGGATAAACTCTCAGACGACGATCCGGACGTCGTTACCGGGATCAATATTGTGCGACGCGCGTTGGAGGAACCGCTGCGGCGAATCGCTGAAAACGCCGGTCTCGACGGCGCGGTAATCGTGGGCAAGGTTGCTGAGTTGAAAGGAGCCAAAGGGTTCAATGCGGCCAGCAGCGAATATGAAGATCTGGCAGCCGCTGGCATACTCGATCCCACCAAGGTCGTGCGTACAGCGCTGCAGAACGCGGCGTCGATTGCCGGGCTGTTGCTGACCACCGATGTCGCAGTTACCGATGCTCCAGAGCCGAAAAAAGCGACTCCGTCAATGCCTGGCGGCGGCGAGGATTACGACTATTAATCCTGCGAATTGCAGGAGCGGACGGCTGGGGATTTTCGCCCGTTCGCAAAAGAGCCCTAGAGTTGGCCGAAAATTTGCAGGCGTAAATTCCGAAGAATTCTTATTGCATCGAAACGCAACGGCGCATATGCTCAGAACATCTAACCTGTGAGGTAGGTTAGATTTTTGAAAGTTGGCACAACTAAAGGCAGCAGAATTTGCTGTCATGAAATCGTGCACGATGGTTAGCAGGGTGTTACTAAAGGAATTAACAGGTTGAAGACAATGGTTGATCTGGGATCTTATAAAGACAAATTTGGCGAGAGCGGGCAACGCATACTCGAGCACGCGCTGAGCGAGTCGCGCCAGCGTGATCAGAACTTCGTGTCAGTCGAGCATATTTTGCAGGCCCTCATGCATGAGGAGCCTGACATGTTCAACTCGGCGATGCGTGAGCTTTCGCTCGATCCGATTGTTGTCAAGATCGCAATTGATAAGAGACTGGACAACAGCCGCCAGCAGCACGTCGGCAAAGGGTTCCGAATTTCTCCCGACACCACCGATCTTTTCAAGCGAGCGATGGAACGTGCGCGCGGGCAGGGTCGCAAGACTATCGAAGCGACCGACATCTTTTCCGCGCTCACAAACTACGACAGTCTCTTTGTTGAGGTCTTGAAAAACATGGGAGCCAACCCCGACGCAGTAGCTGATAACGTCGAGACACAGGTGAAAAAACGCGAGCGTGAAGAGGAACAGTATCGCAAGAAGTTTGAACTGCCGCCGTATCTCAAGCACTTCGGCGTTTCTCTAAATCGCCTGGCGCGCGCGGATAAAATCGCTCCCACGATTGGCCGGGAAAAAGAAATTCAGCAGATGGTGGAGATTCTTTGCCACCGCGAACGCGCAAACTCGCCAATGCTTGTTGGTGAGCCGGGCGTCGGCAAGACAGCAGTCGTCGAGGGCCTGGCGCGTTTGATCGAGATGGAACCGGAAAAAGTTCCGGCGCGTTTGCGTGGTGCCCATGTGGTGCAACTGCAAATGGGCGGCATTGTCGCGGGCACAATGTTGCGCGGCATGTTTGAAGAAAGAATCAAAGGCATCATCGACGAGGTCAAGGAACGCGATAATCTGATCCTCTTCATCGACGAGGCGCACACGATCATGGGCGCCGGCGCAGCGCTGGGAACCTCTTCCGACGCGGCGAACATGTTCAAGGGGGCGTTGGCGCGTGGCGACATGCGCATCATCGGCGCCACCACTCTCTCGGAATACAAGGAGTACATCAGCGAAGACGAAGCGCTGGCGCGGAGGTTTCGCCTGGTGAAAGTAGTGGAGCCCTCAATCAGCGAAACGCGGGAAATCCTTTTGGGCCTGCGGCCGCGACTGGAGCGAAACTACTCGGTGAAAATTTCCGATGAGGCAATCAACATTGCCCTGGAAATGGCGCCTAAGTACATTCGCAATCTGCATCTGCCAGATAAAGCAATCGGCTGGCTCGATACCGCCGCGGTCAAGGTGGAAATCAATGAGCCGCAAACGATGGTCGTCAAGCCGGAACACATCATCGAAGTGATCTCGCAGGAGTCGCGGATTCCGCGCGACATGATCTTTCGCGACACGAGCGATCGTTTTTCGATGACGGAAGTGATGCTCTCGCAACGCGTAATCGGCCAGAAGGCCGCGATCAAGGCAGTCGCGCAACGCCTGCGTCTGAACAAGGGTCCGTTGAAAGAGTCGCATTACAAACCAGACGGCGTGCTGCTGTTTCTCGGTCCTACCGGGGTTGGTAAAACTGAGCTGGCGAAAGCTGTTGCCGAGTTCATGTTTGGTGACGAAGAGAAGATGGTGCGTATCGACATGTCGGAATACAGCGATGGCACCGTCAGCATCGAGAAGTTAATCGGCATGCCGCGCGGCATTGTCGGCTCCGAGCGCGGCGGAATCCTGACTGAACAACTGCGCGAGAATCCTTACACGGTGCTGTTGCTGGACGAGGTTGAGAAGGCGTCGCCTTATTTGATGAACCTCTTCCTGCAGGCCTTCGACGAAGGCTGGCTGACAGACGGTCGTGGCAAGAAAGTTTATTTGTCCGACGCGATTGTGATCATGACCTCCAACCTGGGGTCAGAGAGCTTCAAGAAATTTGAGAAGCCGCTTGGTTTTGGCACCAAGACTGCGCAGGATTTTCGCGTGGTCAAGAATGAAGTAATGAAGGCGGCGGAGACGCGTTTCTCGCCGGAGTTTCGCAATCGCATCGACGAGATTATTGTGTTCGCGCCGCTGACGATGGATGAGGTGCACCAGATTGCCGAGCTTTATCTGAACAAGCTGCAACGGCAGATGCAGCGACAGGGCAAAGAGGTCAGCGTCACTGATGAAGCGCTCAACTTCTTAACCGAGAAGGGATTCAACACCAAGTATGGCGCACGCTTCCTGAAGCGTCACATCGATG
>Ga0214473_10008970_pt1 | contig 11829 bp, 10 predicted proteins | sample RVTome_7_FD_203509 | JGI IMG/M metagenome (GOLD analysis project Ga0214473, IMG submission 203509) | Soil microbial communities from uranium-contaminated site in the Upper Colorado River Basin, Wyoming, United States - RVT98D197 | ecosystem: Environmental > Terrestrial > Soil > Contaminated >...
AGTTCATCGCTCGACGTGCATATCAACTCGCCGATTCTCTGCTTCGCCGCCTCATGCGCTGCCAATTCGGTTGCGGCTGTGCCGCGCTATGAACTCTGTGTCTCCGTGGTGAATACTTCTTCACAGGAAACCCAGAAGAACCAAAATAAAAAGGCGGCTTCGTGGAAAAAGTTTGGAATTGAAGCCGAGCAAGATCTTAAAGGGCAGGACAGTCCGCTACCGCGCCGCGATCCTTACAGATGGCTTGCCGATATGAATATGCGGGCCTGTCGCGGCGCCCGGCACGGCGTTTTTGAATGCCACAAACGGGATGCCCGACTCGCGCAGGTGTTTGATGAGCGCCCTACCTTCCGGGCTGTCCGGATGAACCGCGACATCGATCGCGTTGCGGTGGTCGAACCCCATACGATCGTGGGTCCGGGTCTGCCCGTAGGCGCTGATTGGGAGATGATGGCCGAAGGTTTGCGAGAAAAATTTGTCAACGTTGGTCGTTTCTTTCAGCGACCACCGGTAACCTCCGTTGAAGCGGGACAGACGTTCCGTCTCGCTGTATTCGTTGACGGCCAGCGGCGGCAGCCGCTCTAATTCATCGCCCATCGTCGCCTCGGCGAGCGCGAGGTCGGTTTCAGTCAGCGACCGCCTCGCCTCTTGGATTTGCACGAGCTTTGCGACGAACGCGCGCTCCGCCTCGGACACTTCGGCCTTTTCGATCGCGCCATCCTGGTAGAGCCTGCGCTTCTCGATCACCACGGCCCTGAGCCGCGATTGTTCCCTTTCGAACGACGCGAGCAGCTTATGATCGTGCGCCCACTCCCCTTTCAGTCTTTCCAGCACCTCTCTCCCCGGAGCACGCGCTGCGGCATCTCCTGGTTTGCGAACGGCCGCCGTCCCATCCTCGCGCCGGCCGAAGGGAGCTGCCCAAATGACCACAACGAAAGGGAGAATCGCCGCGGCCATGACGACGAGCCGGCTTTTCATGACATGCATGGAGAAAAACATGACTTGATAAAAAATTCTAAGGTCACAGAGCAAACCGGTCAAGGCAATATCCGCTGGACGCGTGTCGGACCTCGCGCCACGATGACGCGGATTTGCCTGACACTGGAAACAATTTCCCTGACACTCTCGCAGTTGCCAAACGGTCCGACAAACATTTGTGGCGCATCGCAGCGTCGCCCATGTTACGGCGCGATCCAATCCGGCGCGACCCGGCTCGGTCGGTTGCGTTCGCCGCCCCGAAGGTGCTAAAAACAAACTCCACGTCGCGAGGTGAATCCTATGAAACTCTTTTCCTACGGTCCTTGACCCTACGCCCACAGGACAAGGCTTGTCCTGGCGGAAAAACGGCTCCCCCACGAACTGATCGAATGCGACCTCAAGAATAAATCCAAGGAGCTGCTCGAGCTGAATCCTTACGGCAAGGTGCCGGTGCTGGTGGACAACGAGGCGGTCGTTTACGAGTCTGCGATCATCAACGAATACCTCGAGGAAAAATATCCGGCCGTGCCGCTGATGCCTAAGGACCCTTTCAAGAAATCGCGGGCGCGCATTTGGATCGACTACTGCAATACGCGCCTGCAGCGCGCCGGAGGCAATATCGCCCACGACTTCCAAGTCGAAAAATCAAAAGAGGAACTCAAGCAATACCTCGAAACGTTGAACCGGGAGATGAGGGATCGGGAGTATATCGCCGGCGATTATTCGCTCGCCGATATTACCTATATCCCGTTCTTTTGCCGGCTCGAGCGCTACCAAGCCAAAATCGGCAGCGATTTGCCGCACCTGAGAGCCTGGATGGATCGCCTGCTCTCCCGGCCCACGGTCCGGGCTACCCCATAGCCAGAAGCAAATTGAGTGATTCGCCCCCCGCGGCCGGCTGTCATGACGTCCCCGTTCGATTCCGCAAGGTGCCGTCGAATGGCGGCTTGCGTTTGACGGCTGCACTCGGTAGCATTTCGTCTCATGTTATGAGTTCATCCGCACCATCCATTCGGGATTTACTCCACCAGGTCGCAGTCCTACAGGACCTTGACGATCAGACTTTGTCGATCCTCGCTGCGCTGTTAGTGTCCAAGACGATCAAGGGTGGGGAGGTGATCTTTCGCGAGCTCGACCACTCCGACGCACTGTACATCGTGGAGCAAGGACGAGTAGTCGTCAGCAAGCATGTCAGGGGCGACGTGGACATCGTGCTGACGCGATTTAATCCAGGTGATTTCTTCGGCGAGATGGGATTGTTCGATGCCGCGCCGCGCTCGGCTACGGCCCACGCGGAATCGGACACAGTCCTCTGGCAGCTCGGCCGCCACGCTTTTGAACAAGTCCTTTCCGATCACCCGGCGATGGCCGCGCGGATCTGTTACCGTTTGGTCACGGTTTTCATCCAGCGCTTGCGCGCCACCAACGAGCAGGCCCGCGAGGCGATACGATGGGGATTGGAAGCCACCGGATATTCGCCCGACGGAACTCCGGCCACGTTCGGACGCAAATCCACCTGATTTTTTCTTATGGCAGAACCCGCAAAGCTCGAGCTTCTAACGAGGAGGCCGGGCGAACCCGGTTTCGAGGTTCACGAAGTCGAAAGTCACCAGGCGTATCTGGGTTTCAGGCCCGAGCGACCGCCGTCGACCGAGTGGGAGCTGACGCCTCAGCCGCGCGGCGTCGACGGCTCCAGAAACTATATCCTCAAAAGCCACAAGCGCGACAATTACCTGCTGCTCGGCCCGCAAGAATATTTTCTCTGGGAACATTTCGACGGGCGCCATTCACTCAATGAAATCAGTAGAGCCCTGCACTTCGAATTCGGTTCTTTCGACTTCGAGATCATCCGGCAGTTTTTGGCGAAACTCTATCTCGCCGGACTGCTCAACGAGATCCAAACGATGGGACTACGTCGCGGTGTAGCGCGCAGGCATGAGCGGTGGTGGGAGCGCTCCTTTGCGGCGATTTCAAAATATTGGAGCCGAATAACATTCCGAGTCAGCCACGCGGACCACTACTGTGCGGCTCTATATGATCGCGGCGGCTTTCTGCTTTTTTGCTGGCCCTTCCTGCTCTTGTGTGGTGCGCTCCTGGTAGGCGCGATCATCGCCGTTTCCCGGCTTTGGCCCCATGTGGCGGAAATCGCAGCGCGCATGGCGGCCCGACCGTTGCTCAGCACCGCCATCATGCTGGTTACGATCGTGTTCGTATCCATGCTCCACGTATTAGTGCACGCGCTCGCCTGCAAGGCGTACGGGCGAAAAGTGCGTGATATGGGATTCTTCTTGCTCCAGGGACTACTGCCGACCTTTTACGCCGACGTCACCGATATATTCATGTCGAGCCGCCGAGTTCGCGTGATGGTTGATTTGTCCGGCCCCATGGTCGAGGTCGTGTTCGGCAGCGTGGCATTCATCGGCGCCTTCGGCTCCGAGCCGGGGTTCGGTCAATCCCTGCTATTTGGCGTAGGCCTTGTGCTATGGGAAAGCGCGCTGCTTAATCTCTATCCGTTCAATTTTCTCGAAATGGACGGTTACAACATGCTCGCGGATCTGTTGGCGATGCCGACGCTACGGCAGCAAGCGCTGGCATTGATCCGCAGGCTACCGCACCGCCTGCGCAGCGGGAAAATTCCCGACAGAGCGGAATGGATCCAGCTCGGTTACCTCGCGCTCTGTTTTATCTCCGTGCTTGCTTATCTGATCGCCCATTTGGACGCATTCGGCGTAAAATTGCCCGCCTGGGGATCCGGACCGTAGCCGGCGGCGGTTCCTATTTGGGTAACTTGGTGAAGTGCGAATCTGTCGTTCGGACGGATGGACCGGTAGGCAGCGAGCCGGATACTGGTACGAGTGTCCCCGACGCGCAAGCGCGCATCAGGGCGCCCGAGACGCAGCAGCGGCCGCTGGCCTTCTCGCCCTCTTCCTCATAGCACACCGTTTTCACTCCGCTCATTTGTGATGCGGCTCATTACCACTTTCCAATGACGGGAATATCGCCCATTTGGCCGGCGTCAGATAAACAAAGATCGACCCCGCAACCGTCCCACTGGCCATTGCCGTTGAAATCCAGAAACCAATCGCCGGTACTCGGACGGAAGACGCCGATTTTGCTGGTGGCTGTTCCGTTCCAATCCCCGGACACGGGCAGATCGGCTTCAGTGCCGAAGGAGCTTAGGCAACGATCCTTCCTACAGCCGTCCCACGTGCGATTGCCGTTGCTGTCGAGAAACCACTCGCCGGTAGCGGGACGGAAAAATCCCACTTGAGTCGTCCCATTACCACTCCAATCCCCGGTTACGGGCAGGTCTCCAGCTTGGTAAATCTTCAATCTCGCGCAACGATCCCAGTCGCAACCGTTCCACTTTTCGTTGCCGCTCCGATCCAGGTACCATCGGCCGGTGTCAGGACGAAAAACTCCGATTCGATCCGTCCCCTTGGCGCTCCATTTGCCGGTTATCGGTATATCCGTTGGTTGCCCAAATTGATCTCTGCAAACGTCGACCCCGCACCCATCCAATACTTCGTTGGCGTTCTGGTCCAATCGCCAGTCTGCTGTGTCGGCTAGAAACAGCCCTAACTGGGTAACGCCCGAGCCGTTCCAATCGCCAACCACCGGGATTCCATCCAGACTGCCAAAAGTTGACACGCAATGGGCAATGCCACAGTCCAACGCGCCATTGCCGTTCCGGTCGAGGATCCATTGGCGCGTGGAAGGTCGATAGACGCCGATTTTGTCGATGGGGCTGGAGCCAGAGCCGACAAAGATCGCGGTGACGGACTTATTGGTGGATAAAGTGATGGTGCAATTGCCAGTCCCGCTGCACCCCACACCGCTCCAACCATTAAACGAAGAACCCGTAGACGGAGTCGCCCGGAGAGTGATCGTGCTGCCGAGGGACAAACCGAATGTACAGGTGCTGGTGCAGGTCATTCCACCCGCGGTGCTATCAACCGTCCCGTTGCCGTTCGTCGCTACGGTGAGCAACGCCTGATTTAGCGCGAAGTTTGCTGTACACGACTTGTTCGCGTTCATAGTCACCGACCCATCCGTGCAATCGGAATTTCCGGTCCATCCCGCGAACACGGAGCCCGTGCCGGGAAGCGGCGTCAACGCAACGACCCGTCCTGACGTATAGGTCTCGGTGCAATCCGTGCCGCAATCGATGCCGACGGGATTGCTGACGACCCGGCCGCTGGCGCTTCCGCCAGACGTCGCTTGAACGGCAACACTCACAGTAAGCGCGAAAGCAGAAGCCGGATTGAAGCTCGCCGTCACCGTGGTGGCTGCGCTCATCGGTACCGTACAGGTGCCCGTGCCCGTGCACCCACCGCCGCTCCATCCCGCAAACGTCGAGCCCGAGGCGGCTGCGGCGGTCAGCACCACCGACGTACCGCTGGCCAAGACCTCAGTGCAGTCTGCCCCGCAGTTGATTCCCGTGCCCGTCACCGTGCCGGTGCCCGTCCCGCTCTTGCTCACGGTGAGGGTAAAGCTGGTCGTCGCGGCGGCTGTCGTCCCACACTGTTCATTCGAGAATCCAGAACTCCCCGCCGGGTTGAAAGCCTGCACTCGGTAACAGTACGTCGTCGCGTCCAGCAGCCCGCCGTCCGTATACGACGTCACGTTCGCGCCGACCGTCGCGATCTGCGTGAACGCCGTGCCGCTTCCCGGACTCCGCTCGATATTGAAACCGTCTTCCGATGTGGAATTATCGGCCCAGCTCAGTGTGAGCTGTGCAGCAACGACTTCGGTGCGCAAACCTAAAAACGTGAGACTTGTGAGAAGGAAGGAAACTGCGACTGATTTGATAATCGATCTTCGTTGTGACATGCCCTATACCCCCGAGGGACGCAACAATAAACCGACATGCGCACGTCCATCGAAGGTTAGTGCAACTTACCGGCGGCTCTGCTGCCATATCTCGCTTGAGATTTAGGCCAGAAGCTTTGCGTCCCACCCTTTCGTGTGGTTTGCCCTTGACGGTTTAAAAATGACCTAAACGATATATCTCTCCGTTACTTTCGGCTCTTGGAAATCGGTGATCACGCAATGCCTCCTCTGTTCCTAATATGTCTCGCGATCACCGTGAATTGACACCGCGGAAACTTTCGGAAACGCTAAAGCAAATTTACAGTTACCCACTCACCCATGAGCAACATGGGTGCCATGGGAGCGGAAAGCATTTTTTGGCGCCCGCTTGTCGTTCTCAGCCCTGCTAAGAAGGTTTGGAAAGTAATTTGCCGAACAGATTTGTTCCCGCTCAACATATTCACCGCAAATTGTTGGTCTAAGTGGAAAACTGCTCCTGAGAACTTCTGCGCGACTTTGCTGAAAAGCGGGGTAAGAAAGGCAGGATGAGCGCAGCGAGTCACCATTTGCGATAAAGCTGACGCCATATACGAAAATAGACGGCAATGATTCCGCCGGCAAAAACCTACGTATCAATGTAGGCCGTGCATCTGAGGAACGGTCGGCCACCTCTAACACGCCGGCCAAAGGTCGAACAAGTTCCACCACGCGAGGCGCGCGCAAACAAGCTTACGAGCAATCACATCCGAAGAGTGCACGCCGCGCTGGGTTCAAACGGAAGCTTGTGACGTCAGAGCCGGGGATTCAGGGAACCCTGGATTTTTTTTCCGGACTCCATACCGGAAGCCAAAAAAGCGCTGCCGTCTCAATTCTTCGACGATCGTTTTATGCGGCAGGTGAATGCCGGCAGATAATCCGGTGACGCGAATCAGGGCCGGGATAGCCGGTTGGCTACAAGCCCGGTTCAAGGAAGGCGCCGCGTCCCACCGGCGCTGGAGTCCTTGGTCGCCGCTGAGGTAAAGCTACCAGACTCCGAAGACTCCGCACCACCACCCGGGATCGCAACCGTCATTATGTTGTCTCTTGCCATCGCGGCCCCGCTCATGTCGTCCGGCTCCATTGACCGAGCCGCCTCAAGCACGGCGGGCGGCATGGTCCTAACAGCGCCACAGCCCGAACGAAAGCGCGCGACCGCCGCTCGAGTATTGGGACCCGAGATTCCATCGACCGGGCCCGGATCGAAACCAGCATCTTTCAAACGCACCTGGATAACGCGAATTTCTTCTTTTCTCAGCATCGTCCTCGCCGCGTTGTTTCGATTGACTCCCGAAGATTCTATCGCGGGCGCTATCTTCTCAAGATCAATTGCCTGCAGAAGATCATTCAAACCTGAGCAACTGGAGCGCAAGCGCAAGAGAGCAATCTTGGTTTTCGGACCGAAGGCGCCGTCGATTCGCCCCGGATCAAACCCCACCGTCTTGAGCAGCGTCTGAACCTTCCGGATTTCTTCTGCATCGAGCGTAACCGACGAGGGTTGTTTATAATCCCTCTCCAGGGCGTTACTAAGCTTGACGCCGCTGTTCGACGGAACATTCTCCGTTTCAGCGATGTTGATCTGGTTTTCCGGATCCGCCGCGGCTGGGGTTTCAGGCTGCTCCGAAAGCGTCGCGCATCCGAAAACAACAAATAACAACATGACCAAAGAAAGACTCTTTGTCATCAGTGCACTCGTTGACTGTGCGAATCGAACAATCAATAAGCAAGCGCCGTGCCCTCGCAGAGCATTCTAAAAAGGGATGAAATTCCAGATGATTAAGCAAACTCCGGCAATACTTGAGCCAGGTCCAATGACAATATTGTCTTGCTTTGAGAATTACCCTGTCCCTCACGTCAGGAGGGCGGTAATTGCCGTGCTACGCGCGTTCCAGCGCGCCGGCGAGATCGGCGATGAGATCGGCGCTGTCTTCGATGCCGACGGAGTAGCGGATCAGATTGTCCTTTATGCCAACCATCAGCCGCTCTTCGGTGGTAAGCTCGTAGAAGCTCATCAGCGCCGGCTGCTCGATGAGGCTTTCAACCCCTCCCAATGACGGCGCGATCTGCGGAATGCGGCAGCCATCGACTACCCTGGAAGTTGTTTCGAGATCGCCGGCGATTTCAAAGGAAACCACACCACCGAACCCGCGCATTTGACGGCGGGCGATCTCATGCTGCGGATGACTCGGCAAGCCGGCATAGTGCACGGCGGCGACTTTGGGATGCGCCGCCAGGAACTCGGCGAGCGCTTGGGCGTTGGTGTTCTGCCGCGCGATGCGCAGCGCGAAGGTCTTTAAACCGCGCACGAGCAGGTAAGCGGCCAGCGGGTCGATGATCGCCCCGGTGATCGCCTGCAACGAGCGAACACCGTCCACCAACTCGGCGGAGCCCAAAATCGCTCCCGCAAGCAAATCATTGTGTCCACCGAGGTATTTGGTCGCCGAGTGAAGCACGATGTCGATACCGTACTCCAGCGGTCGCTGGTTGAACGGCGTCGCGAAGGTCGCGTCGATGAGAGTCTTGATCCGGTGTCGCCGCCCGATATCAGTGAAGCGCTCGAGATCGACGATCCGGTTGTAAGGGTTCGTCGGCGATTCACTGACCAACAGGCGGGTCGTCGGACGGATCGCTTCCTCGATCGCTTCATAGTCGCCCGCCGGCACCACCGAGACTTCGATGCCGTAGCGATGCAAGGTTTGAGTCAGGAATTGCCGGGTGCGCCGGTAGGAGTCATCGGTGACGACCACGTGGGAGTTATGCGACAGGACGGCGTACATCGCCGTGGTGACCGCCGCCATGCCGCTGGAGAAGAGCAAGCAATCCTCCGCCCCTTCCAGCGCCGCGAGCTTTTGCTCCGCGATGCGCTGGGTCGGATTGCCGTAGCGCCCATATTCTTCGCGCTCGATACGGCCCTGAAAGTGATCGTGAATCTCCTGCGTGTCGGCGAAAGTATAGGTAGCTGTCTGCACGATCGGCGTCGCCAGAGCATTGCCGAGCTTCGGCCGAGGTTCGCCGCCATGCACGGCCAGCGTGCTGAAACCAAGCGGTTTCCCGTCGGCGCCGGTCGCCCCAAAGCGCTTGCTGCTCTCCCGCGCTGGCTCGCCGGCTGCGTCACCGTCTTTTGGCTCGCGGTCGCTCATCAGTTTTCGAGAAGCCGCGTGCGCTCGACGTAACGCGAAATGGTATCGCTGATGGTTTTCGGGTCGGCGGCAATTTCGACCGGGCGATTCTGTTGACTCCCCTGAATGCCGGGGAGCGTGCCGGCGTGGTAGGCGATCTTCTGGTCGGCGAACTTAAGACCGTTGGCGGTCGAGATCACCACGACGCGTTCGTGGCCGTGAATCATTTTGCGTTCGACCAGCTTTCGCAGCGCCGCCAGAGCGACGCCTGTATGCGGACAATTGAACATACCGGTGCGGTCGGCGCGTGCCACCTCTTCGGCCAACTCCGTTTCCGACGCCTGCTCAACCACGCCGTTGAAGCGTTGCAGCGCGGCGATCGCCTTGCGCACGCTCACCGGATTGCCGATTTGAATCGCGCTTGCCAGAGTCTTGCGCGCCGTCATAGGCTCGAAGTGCTCGAAATTTTTCAAATACGACAAGTAAAGCGGATTGGCGTTCTCCGCTTGAGCGACGCAAAGGCGCGGCAGTTTCGAAATCATGCCGAGGTCGTACATCATCAAAAAGCCTTTGGCCAAGGCGCTGACGTTGCCAAGATTCCCCCCGGGCAAGATCACCCAATCCGGCACTTCCCAGTCAAACTGCTGGACGATCTCGACGGAAATGGTTTTCTGCCCCTCGATGCGCAAACTGTTCATCGAGTTGGCGAGATAGATATGTTTGTGCTTGGTGACTTCCTGCACCGCCGCCATGCAGCCGTCGAAGTCGGTATCGAGCGACAGCACGAGAGCGCCGTTGGCGAGCGGCTGGACCAGTTGCGCCGGCGAAACTTTATCGCGCGGCAAGAACACGACCGTCGGAATGCCAGCCGCCGCGCCGTAAGCGGCCAGCGCCGCCGACGTGTCGCCGGTGGACGCGCAGGCCACGGCATCGATCGGCTCGCCGTTGGCGATCATCTGATTGACCACCGAGACCAGAACCGTCATGCCCAGGTCCTTGAACGAGCCGGTGTGCGAATTGCCGCATTGCTTCACCCAGAGATCCTCGACATGGAGCTGCTTGCCGTAGCGATTGGCCCAGAACAGATTGGTGTTGCCCTCGCAGGTGGACACGATGTTCTCGTTGTCGATAAACGGGACGACCCACTCTTTTTTCGCCCACACGCCCGAGCCGTAAGGGTAGGAATTCTGGCGCAAGCGATCGTCGAAGAGCTTGACCCACGCCGCTGCGGCCCTGGTCTTGAGAGCATCGGTGTCGTGGTGCACTTCAAGTAAATCGCCGCACTTGGGACAGCGGTAGATAATCTCCAGCAGACTATACTGCCCTGGACAGCCTTTGATGCACTGAAACCACGCGTTATAGCTCATGACAATAAACTTTCTCCGCGGATGCGGAAATATCGACGGCAACAAATCTGCATCGCCGACCGATCCGGACTTAGCCGAACTTTACGAAACTTTTCTCGGCGCGGCGATTACCGATAAGATTCTTTCCTTGATTGCCTATATTGCCTACTTCCCCGGTCACAATTCAATGGTCTTGCACAATCACTCTGCTTATAGAATGCCTTTCGACTCTTCGTCCCTCACTCCTTATCCCTGACCCCTTACCGCATTCACGTTACGGATTCGCATCAATCCACGCTTTGGCAAGATTGATGACAAACTTTTCCGCGTCTTCGCCGATTTTTGAAGCGGTCGGTGAGGCCGCCGATGCTGTGCGAGCGGCGCTGGCCGTCTTGCGTCCAAGTAATTTCGGCTCCCGCAGTCCACTGCTTGTCGCTTTGGTTCTGCGATGCGAAGGCGATGATCAAACGGTGGTTGTAGTAAAGATTTGCCATCGTGCCGGGAATTATAGACAACTCGTCCCGCCGTTGCCAACAAACAAAGCGTCTAGCTCAATGCCATTCCGATTACAATCGGTCCAGCGAAAATGAATTACCCCGCAGCAAGCTGCGGGGTACCGAAGCACAAGCACGTCGAGCGAAATTGTCGGGTGGGTGAAGGCGCAAAGCGCCGATACCCACCGCGGCCCGATCGACCAATCGTCACTTCACCAACGGGCAACTTTACCCAAATTCATTGTCGTCGCCCGTCCATGTAACTTCCCAGAAGTTCGGCCGTTGGGTCCCATCTCCCGCGGCTCGCCCTTTGCGTTTAAGCACCACCAGCCGTTCGACTCGGCCGGGCACACGACCGGCGCACTCAAAATAAAGGTGGAGGAGTAACTCTAATGGCCCTAGCATGGAACGTAATCGATCCGACGGACGATGGGATACTGGAGAACCTTTCCAAGAAGTTCATCCGCGACGGCGAGAAAGCGCTCATGCTGGCCATACTCGAAAACGCCATCGATGATTGTCAAAAATACGTCCTGGCAACCGATAAAAAAGGAAAGGGATTGTTTGACGCCGCCGAAGCATGGATCCTAGAAACCGACAACCCCTCGTTTTTTTCCTTCAACAACATCTGCGAACATCTCGAACTCGACCCCGACTATATACGCAAAGGCTTCACGCGCTGGAAGGAAGCCAAGCGCAGCCAGCCGAAAGAGTGTACGAATAAATTGAAGTCCAAAGCCGCGTGAAGGACTTCAATTTTCTCCATGTCATCTCCTGCAATAATCCGGTCGCCTTTTCGCTGCACGTATCGCGGCTAAGAACCTCAAATTGCCTCCGTCGGTTTGGACCTGAAATTATGGAAAATTCAGTTCAATCGTAAGGCTAACGAAATGCCGCTGAGCCGCAAGAAATGAAACAATCATCTGTCATAAAATCACATTGCCGGCTCAAGCGGCGGGTTAAAGGAGCAATTTTCTTCAGCTGTGGTCGGATCATCACGCAAAGATTAATGCACAATCGCTTCAGATTGTCGTAATTCTTTTA
>Ga0214473_10008972_pt1 | contig 11828 bp, 8 predicted proteins | sample RVTome_7_FD_203509 | JGI IMG/M metagenome (GOLD analysis project Ga0214473, IMG submission 203509) | Soil microbial communities from uranium-contaminated site in the Upper Colorado River Basin, Wyoming, United States - RVT98D197 | ecosystem: Environmental > Terrestrial > Soil > Contaminated >...
GATATCCGCGAGGCCTATATCGCCTCCCTGATCGAGCAAGTATCTATTGGGGATATCATGATCAAGGATCCCATTACTATTTCGCCGGAGGCCAACCTTGAGGAGGCGGCTGAGCTCCTCTATCGTCACGGGATCGGCGGCCTCCCTGTCGTGGACAAGGGTAAATTGGTTGGTGTTATTACGGTCGCCGATATCATGGCGGCCTTCATCGAGGTGATGGGGATTTTGCAGGAGAGCTCCCGGATCGATGTGATCTTGGGAGGCAAGCCTCATGCCTTTGAAAACGTTTCCAAGATCCTCAGAGACCACGGGAGTGAAATTATCAGCGTCGGCATGTCTGCTCACCAGGACCGCACAAGGCGCATCTATTACCTGCGGCTTGCCAAGTGTGACGTGCATGCGCTGGCCAAGGAGATTGAGAAGGTGGGGTATAAGGTGGTTTCTATGACGGAGTGATAGAGGATGCTTGCCAAGGGGAAGGAAAATGAACCAGACGCGCCAGTGAGAAAGAAAATCAAAGAAATCCTCCACGAGGTAGAAGCGGCTCAAGCCAGCGATGTCAAGCCCCAGGAGATCCTGCAAAGGATCTCCTTTTATTTGCAACAGGAACCAGCCCTTGCCATTCCTTTAATCGATGCCTTGATCAAGCTCCCCACCTCCCCAACCGCCCTCCTCCTCGAAGAGATGATGACGGTGCTCAACGACAAGGGAGCCCTCAAGGCCGTTAAGAGGGCCCTCTACCGCCTCAGGCAGAAGGGGGTAGCGTGGGAGAAAAGAACCTTCCCTGAAAAACCGATATTGCGTCCTGCACAACCCGGGGCGCCCGAAGGGTATGTGGGGGCCATGGATTCTTCGGGAAGCAGGGTCATCATCATTGCACGCCCCCTTCACCGCGGTGGGGCACAAGTCTATTTCAGCATCGTGAACGACCTGGAGGGGATCCAGCGCCTGGAGATTACTGAACTCACCAAAAAAGACTTGAAGCAATTTGTCTACAAATCGCTCGCCTCCACGGAGTTCCCATTGGTAGAGGCGCCAGGAGGATACTGTGCGCTCCTGCTGAGAGAGGCTGCTGGGCATTCCCGGAAAGATGGTGAGTCCCTTCCCAAGAGATATGAGGCAGTGGAGAAGGGGTTACGTGACGTACGATGGGATGGACCGGTTCCTCTGATCTACCAGCATATCCATGAGGAAGCGGTAAAGGATAAAACAAGGCTCCTCAAGGAGTCAGGAGCCCTGCATCGGATCGCACCCTTCTCCTCGTGGTTTCTTCCAACCGAGGCAGTGCGAAAGTATGCCGAGCTCATTAAGGAGGCTGAAGCGAGCCACCTTGTCCTGACCCCGCAACAGAAGGAGGCGCGGCTTCTCTCTCTTTACCGAGAGGCCCTTGAGGAACTCTTTCCCGAGGCACAGAGGCTTCTGTGGAAGCGACGTCTGGAGGAGATGGCCTACATCTTGTGGAAGCTGGGGAAGAAAAGAGAGGCCGACATGGCGGTGAGCGCTGCCGTCGATCTCAAGACCCCTTTCGGCACCATCGAGCCCAACCCCTTTGTCTGGAACCTTCTGCTCAAGTCTCTCTATGCGCTGATGGAAAGCGAGCGCGGCAGCAAGAAAAGAGAGGGGGAATCCTCCCGCATTATCACTGTGTGAAGCAGCGGTCTCGGAGCTGCCGTTTTGTTTCAGTAAGAAAGACAGATTCTCTTGAAGGAGAAATTCTTATGCCGGCATTTTCCTTCGACACAAGGACCATTGTCATCATTTTGATGGGGGTAACCATCGTTCTTGGCATAACGATGAATCTGATTCGGCTGACGCGGAAGACGTATCCCGGTTTTGGCCTGTGGACAGCCGGGACTACAGCATATACCTTCGGATTTCTTCTTATTTCTCTGCGCAACGTTATTCCTGACATCTTTTCCATCGTGCTAGCGGGGGCCCTTATCTTGTCCGCTGCATCGTGTTTTTGGGAAGGAACACGTTGCTTTCACGGCAAAGAAGTCCGAAAAACTTTTATTGTTTTACTGATAGCTGGTTATACGGCATTTCAGTCATATTTTACCTTCGTGAATAATGATATAGGCGTGCGCATCCTTGCTTATTCGCTGCTTGCTGCGGTAATTTATGGCGCAATAGCGTTGGAGTTGTTCCGGAACGTGTCGACTGTCCTCCGTTTCTCCTCCTGGTTTACAGGCAGTCTCTTTGCTCTTTATGGAATCTTCATGGTTTTTCGTGGCCTCTTAACTGAGTTACTCCCCCCACTTCATGACCTGCTCGAACCCAATATGCTTCAGGCGATGACCTTTCTGCTAGCGATCTTCTTTGGCATCGCCTGGACATTCGGTTTTGTGATGCTCAATAGTGAACGTCTGGAGGCTGATCTTAGAGGCGCCCAGGATAAATTACAGAAGATGGCCACGACCGACTTTCTCACGGGCATTGCCAACAGTCGGCTTTTCTCAGAGGCAGGGGAGCGCGAGGTTCAACGTGCACGCAGATATAAGCGTGCCCTAGCCTTGCTCATGATCGACCTCGACCATTTCAAAAAAGTCAACGATAAATATGGGCACGCAACCGGCGATAAAATATTAGTAGCCTTTGCCGCCATCTGTAAAAAATGTCTGCGCAGGGTCGATATTTTCGGTCGTCTCGGCGGGGAGGAATTTGCTGTTCTCCTTCCGGAAACAGACGTCAACGGCGGAAAAAAATTTGCAGAGCGCCTGCGCGCGATCGTAGAAAAGAGCCGCATCAAAGTCGAGCACAAAACGTTTCATATTACCGTCAGCATTGGCGTTACGGAGTTGCTACCGGATGACGATCAACTGGAGGCTGCACTCAAGCGCGCAGACGATACCATGTATGAAGCGAAGAGAAAGGGACGCAATCAGGTTGTGGCCTTGTTCCAATAAGATAATCATGTTCTTGTGATGCGATATCTACAAAAAGCCTTGGCCCTTGCCATTTAAATATCCCAGAGGTTCATTGGACAGTTTTCTGTGCCTCCCCCACCCAGAGCCTTACCAAGTCAAGGGTGGGAAAGGGATAGGAAGTGGGCAGACGTGTCGCGTGCCGCTCCATCCTGAGATAGAGATCTTGAGGCTCTTGTTGTGCGAGCTCCGCGAGATCCGTCACTCCCACTTCCCGGAGCAAGCGATAGTTCTCTATCCCCATCCCTTTCAGTTTAATCATGTCGGCTTTCCGAAGGAGTTCCTCTGCCTGTGACAAAGGGATGCCGAGGCCAGCGAGGCCCGCAACCTTCAAGCGGATCAGATCATGAACCTTCTTTATCCCCGCCTTCTGGAGGCGTTCCTTCCATTCCGTCTGCACGCCGGGGAGATCTTTTATCAAAGGGATATAGGAGACGACGGTATAGCGATCGATGCTAACGAAGCAGAGGAGACAAAAAAATCCAATCAGTGACCACAGGATACCCCTGGTCCAGATCTTACTTCTCTGCATTGCTATGAGGATGAGGCGGTACATGGCATAAGCACTCACGGCGAAGGGGGGAAACCCAAGAAATCCTAGCAGGGGCATCTCGAATAGCTTCACCTCTTCGAAAAAGGGGACGGTATAGATCCACTTTGCCTGAGCCCAAAAATTCCACAGCTCCCAGAGAAGGCCGCAGACCATTCCCGCAGCCAGGAAGGTCAGGGGCCTCCCAGGTTCTCCTCTCTCGATATCCTGCAGCAGAGAATTGTCCCCCTGCAGGTAAAGCAAGGGCTCGATGATGAGGGCAAAGCCGATCCAGACTAAGGGAAAGCAGAAGTGGGGAAAGCAGAGGACCGCGAGCAGGAACAACCCCCCTATGGCAAGCGAGGCTCGAAGGAAGAGAGGGGAGGGGTGAAGCTTGCCCCATGATACGGCCTTGAAAAGTCCCACTGCCTGTAAAAGGTGTGCCGTCTCGCAGAGCCCGGGCAGGACCGTGCCATAGGAGATGGCGTAGCCGACCCACCGCATCCAGACCGCAGGGGGAAGGTTGATGTAGTGCCAGTTTGCGAGGCGGAAATTGAAGGCCTCGAATATGCACCAGATAAAGATGGATAACGGGATCATGAGCAGAAAGGCACCGGTCTTGTTGACGATGAGGGATCTCCCTTGGAGCCAGTAGACCAGGGCATCAGCCGCCAGGATATAGGACCACCAGGCAAAGGAGTAGAAATAGGTGGCAAATGGTTCTCGCCCTTCGCGCAGCATGACGACAGCCAGGCAGAAGAGGGTGATCCCTACGAGCCCGTGGGGCTTAATCTTTCCCTTCATTGCCTTTCCTGATGAGCTCCTTGAGCGGACGCATCCCTTTGAACGCCTTCTCTGGCAGCAGGTCCCAGGGGATCTGGGCGGGGCGCGCAAGGTGTCTCTCTATGGTGATAACCCTCGTAGGGGTGCAGATAAAGTCTACCGCAACGTCCTTCTCCTCCATAGGCACCTTGTCACGCACCTGAAGGTCATCCGCCAGGGCGACAATGGGGGTCTGCTCGTTTACCGAGCCGATCTCCCGCAAAACCATGTATTCCAGATCAAAGTACCCGCTTCCTTTGCCAATCCTTCCCCCCTGGAGATCAACGGCCACGGCGCCGGTGACCATAAGATCTATATCCCCTATCTCTTTGTGTGTGGTCTTGAGCCTCTTGCCAAACCGCCGAACGCCGGAGCTGCGGGCTGCCTGCTGCCAATCCCTGGCCTTGATCTCCCCCTGATGCAGGAGGTAGAAGCCATCGCGTAATCCAGGGGTGGCCATGATCAGCCTCTTGCCATCCATGATGGCGTTGATCCTGACCTGCAGCTGGGCCTGATCAGGGGGGACCATGATGGTCATGGCCTTTGGGTAGAGCGCGAGGCCCCGCAAGCGCTCAGCTGCCTTATTTTGTCCGGGAAAGGTAGGGATGGTCTTCTGTGCGGCAGGGAATACCTCCCAGATCTCCTCCCTGATGCTTGCCTTGAGGGTACGTGAGGGTGCGATCTCTCTGTGCGGCATACTCCTGTCGCTTATAGCGTCTCGGCGCCGCCAACCATGCGCAGGTTGATGGCAGCCCGGCGCATCCCCCGCAGGGGCGATTCCCTCAATTTCTCGATGTTCCGAGCAATAGCCCTGCGGGAGAATGACTCCGGTTCAACCTGAATATGGCCAAGGGCTGCAGCAGCGACCAAGGCGGCGAGTTCCTTAACGGTATAGGCCGCTTTTATCGAGTTTAAAAAAGCCCGAGCCTGATTCTTATTTAAAAGGGATGCTATTTCTTCTACCAAGTCATCTGGGGTATCACGTTTTAGATCGCTCAGGTAGACGAATCCCTTGTCGGCGAGCACCCGTTTTACCTCTGTCAACGCGCGAACGAGTTCGCGCCAGTGATGCATGGCCCCGTGGCTGACGATCATTTGTACGGACTGCGTTTGAAAAGGCAGATGATGCACATCAGCCACCACAAAGGCCACATTTTCGACGTTGTTCCGCTCTTGTGCCAGCTTGGTCATGGGAAAGGAGATGTCCAATCCTATAACCAAAAGCTGGGGAAAACGGAGAGCCAACTCGCTGACCAGGCTTCCCGGACCGCACCCCAAATCGACAGCTACGCCAGTGCGGGCCTTGGCCAGGTGTGCTATCTCATCGGCAATGAGCGACGCGGTAACGTGGAGATATCCGTCGGTCAGCGCCTCATACTCATGAATGGCCTCCTCCTCCGCACCTAGTTCAAATTCTTCCTCAAGCCTCTCTTTCCTCTCCACCATCAAGCCTCCTCAGTTTGTTTAGCCTGTACTATAATCTGCATCGTCCGTTATAGTCAAGACAATGAAGGGAGATCAAGATGGAGAAAGGGGCATATTTTTCGATCTTGACACAAAATGGTCCCTTCCCTATACTCTCATGCGGCCTTATGGCTGCATGGTAGCAGGCCGTGCAGTTTTTTTTAGCCTCTAACTATAGATAGAAACCAAATAGATGCAGAGGGAAGCCCTTCATGCCCAGACGAGATGACATCAAAAAGGTAATGATTATCGGTTCAGGCCCCATTGTCATTGGGCAAGCCTGTGAGTTCGATTATTCTGGTACCCAGGCGTGCAAGGCCCTGCGCAAACTCGGATACGAAATCGTGCTTGTGAATTCCAACCCGGCGACCATCCAGACAGACCCAGGCATGGCCGATATCACCTATATCGAACCCCTCAACCTCCAGACCATGACGGAGATTGTCGAGACAGAGCGGCCGGATGCGATCCTGCCCAACCTCGGCGGCCAAACAGGATTGAATCTCTCTTCCGAGCTGGCGCGGTCGGGAGTTCTCGAACGATATGGCGTCAAGGTCATCGGCGTCGAGATCGATGCCATCACGCGCGGCGAAGATCGCCTCGCCTTCAAGGAAACCATGAATCGGTTGGGCCTCGATATGCCAAAGAGTGAGATCGCTTATACCGTAGAAGAGGCGGAGCGGATTGCCGGCGGGCTCGGTTATCCGGTGGTCATCCGCCCTGCCTATACCCTCGGAGGCACCGGTGGAGGATTGGTCTACAACATCGAGGAACTGCGCGTTGTGGCGAGCCGCGGCCTTTCGGCAAGCCTTGTCGGCCAGGTCCTGGTAGAGGAATCGGTCTTGGGATGGGAGGAGTTAGAGCTTGAGGTAGTGCGCGATGCCAAGAACCAGATGATCACCGTCTGCTTTATAGAAAATGTCGATGCCATGGGGGTGCACACGGGTGATTCTTATTGTACCGCCCCCATGCTCACCATCGATCACAAACTCCAGCAACGTCTCCAGCAGTACTCCTACGCTATCGTGGAGGCGATCAGGGTCATCGGTGGCACCAACATCCAGTTCGCCCACGACCCCAAGACCGGGCGCGTGGTGGTGATCGAGATCAACCCCCGGACCTCGCGCTCCTCTGCCCTCGCCTCTAAGGCCACCGGCTTTCCTATTGCCCTGATCTCATCTATGCTCGCAGCCGGTCTGACCCTCGACGAGATCCCCTACTGGCGAGAGGGGACGCTGGAAAAATATATACCATGGGGCGATTATGTCGTGGTCAAGTTTGCCCGGTGGGCCTTTGAGAAGTTTCCGGATGCCGTGGACAAGATCGGCACCCAGATGCGTGCTGTCGGCGAGGTGATGAGCATCGGCAAGACGTATAAAGAGGCCTTTCAAAAATCCATCCGATCCTTGGAGATCGGCCGCTCTGGGTTCGGATTCGCCAAGGACTTTCATGAGCAATCCCTCGATCAGCTGATGGCCATGTTGGTAGAGCCTTCCAGCGAGCGGCAGTTTCTTATGTACGAGGCGCTGCGCAAGGGCGCTGGCGTGGAAGATCTCTATCGGGTGACTTACATTAAACCCTGGTTCATCGAGCAGATGAAGGAGCTTGTCCAACTTGAAGAAGAGATTCTGCTGCACAAGGGGAAGAACCTGCCTGACGAGCTCTTGATCCAGGCTAAAAAGGACGGGTTTGCGGATGCATATCTCTCGCAGCTGCTTGGGATACCGGAACCGCGGATACGCGAGCAACGCACGGTGCTCGGCATGGTGGAAGGATGGGAACCCGTGCCGGTCAGCGGCGTCGAGAACGCCGCCTATTATTTTTCTACCTATAATGCTCCCGACAAGGTCACGGTCAGCACGAGGCGCAAGATCATGGTACTCGGCGGCGGCCCCAATCGCATCGGGCAGGGCATCGAGTTCGACTATTGCTGTGTTCATGCGGCCTTTGCCTTGCGCGACGAGGGCTTCGAATCCATCATGGTCAACTGCAATCCTGAGACAGTCTCGACCGATTACGACACCTCCGACAAGCTCTACTTTGAGCCGCTGACGGTCGAGGATGTCCTAAGCATTTACGAGAAAGAGCGACCTGAGGGTGTTATCGTCCAGTTCGGCGGCCAAACCCCCTTGAATATTGCCAATGAACTGGCGCAGGCTGGGGTCAAGATTCTTGGCACGTCGCCCGATGTGATTGATCTGGCAGAGGACCGCGATCGCTTTCGTCAGATGATGAGCGCGCTCGACATCCCCATGCCTGAATCCGGCATGGCCAGCACCCTCGCTGAAGCCCTCGTTATTGCCGAACGCATCGGCTACCCCTTGATGGTTCGGCCGTCATACGTCCTCGGCGGCCGGGGTATGGAGGTGGTCTATGATGAGGATATGCTCGAACGCTACGTGGCCGCGGCTGTCGGGGTGACGCCTGAGCGCCCCATCTTGATCGACAAGTTTCTTACGAACGCTATCGAGGCCGAGGCTGATGCCATTGCCGACGGCACAGACGCCTTTGTCCCCGCGGTGATGGAGCATATCGAGCTTGCCGGTATTCATTCCGGGGACTCGGCGTGCGTAATCCCCCCCATCAGCATCGTCTCGAAGCACCTTAAGACGATCTACGATTACACGAGGCGGATTGCTATGGAGCTCAAAGTGATAGGGCTGATGAACATCCAGTACGCTATTGCTCATGATGCCGTCTATGTCTTGGAGGCCAATCCGCGCGCCTCGCGGACAGTGCCGTTGGTCTCCAAGGTCTGCAACATCCCCATGGCGCGGCTGGCAACTCAGATCATGCTCGGCAAGAGGCTCGCGGATCTGGATATCAAGCCCAAGGCTATTGCTCACTTCGGGGTCAAGGAGGCGGTCTTCCCCTTTAATATGTACCCGGAGGTCGATCCTCTCTTGGGGCCGGAGATGCGCTCAACCGGTGAGGTCTTGGGCTTGGCCGACTCTTTCGGCCTCGCCTTTTTTAAATCCCAAGAGGCCGCTGGCCAGCGCCTTCCCACGGAAGGGACTGTCTTGATCACCGTATCTCAGAGAGAAAGACCGGCCGTGCTGCAGGTTGCCAAGGACTTTAATAAGCTGGGTTTTACTATCAAGGCTACGGAAGGGACGCATCTGTTTTTAAAAGAACACGGCATCCCGTCTGAGCACATCCTCAAGATGCATGAAGGTCGACCCAATATTGTCGACGGCATCATGAATAAAGAGATCAAGTTGATTATCAATACGCCGAGCGGCAGATTGAGCAAGTACGATGACTCCTATATCCGCAAGGCCGCCATTAAGTATAAGGTGCCATACATCACCACCTTGGCCGCGGCTACAGCAGCTGCCAAGGGCATTGCGGCTTATCGTCTCGGTAAAGGGAAGGTGCGCTCGCTGCAAGCATATCATCTTAAATGATTTTGTTGTTTCAGTTGAGACGACGATGGATAACAGAATAGCTCACACAAACATTAGAAAAGTCTTAATCCTGCTTTTGTTTATATTTTTTATTTTAGGGTGTGCAACAATACCAAAAGGTCCTTTGAAACCGGATGAGGTGAGACTTGTTGACCTGAAAATCATCGAGACAGGCGAGAAAAATAGGGATGGTAAACTTTATAAGGCTATCATAGGGTACCAATACGGAGAAAAGGCAGGCCCTGGAACTATTAAGTCGGCCTGCACCACTTGGGCCTAGCTTTGGGAAACCTGAACAGGCACCAGCCCTCGGTCTGAGGGGCCTCAATGCCGGACGCCGGTGCGGATTGACGAATCCACTATTGAGGTAGAAGGGTCTGTCAATGTGCGGAGCGCCTACACGATCAAGATGTTTGTCACATATCTGGTTGACGGGAAGGAGATGAAGAGCAACATCATCACTGTCAAGCACAACTTCTGATTAAAGGGGATAAGGGAGGGGCTACTTTTATAGCTTAGAAGTAGCCCCTCCCTTATTATTCCGGTGAGGGATCCACTTACTCAGTCAGGCAATCCCAGAGAAGGCTTGTGCCAGGGGAAAGGGCAACCAACGGCAACAGAAGCGACTTGGGTGGCGAAGAGAGGCTTCGGGGCAAAAGAAGAGGCAGGGCCAAGCGGCCCTGCCTCTGTACCAAGGTCCTCTTATTAATGACCCTTATTATAACCTCTCATTCATCCATTCAAGCATCGGTTCCTTTACATCCTCCAGCGAGTGGGTGCCGGAGTAGACATCGAGATGACCGTAGCCGGGTAGATATACGAACGTCGCATCGGCGCTCAACGTCTTGTTGCCTGGTAAGTACAGGCACAGGCCGCCGGGGCAAAAGAGCTCCGAGAGAAACGCAATCATCGGCAGGTCCGCCAGATTGTCATCATAATCCAAAAAGGGACAATTGCTACCTGAGTAGGCATTAAGCTGAGAGCCCTCCAGGTCTTGGATGCCAGGCCAATATCGGGTGAAGTTTGATTCTATGTTGATGAGGACATCCAGATCCATGAAGGTCTCACCCGAACCGCCGGGATACGGCGTATAGTAATTGGTTACTTTTCCTGCGCCCCAAGCCCAGTAAGCACCGTAGGCAACGAGATCAGCGACCGTTTCTATTGCCGAACCATCTGGCGGAGGCCCATAAGGAAGTGGGGCATTGGCTGCAAGGTTATATCCCACCGCCGTCTTGGCGTTCGGAACTGCCCCGGCATACTGTGACTGTTCATACCCTGACACCTCGGTCAGCAGGGTACCAGTGGCCTTAAAGTTGGCAACAACCGCTTCGTATTGTGCCTGTGTCAGTTTCGTACCTGTCGGGGGGGTTATCTTGCCGCCGCCATCCAGGCTGATCAGGCCTTTGAGGTCTTCCTGCCAGTATTTTGAGGCGTAGATGAACATTTGCGTACCGCCTCTGCTCCTGCCTGCCAGGAATATTTTTTTCGCCTTGGAGATATCTTTGGTCTTCTCAATGCAGGTCTTGATATCTTCCCTGAATAGGGCATAGGTCCAGTCACCAGTTGGGCTGACGTCAATTCCTGCGGCTGCGAATTGGTTGTAGGCGAGATTGGGCACCTGTGACGTCCGGAAGTCCATCGAATAGACATCGTACCCGTTGGCTGCGAAGAAGTGGTTTTCAGAAAAAATTGGATCAGAGCCTTTTGGACTGCCGTTATTCCACGTGCCGGGGATGATGAAAAGGACTTTTCTTTTGTCAAACGCAGGCAGGCCTGGTATCGCCATCACGTTGATAGGATCATAGACAAAACGGTGCAAGGCAATCTTGTCGAAAGATCCGTAAGTCGGCCGTGCGAGCTCCCATACATAATGCCTTACACCAGCAGGGATCTCCTCTACGGTCACCCCTTTGTATACCCACTTCGCTCCCTTTTTACCGCCCATTGCAAGGGAGTCGGCAGCCACCACAAAGGACATCAAGAATATGGCCGCTATTGTGCAAAAGAGCAGCTTCTTCATCTTTTCCCTCCTTTTTTTTAAAATGACGATGTTCACCCTTGATTTCCCCTTGAGCAAAAATCCGTATGCCCCCGGCAGAGCCCACCTATCCCGCCGGGGGCAAATGAGCTGAATTTGATAGGTCCCTCCCTGGGGGGACGGCGTCTTGGGAAGATATCCCCGTGGAGATAGAGAGATTTCCTGAAGGATTGCAAAGGACTATTTCCTGAGTCTCTCTTTTTCATCATCGATCCCAGGAGTATGGAGTTTATGTGTGAGAGCTTAACGAGAAGTTGGCATAACCTGCGAAAACCATACTGCACGGTATATATAAAGTCAAGGGGAAAATGCCCTGACACGTCTAATAATTATCTTGAAAAATCAGATAGTTATAGATCAAGCGCGAACTTTTCAAGCCTGCGCGACAGTAATGACATGGAATACTTTGTATGCAAAAAAAAGGCAGGGCCTTTCCTGGCCCTGCCTCTCTGCTATAGTTCTATCTTGTATGAACCCTTATTATAATCTGTCATTCTTCCATTCGAGCATCGAGTGTTTTACATCTCGATAGGAAGGCGGGAGCCCAGCTTGCGCACTGGGCTCCCGAGCCAGGCTTAACTAAGGGATTTCGACGTTGTACGCATTCTCAATCATTTCTTCAGCGTCTTCCTTGACGATAT
>Ga0214473_10008973_pt1 | contig 11828 bp, 6 predicted proteins | sample RVTome_7_FD_203509 | JGI IMG/M metagenome (GOLD analysis project Ga0214473, IMG submission 203509) | Soil microbial communities from uranium-contaminated site in the Upper Colorado River Basin, Wyoming, United States - RVT98D197 | ecosystem: Environmental > Terrestrial > Soil > Contaminated >...
CATCAGCGGCGGCGTATTTACTGCCATAGAACGCGGCAAGCAGGCGACTTGTGACACTATTCAAATGTTCAACAAAGGGAATAATCAGTGGAAAGCCAAAAAGCTTGAGAAAGAAGAAATAGATAAGTTTTTCAAAACTATCGAAGAGACCGGCGTCACTGTATCCACATCGCATACCAGTTACTTGATAAACATTGCATCGCCCGACAAAAAGCTGGCCGGAATTTCATCCAGTTCGCTCAAGGAAGAAATGGAAAGATGCAATCTATTGAAAATTCCCAATCTGGTGATGCATCCCGGCTCGCATGTCGGCACGGGCGAAGAGGAGGGAATCAAAAGAATCAGCACTAATCTGAACAAATTGTTCGATGCGTTGGAGAATAACAATGTAGTGCTCCTTCTGGAAACCACCGCCGGGCAGGGGAGCCATCTGGGGTACACGTTTGAACAGATCGCACAGATGATTGACGGCGTCGAAGACAAAGCGCATATTGGTGTCTGTATGGACACCTGCCATATTTTTGCGGCGGGGTATGGCATAAGCGACCCCAAGGATTACAAAGCCACCATGAAAAAATTTGATGATACTATCGGCCTTGATAAACTGCGCATTATCCACATGAACGACAGCATGAAAGAATTCGGCTCCAAAAAAGACCGGCACGAACATATCGGCAAAGGGCATATAGGACTCGAAGGATTCCGCAATATCGTCAACGACAAACGCCTCTCCAAAGTCCCGATGATTCTCGAAACACACAAAGAAGAGGATTTGAAGGATGATGTTGAGAATTTGAAGGTGTTGAGAGGATTGGTAAAGAAGTAGGTTATCTCCCTGCCCCGGTGGGCTGGTCACTAATAGACAGCGATGGTTCGACAAGCTTACCATGACGCTGTCTCTTGGATTTGAGAAAAGCGGTTTATTTGTTGCAAACTACAAGTCACCCTGAGCTTGTCGAAGGGCGTGACAATCTCGACAATCTTGTTGAAACTGTTCCAATTTTAAACTACCATACCCCCCTATGAAACTCGGCATCATCGGAAAACCACAAAGCGGCAAGACCACCGTTTTCAATGCCGCCTGCGGCATGCATGAAGCGGTCGGTGATTTCAGCCAGGCGATTCACCGCGCGGTCATCAAAGTCCCCGATAAGCGCGTCGATGAACTGAGCAAAATCTTCCAGCCCAAAAAGAGCACATACGCGGAAATTGAAATTCTCGATGCACCCGGATTCTCCGGCAAGGGAAAAGAAGCGGCCGGATTGGAAATCAGCCAGGACTTAAAACAGATGGAAGCGCTGATGGCTGTTATCGATGATTTCTCCCTCGACGCCAAGCCCGAGAAGGATATTCAGGACTTAATCGATGAAATGATTCTCCACGATCACGCCATTGTCGAATCCAATCTGTCAAAAAAAGAAAAACGGCTCCAGATGACCGGCGATAAACTGTTAGTCGGCGAAGTGGCTGTTCTAAAGAAGTGTCTGGCAGTGCTTGAAAAGGAACAGCCGTTGGTTGAATTAACTGTCGATGAGAATGAATTCAAGTTATTGCGCAATTTTATGTTTATGTCGCTGAAGCCGATGCTGATTGTAATTAATATCGCGGAAGATAAATTAAAACAAAGTGACCAAATCACGTCGCAATTCTCCAAGTTTATTAAGCCCAATAAGCGCGAAGTGGCAGTTGTGTGCGGCAGTGTCGAAATGGAATTGGTGGGCTTGGACGCCGTCGAAAAGCGCGCATTTTTGGATGAACTTGGCATAGCCACTCCGGCCGTCGAACAAGTAATCCAAAAATCTTACAATCTTCTGGGGCTCCAGTCATTTTTCACTACCGGCGAAACGGATGTCCGCGCCTGGACTATCAAAAAAGGGACTAACGCCCAAAAAGCCGCCGGTGCGGTTCATTCGGATATCGAGCGCGGGTTTATTCGTGCCGAAGTGGTCAAATACGATGATATGATTGAACATAAAACATTTGCCGCACTAAAAGCCGCCGGAAAACAGCGGCTGGAGGGGAAGGAATATATTGTGCAGGACGGCGATGTTATCCTGTTTCGGTTCAATGTATGATGTCTTAATGTGGAACCGGACGGAACCATTGGTAGCTGTTACTGTTCAATTGATGAACAATTGTGCCGATAATCCTAATTCAACGCCATAATTTTAAGGACAAGTGAAATAAATTGAGCAATATTGCAGACACCGTGAAAACCGAAACGACTATTGGTACCCGGCTTCTGCCGATTCTGCCGCTGAAAGGCGCGGTGGTTTTTCCATCGGTAGTAGTGCCGCTAATGATTCAGGAAGCCCAGCACGCCCGAATGGTGGACGAGGCCCTCATGCGCGGCTCACGGATTGGGTTACTTCTTCAGAAAAATCCCAAAAAATCTAATCCCGGTCCGGATGACCTTTATCACGAAGGAACTTCGGCCAGCATTCTCAAAATGCTCCGCTTCCCGGATGGCACTGTCCGTTTTTTGGTGCAGGGACTAAGCCGCATCAAAGTTAGAAAGTTTACTTCACAAACGCCCTATTTGCTGGCAGAGATAGACGATGTCGAAGAAACTGCTGCTGACGGCGTAAAAGTAGAGGCGTTACAGCGAAATCTATTGGAGCGCGTCCGACATTTGGTAGATTTAGCGCCATACCTTTCTGAAGAGTTTTACGTAACTGCCACTAATCAGGAAACACCTTCAAAATTGGCAGATTTTATTGGGTCCAATTTGAATCTCTCGTTGGAGCAAAAACAAGAGCTTCTGGCCGAAGCTGATATTGCCGGACGCATTGAAAAACTTTTGGCCGCTATCAATAAAGAAACCGAAGTACTCGAACTGTCACAAAAGATACAGTCCAAAGCGGCCAGCGAACTGGGCAAGACCCAGCGCGATTATATCCTGCGCGAGCAGATGAAAGCCATCAAAAAGGAACTGGGCGCCGGCGATGACAGCAGCGATATCGAAGAGTTCGAGAAAAAAATCAAGGCCGCTAATTTGCCGGCTCATGCCGAGCAAACCGCGCGCAAAGAACTGGAGCGACTCGCGCACATGACGCCGTCATCGGCGGAGTACACGGTAACGCGCACCTATCTGGACTGGCTGGTGACACTGCCCTGGTCTGTTACCACTAAAGATGTTCTTGATTTGAAAAAGGCCAAAAAGATTCTTGACGACGACCATTTCAATCTGGAAAAAGTCAAAGACCGCATTCTGGAATACATGGCCGTGCGGAAACTCAAATCAGAAGTGAAAGGCCCCATTCTTTGTTTTGTCGGGCCTCCGGGAGTCGGCAAAACCTCATTGGGGAAATCTATCGCCGCGGCCATGGGGCGAAAATTCGCCCGGGTCTCTTTAGGCGGCATGCGCGATGAAGCCGAAATCCGCGGTCACCGGCGCACTTATATCGGTTCCATGCCCGGCCGTGTTTTACAAAGTATCAAACGCTGCGGCTCCAATAATCCGGTCATCATGCTTGATGAAATAGATAAACTTGGAACTGATTTCCGCGGCGACCCGTCATCAGCGCTACTCGAAGTTCTCGACCCGGAGCAGAACGATTCTTTTTCAGATCATTACCTGGAGATTACGTTTGATTTGTCCAAAGTGATGTTTATCACCACGGCTAACTGGACCGAGCCGATTCCGCCGGTACTGCGCGACCGCATGGAAGTTATCAACATTCCCGGCTACACTGATATCGAGAAAATGCAAATAGCGCGGAGACATTTGATTCCCAAACAACTTGACAATCACGGCATTACCGCGGATAAGCTCGAAATTGATGACGGTGCCTTGAAGCTGGTGATCGACGGTTACACCCGTGAGGCGGGGCTACGCAATCTCGAAAGAGAAATTGCGTCGGTGATGCGTAAAGTCGCCCGCAAAATTGCCACCGGCCACAATAAGAAAATTTTTGTCACCGAAAAATCTATAAATAATTTACTGGGCGCACGAAAATTTACCCGCGAAGCGCTGATTCGTCATTCCAAAGTGGGCATTATTCCCGGATTGGCATACACCGCGTACGGCGGCGAGATACTTTATGTCGAGGCCACTTCGATGAGCGGCGACGAAAAACTGCATCTGACCGGACATCTCGGGACGGTAATGAAAGAATCGGCGATGGCCGCGCTTTCGTTCATTCGCTCTAATCAAAAAGAATTGGGCGTTGACGAAAGCTCTTTCAAAGAAAGAAGTTTTCATATCCACGTACCATCGGGCGCCACCCCCAAAGATGGCCCCTCGGCGGGTATCACTATGGCGGTCGCGCTGGCCTCGCTTCTGACTAATAAAGCGCCCCGGCCGCAGTTGGCGTTGACGGGAGAGATAACACTGCGCGGACAACTTTTGCCGATAGGCGGACTCAAGGAAAAACTTTTGGCGGCGTATCGCTCGGGAATTACCACCGTGGTGCTTCCTGAAGATAACCGTAAAGACACAAGCGATCTGGCGCCGGAAATCAAAAAGGCGATTACTTTTAAGTTTTTCGATGAAATCCTGCCGGTCATAAAATACGTGCTTGACAGTCCGTCACAAAAATCCAAAACTACTCGTTCGCAAGCCGTTAAAAGGAAAAAGTAACAAAAGGATTTGTTATGTATCTGGTCACCGCGGAGTTGATGCGCCAAATCGACCGGGCGGCCACAAACAAGCTCCGCTTGTCATCTTTGGAACTGATGGAAAACGCCGGACGGGGCATTGCCGAACGATTAATTCTGCAAAATATCATTGATCCGTCCTCCGATGCCAAAGTCGTTATCTTCTGCGGCAAAGGCAACAACGGCGGCGACGGCTTTGTGGTCGGACGTTATCTTTACGATGCCGGTATTGACGTCAGAATCTTTTTCATCGGAGCGGCCAATAAATTGTCAGACGACGCGCGAATCAATCGAAATAGTGCCGTAGAAACCGGTGTCGCAGTCGAGGAAATCAAGAGTGTCAACGACATCGATCCAAATCTCCACTGTACCCACATCATCGATGCTATTTTCGGAACCGGCTTTCAAGGTGTTCCACACGGATTAGCGGCGGAGCTTATTGAGTACATCAATCGGAAGAACGCCACAGTCATATCAATAGATTTACCGTCGGGGCTGAATGCCGACAATGGCCAGCACGAAGGCGCCGTGGTGCGCGCCGATTTTACTTTTACTTTGGCGATACCCAAATACGGATTGTATTTATCGCCGGGGAGAGAACTGGCGGGTCAGGTTGAAATTGTCCAGATTGGAATTCCTGATGAAGATATTGAGAAGCTCAAATTGCCACACCAGTTGATTACAGCCGACATGGTGGCGTCAAAACTTCCCAAGCGCAAACCGGACGGACACAAGGGGGATTTTGGATATCTGCTAATCATTGCCGGTTCCACCGGATTAACCGGCGCCGCCGAATTGACTGCCAACAGCGCCATGCGCTCCGGTTGCGGGATGGTGCGCGTGGCTTGTCCGGATTCCACTCAACCTGTTTTGGCGGCTAAGCTGACAGAGATAATGACCCATCCGCTTCCCGATGTCGCCAAAAAAGGGGCGCTCGCTTTACGCGGACTCGGTGAAATCCGACAGCTGGCCTTGGACTACGATGCGCTTGCGTTCGGGCCGGGAATTGGCCGGCATCACGAAACCATTGAACTGGTCAAAAGATTTGTAGCCGATAATGAAAAGCCAATTGTAATTGACGCCGATGGATTATTCGCTCTCTCTCCAAAAACAGATGTGCTGAAACAATCCAAAGCGCCCATGCTATTGACTCCGCACGCCGGTGAATTTAAGAGATTATCCGGCCTTGATGCGCCGACTGATATTCACGAACGCTTCAAAGTCGCTCTGTTATTTTCTAAAGAATACGGAGTCACTCTGCTTTTGAAGGGAAGTCCCACAATTATCGCAACTCCAAGTGGCGATTGTTACCTGAATCCAACCGGCAATAGCGGCATGGCCAAAGGCGGTTCCGGCGACGTGCTGACCGGAATTATTGCATCACTTATGGCGCAGGGATTATCAGTCGAAGATGCCGCAGTGTGCGGGGCCTATATCCACGGCTTAGCCGGTGATTTCGCCGCCGATGCCTTGACACCGCGAGCTATGATAGCCGGAGATATTATAGATTTTCTGCCCGGGGCATTTGAGTTGCTTGAACGGCCAAAGTAATACTCAAAAATCAAATTTAGCCTTACTATCTTTCTTACTCCTTGGCGTGTCAGAAAACATAATTCCTAAAGCCATTCCGCCTGAAATTTCATCGTGTATATTTACAAATGTCGGCGTGAAGCTGAAAACCACGTATTGTCCGATTCTCGATGCGACTGAAATTCCTAGTCCGAAGCCGAGTGCGCTGGTTCGAGGATGGCGTTGAGTTTCTATTGAATAGAAAATTGAGGCAGCCGGTTGAATAAATGAACCTTTTGATTCACCCACTCTTTTATAAAGTGACGCTCCGAAAGTTGAGTAACTCAATGACGAGATATTAGTAACCTGGTAGGATAAAGACACGCTTAACGGTACTTTTTTGGGAATATCTTCACGCAAGGCATATACTTCAGTCCAAAATGCAAACGCCGCTTCATCATAATTATATTTATCAAGTATTTCACTGCTGACCTGCACGCCGATATCGACTCTTCCTGCGAATGTCGCAACGCCGCCTCCTTGAATGAATAGGCCTTCTGAATTTAGAGCCATTCCAGCCACGCAGCCGCCGCCACTTTGGTCTTTATCAAGCAATATGCCCTGGGAAAATGTTAGAGGCGGGACTAAAAGTATTATAAGAACTTTTAGAAAAAAGCTTAAACGCATTTGCGGTACCCTCCTGCAAGGATACCGCAATTTGGACAGATTTAGCTAAATTGTCAACCCTCGTTAACTTGCTTTTTGGCGGCGTCTTTTAATTTATCATTGGCAAATATGGCAATTTCCACCCGGCGATTCTGCTGTTTACCATCGGCGGTGGCGTTGTCGGCTACCGGTTGGATTTCGCCATAACCCATGGACGTAAGTCTGGTAGCGATAACCTGATGAGTCGTAAGATTAGTGGCCACTGACTGCGCTCGGCGAATGGAGAGTTCACGATTGTGCTCGTCAGTGCCGTCCGAATCAGTGTGACCTTCAATAAGGATTTCAGTGTCGGGATATTTGTTGAGAATCACTGCCAATTTTTCGATATCTGTTTTGGCTGTGTATTTGAGTTCAGACTTATCGACATCAAACAATATTCCTGATTCGAAAGTAATTTTTAAGCCCTCGCCGACTCTTTCGACCCGGGCGCCTGCGATATCTTTTTCAATCTCGGCCGCCTGCTTGTCCATGTAGTTGCCTATATAAGCGCCGGCCGCGCCGCCAATAGCCGCACCTAAGATTGCGCCCAAAGCAGTGTTCCCGGCTTCATGGCCGACCACTCCGCCTATCACGGCACCGGCCGTGGCGCCGATTATAGCGCCTTTTTCTTTTTTGTTCAGGTTGGAGCAACCGCTTAATACCACAACTAAAGCGGCGATGGTAAAAATTGTAATAATCCTTTTCATATTCTGCACTCCTTGTTTTTCTTCTTGAGTAGGTCAAAAGCCCTGTGCTTTTGACAATCCTGTGTCGAAACCGTTCCGCTTCAAAGCGGAATTTCGACCTACTCTTGCCTTATATCAATAAATTATATGCAGAAAGAGGGGATGGCAACAAATAAAAATTTCTTGAGTAGGTCAAAAGCCCTGTGCTTTTGACATTCTTTTCGCAATCAAAATTGTCAATACCGCCCCGCTTTAGGGTGGGATTTCCACCTACTCGAACTGTGTCGACCACTATATCGGCCCTCAAAATTGAATCAAAAATGAAGGAAATTGGGTTCGTTTTGTTACATTTAACATCTTTATTTTAAAGTTTCCCCCTTAAAATTTGTCGTTTATTCGGGCAGAGAATGGCGAGTGAAATTGTGCGAGATTGCATTCGAAGCGATTATGTGATTTTTTTGTGCAAGCATAGTTGTAACTGGTAACAATGGGGGTGCGTTATGAATCTGGGGAGGAATTGTTGGGAATTTGGTTTGTCTTCGATTTAGCGGACACGCAGCCCCGCTTTAAGGCGGGGTGGGCGATCAGGCCCGACTAAGAAGCAATTAGAGGAGGGGTATTGAATTTTTGTTCAATCTTCGCTTTTATTTTTACACATGCGGCCCCCAAGATTTCCTCATTCAAAGTTACTGCCTGAAACTTTTCGATGAATCCGTAGGGATCTCTAGTTACTTTTATCGGTATAATGAATTTTTCTTTGGAGTACGCTTGCCCGCATTCTTGATCCGTCCAATTGGAATTCTTGCAATTATCAGTCAGCAGCATTAAGAATACATCACAATCGTTAAGATTTTTTTGGATAATCTCTCTCCACTCGTCAGAAGGCTCAATGTCCTCATGTGCTAAGAATATTTTTAGTCCGTACTTGCTCAACTCTGCTTTTACTTTACCAGCTAAATGTTTATCAAATGAATTGTAGCTTAAAAAGACATTTATTTCTCCAGTATTCGAGCGTTCCTCTAAAAAATCTTTTATAAGTGCCCTAATTTCAGTCATTTTCTGGGGCTTTATATAAAGCGCAGGTGTACTTCCGCCCCCTCTATTTTTTCTATAAGGAACTAGTCCTTTTTCTTGAAAATAGCCGGTTTTGTGCCAATATACCCAAGCTTCCCTGATTTCTTGCCTCTTGTCATAAAAGTTGTCTTCCAAATCAAATACGTTTATTGCTTCAATTGGCCATTCTCGATTGACCAAATAAATAAATTCAAGTACCTTTTGAGTAAGAATACCGCCACTTGGAATAACCGATTTCGTAAAATTTTCAAATTCAGTTTTGGTCAAAGCAGCTTCTGTTACATTAACATTGTTCTTCTTAAACCAAAGACCATAAGCAATAGCAGCTACATGAAGCCCAGGATTATTTTCATTGTGTGCAAAATATACATCAGGAACTTGATCTTGAAGTTTGACAGCAAAGTCGGTTACGTCTTCTAAACCCGAACTTACCCTGCTCTTGGTGAATTCATATATAGCAATCCACTCTCTTGTCGGGTCATAACTAGTTGCACGAAGTTTGACAAGAGAAATATGAAACTTTATGGGCCTTTTTCTAAAAATAGTAATAACTTCGCCAAAATCTATTTTTTCCGACATCACTCACCCGCCCCGTGGCATTTTTTGTATTTTTTGCCACTTCCGCAGGGGCAGGGGTCGTTGCGGCCGACTTTGGGTTGTTCACGGCGAATGGTGCGTGCTTGATTGCCGGCCTGCGAGGCCTCGGCCATAGGGTTGCGTTCAGCGTTGGCGACGGCTACTCCCGCCGGTGAAGGCGCTGATTGTGGAGCAGAGGCATATCCCATTCCCGTGGCCTCGGCATGAGTGGCCACTAATCCCTCGCGGCGGCGGTCTATACGAGATTTTTCGGGAATGTTGACGCGCAATTTATAAACGAGATTAACAATTTCACGGTCGATGGTCGTAATCATAGTCTGAAACATTGTAAACGCTTCGCGCTTGTAGATATCAATCGGTTTCCCCATGCCGCCGTGATAAGCGCGCAAGTTTATGCCCGTGCGCAGTTCTTCCATTTCCGCCAGATGGTCGCGCCAGTAGCGGTCGATAGTGGACAGCACGGCATAGCGCTCCAGATTGCGCATAATTTCTTCGCCGTAGGCATCCTCTTTGTGCTTGTAAATCTGCATCACAGCTTCGAGCATTTTGGTCCGAAGAGTCTCGCGCTCCAGTTTGTATAGCTCTTCTTCTTTGAAAGTAACATTTAACAAGTAGAGTTTGCGAAGCTCGTCGGAGAACCCTTTGATATTCCACTCATCGGCGTGCTGGCTTTCGGGAAAGTTCTCTTCGATAAGTCCGTCCAGAACTTCTTCAATCAGTTCGACCACTTCTTCTTTGATAGAGGGGCGTTCCAGGGCGGCCAGCCGCCGTTCGTAAATCCATTTGCGCTGGACGTTCATCACGTCGTCATATTCGAGCGTATGTTTGCGGATGGCAAAATTCTGCGCTTCCACTTTTTTCTGGGCGCGCTCAATCGCGCGGGTGACCATCGGGTGCGCGATAACTTCGCCTTCCTCGATACCCATGCGGTCCATCAAACTGCCCAGACGGTCGCCGCCAAAGAGCCGCATTAAATCGTCTTCGAGGGATAAAAAGAATCTGGATGAACCCGGGTCACCCTGACGGCCGGAACGTCCGCGCAGTTGCCGGTCGATACGGCGCGCTTCGTGGCGTTCCGTTCCGACAATATGAAGTCCGCCGGCTTCTACGACACCCGATCCAAGACGAATATCGGTGCCGCGGCCGGCCATGTTGGTGGCGATGGTAACGGCGCCGCTTTGTCCGGCAGTCGCCACGATCTCGGCTTCACGCTGATGCTGTTTGGCGTTGAGGACATTATGGGCGATACCTAATCTTTTCAACATTCGCGAAAGTGTCTCCGAAACATCGACACTGATTGTTCCCACCAATGTCGGCCGCCCAGCTTTCTGCATTTCCTGAATTTCTTCCATGATGGCATTGTATTTTTCACGGCGAGTGCGATAAATCTCATCATCCTGATCTTCACGAATAACCGGTTTATTGGTGGGAATAACGGCCACATCGAGTTTGTAAATGTCAAATAACTCCTGCGCTTCAGTTTCGGCGGTGCCGGTCATACCGGCCAGCTTTTTGTACATTCTGAAATAATTTTGCAGTGTGATAGTCGCCAGTGTCTGCGACTCGGCTTCAATACGAACGCCTTCTTTGGCCTCGATGGCCTGGTGCAGTCCGTCTGAATATCTTCTGCCCGGAAGGATGCGGCCGGTAAACTCATCCACAATCATTACTTTGGCTTCCTGCACCACATATTCGACATCTTTTTCATAGAGCGAATAGGCGCGCAGGAGTTGATTGATGGCATGAACTTTTTCGGAACGCTCGGCGTGCACCTCATAGATGCTTTCAATCTTTTTCTGGCGCTCTTCAGTAGAAAGAGTACTATCACCTTCGACTTCAGAGAGCATCGTCGAAATATCCGGAATCTCGAACAGCTTTTGTTCATCGGGGGACAGTTGGCTGGTGCCTAAATCGGTTAAGGCGATAGTGTGTTCACGTTCATCGATATAGTAATAGAGCCGGTCATCGACTTCGTGAAGCTTCTTATCCCGCATATAGGCCGATTCGACTTCGGTAATGAGTTTGCTGATGCCAGTTTCTTTGAGAAGTTTCAGGAATTTTTTGTTTTTGGGAGCGCCGCGGCGAACTGCCAATAAAAGCGTGCCGGCCTCGAATTCGTTTTCGGCTTTCCCGTTGGACACCATCTTTTCGGCTGTGGCCACCATATCGTTGAGCAAAGACGTTTGCTTGCGCACTAGTTTTTCAACGGTGGGGTTCATTTGGCGATAGCGGTCGTGGACAGTGGAATGCTCCACTTGTCCGGAAATGATTAGCGGAGTGCGGGCTTCATCGATAAGGATAGAGTCCACTTCGTCAATGATGGCATAATGATAATTGCGATGAACGCGGTCTTCGGCGCGCTGGGCCATATTGTCGCGGAGGTAATCGAAACCAAATTCGTTGGCGGTGCCGAAAGTAATATCGCACTGGTACATCTTGCGGCGTTCTTCGTTGTTCATCTGATTCTGAATGACGCCGACCGTAAGTCCCAAAAATTCGTAAATCTGTCCCATCCATTCGCGATCGCGTCGGGCCAGAAAGTCGTTGACCGTAACCATGTGCACGCCCTCACCCGTGAGAGCATTCAGATAGGTGGGCAGAGTTGCCACGACCGTTTTGCCCTCACCAGTGGCCATTTCGGCGATTTTCCCCTGATGA
>Ga0214473_10008974_pt1 | contig 11827 bp, 11 predicted proteins | sample RVTome_7_FD_203509 | JGI IMG/M metagenome (GOLD analysis project Ga0214473, IMG submission 203509) | Soil microbial communities from uranium-contaminated site in the Upper Colorado River Basin, Wyoming, United States - RVT98D197 | ecosystem: Environmental > Terrestrial > Soil > Contaminated >...
TACGCGTCGCTCAAGGGCATCATGGCCGCCAAGAAGAAGCCGATCGACACCAGGACCGCCGCGGACCTCGGGCTCGCGGGCCAGGTGGGCGCCGCGGCGGCCAAGATGAGGGTCGCGAAGGTCTACCTGCCGCCCAAGGGCCAGGGGGCGCAGATGCTCCAGGGCTCGACGGACGAGGTCGTGAAGCAGCTCGTGGGCAAGATCAAGGAGCTGGGACTCCTCTAGGGTCCGGGAGAGAAGCCGATGGGCAACATCCTCATCGTCGCGGAGATCCAGAAGGGCAAGGTGCGCGAGGCCAGCTACGAGCTGGTCAGCTTCGCGCGCAAGGTGGCCGAGGCCCGGGGAGGCGAGGTCAAGAGTCTGGTGCTTGGCAGCGGCGTCGCCGGCGTCGCGGGCCAGCTCGCCTCCCGGGGCGGCGGCGAGGTCTTCGTGGCCGACGACGCGGCCCTGGCCACCTACACCGTGGACGGCTGGGCCAGGGCTATCCGGGCCGCGGTGGACGCGTCGGGCGCGGACCTGATCCTGATCTCCAACACGCCGAGCGGCTGGGACGTGGCGCCCCGGGTGGCGGCCGCCCTCGACTGCGGCTTCGTCTCGGACTGCTTCCGCATCGAGACAGAGGGCGGAAGCCTGGTCTTCCTGCGCAGGGTCTTCAACGGCAAGCTCGACGCGCGCCTCACCCCCGCAGCCGGGCGGGTGGTGGCCACCATGCAGCCGGGCGCCACATCCGCGTTCGAGGGCACGGGCGACGGCAAGACGACGCCCCTCGCCGTGGACCTCTCGGGGCTGCGCGTCAAGTGGGTGGAGCAGAAGGAGGCCGAGGCCAAGGGCGTGGACCTGACCAAGGCCTCCATCATCGTCTCCGGCGGGCGCGGCGTGGGCGCTCCCGAGAAGTTCCAGGAGGTGATCCAGCCCCTGGCGACCGCCCTGGGCGCCGCCATGGGGGCCTCGCGGCCCGTGGTAGACGCGGGCTGGCTTCCCCACGAGTACCAGGTGGGCTCGTCGGGACAGGTCGTCTCGCCCAAGCTCTACATCGCCTGCGGCATCTCCGGCGCCATCCAGCACCTGGTCGGCATGAAGACCTCGAACTACATCATCGCCATCAACAAGGATCCCGACGCGCCGATCTTCGAGGTAGCGGACCTCGGCGTGGCCGCCGACCTCTTCCAGGTGGTGCCCGCCCTGACCGCGGCGGTGAAGGGCGCCAAGGGCTGAAAGGCGTTGACTCCCTCCGCGCCCCGGGCGTAGGAAGGGGTATCACGCGTCGCATCGCCTTCATCAACGAGAAGGGTGGAAGCGGCAAGACCACATTCGCCGCCAACATCGCGGCCTACCTGGCGCTGCGCCGCGGGCGGCGGGTGCTGGCCATCGACCTGGATCCCCAGGGGCAGCTCGGCAAGGTGCTCGGCGTGGACTCGCGGGCCTCGCGGCGCTCGGCCATCGACCTGCTGCTCGACCCCGCACCCGACGACGCGGCCCTCGACGGAGCGCCCGCCCGGGACCTGCCGTGGGTCGCCACCCGCATCCCCCACCTCGACCTGGTGCCGGCCAACAAGGCCCTGGCCCTGGCCCCGGGCTGGGGCGAGAACGCCCCCGACCCCACGGACCGCCTGCGCGCGGGCTTGGCCCGCTCGGGCGCGCTGCGCGGCTACGACTTCGTGCTGGTGGACGCCCCGCCCTCGTTCGGCTCGCTCACCGTGAACGCGCTGCGCGCGGTGGAGGAGGTGGTGATCCCCGTGCCCCTCACCTACCTGTCCCTGGACGGCTGCGCCGAGCTGTGTCGCACCCTGGACCTGGTGCGCAGCCGCTACGGCCACCGCGGGCTGCGGCTCACCATGGTGATCCCCACCTTCTACCGCCGCACGCGCCTGGCCCACGAGCTGCTGGACCGCCTGAAGCAGCGCTTCCCCAAGGAGATCGCCCACACCCTGGTGGGGCTCCACGTGAAGATCGACGAGGCCCAGGCGCGGGGGCTCTCCATCTTCGAGCACGCCCCGGGGCACCGGGCGGCCACGGCCCTGGCGGCCCTGGCCGAGGAGCTCGAGCTGCGGGGAGGCGCGCCGGCGTGAGCGAGACGCCGCCCGTCCTGCTGGACGGCCTGGCGGCGGGCGAGCTGCCCACGGCGCCTCCCGGCGGGCTGCTGCTGGGCGTCGATCCGTTCGCCCCGCCCCCGGGAGACGATCCCTTCCTCGTGCGGCTCGACGCGCTGCGGGGCGCCCCCGGGCCGCCCCTGGCCGACGGGCAGGCGCTCGGGCTCCTGGAGCGCCTCCTCGACGACAGCGAGCGCAAGCGGGTGGCGGCGCTGGCGGACCTGGCCGAGCGCCACGGCCTCTCCGCGGGTGCCCTGCGCGCGGCCTTCCCGTGGTTCCTGGCGCTCTACCGCGGCTGGTTCCGGGTCCGAAGCCGGGGCGCGGAGCACCTGCCCGCCGCAGGCGCCGCCGTCCTGGCGGGCAACCACGCGGGGCTGCTGCCCTTCGACGGCGCCATGACCGTGCTGGACGTGCTCATGCACACCGATCCCCCCCGCCTGGCGCGGGCGGTGGTGGACCGCTGGGCGGCGGGCCTCCCCGTGGTGGGGGCCTTCCTGGCGCGCCTCGGCCAGGTGGAGGCGACGCCGGAGAACTTCGCGGCGCTCCTGGCGGAGGGCCGGCTCGTCCTCGTCTTTCCGGAGGGGATGGACGGGATGCGCAAGCCGGTGACCCAGCGCTACCGGGTCCAGCGCTTCCACACGGGCTTCGTGGCCCAGGCCCTGCGGGCGCGCGCGCCCATCGTGCCCGTGGCCATCGCGGGCAGCGACGACCAGGCCCCCATCCTGCTCGACGTGAAGCCGCTGGCCCGCCTGCTGCGCCTCCCCGTGGCGCCGGTGACCCCCACCTTCCCCTGGCTCGGCCCGCTGGGCCTCCTGCCCTACCCCGTGCGCTACCGGATCGCCTACGGCGAGCCCTTCCACTTCCACGAGCGCTTCGGTCCCGAGGGCGCCGAGGACCCGCGCCTCGTCCGCAGCCTTGCCGACCAGGTGCGCCGCAGCGTGCAGCGCCTCCTGGACCGCAGCCGCTGAGCCGCGCCTGGAGACGGCGCGAGCGTCGGCTATCCTCCACGCCCCATGGCGGTCGACACCTCCCAGTTCCGCAACGGACTCAAGATCGAGCTCGACGGCGAGCCCTACGCCATCACGTACTTCCAGCACGTGAAGCCAGGCAAGGGCGGCGCCTTCGTGCGCACCAAGGTCAAGCACCTCGTCACCGGGCGCGTCCTCGACCGGACCTTCCGCTCCGGCGAGCGCGTGGAGCCCGCGGACGTGGAGGACAAGAAGATGCAGTACCTCTACCGCGACGGGGAGAACCTGGTCTTCATGGACAACCAGAGCTACGAGCAGATCCCCGTGCCCGCCGAGACCGTCGGCGACGGCGTCAAGTTCCTCAAGGAGAACGTCGCCGTGGGCGTGCTCTTCTGGCGGGGCAAGCCGGTGAACGTGGAGCTGCCCTCCTTCATCGAGGCCGAGGTGACCCAGACCGACCCGGGCCTCCGGGGCGACACGGCCTCCGGCGCCACCAAGCCCGCCACCCTCGAGACGGGCGCCGTGGTCCAGGTGCCGCTCTTCATCAAGGAGGGCGAGCGCATCCGTGTCGACACCCGCAGCGGCGAGTACGTGGAACGCGTGAACTGAGCCATGCGCGGCGAGCAGCTCGCCCGCCAGTGGCAGCTCCTCCAGCGCCTGGCCCGCAGCCGCGCCGGGCTCGGCCTCGACGCCCTGGCGGCCGAGCTCGAGTGCACGCGGCGCACGGTCTACCGGGACCTGGACGCGCTCATGCTGGCGGGCTTCCCGGTGGTGAGCGAGAGGCGGGACGGCCGCGCCTACTACCGCTTCCTCGAGACCTTCAAGCTGGGGGACGTCCCCTTCACGGCCGACGAGATCCTGGCCTTGGCCTTCGGCGAGGACCTGCTGCGCACCCTCGAGGGCACGGTGTTCCACGATTCGGTGCGCTCGGCCCTGGGGAAGATCCGCGCCGGGCTCTCCCCGGAGCTGGCGAGCTACCTGGAGCGCCTCGGCGAATCCTTCCGGGTGCTGCCGGGACCCCACAAGCGCTACGCCGAGTTCCGCGAGACCATCCAGGTGCTCAACGCGGCCGTCCTCGAGCGGCGCACGGTGCGCATGCGCTACCGCACCGGCCGCACGGGCCGGCGCGCCATCCGCGAGCTGGATCCCTACCGGGTCTGGTACCGCAGCGGCGGGCTCTACGTGGTGGGCCTCGATCACCGCAGCGGCGAGATCCGCACGTTCGCCGTCGACCGCATCGAGAGCCTGGCGCCCGGCGCGCGGCGCTTCGAGGTGCGCGCGGGCTTCGACTTCGAGGCGCACACGGCCGCCGCCTTCGGGGTGGTGGCCGAGCCCGCGCTGCCCGTGCGCATCCGCTTCGACCGGCGCTGGGCCACCTACGTGGCCGAGCGCAGCTGGCACCCCAGCCAGAAGCTCACGCCGCGGCGCGGCGGCGCCCTGGAGCTGTCCATGGAGGTGGGCGGCGCCGAGGAGCTGCGGAGCTGGGTGCTCTCCTTCGGGGGCGGGGCGGAGGTGCTGGAGCCCGCCGCGCTGCGCGCCAGCGTGGCTCGCGAGCTGCGCGCCGCCCTGAAGCGCTACGCCGGCTAGGCGAACCCGCCGCCACCCCTGAGCCTGCGCCGGGCTGCGCCCGGCGGCCCGGCCTCCGCTCGCTCTCCTCGCGGGGGCCCGCACTCCGTTCGCCTGCGGCTCACTGCGCGCCCGCCTCCGGCGGGCTTGCGCTCGCTGCGCGCGGCGCCTACGGCGCCGCTTGCTGGCGCAGCTCCTCCCAGGTCATGCGGCGGTCGGTGAGCATGCCGACCCGCCGCCACTCGCCCTCGGTGCGCTCGGTGATGAGCCCCAGGCCCTTCAGGTTGGGGATCACCGTGTGCATGAACATCAGGCTGTTGAAGTCGGCGAAGTTGGGCATGGACGTGGCGGCCAGCACCACGTTGTGGGGGGCGAGGCCGTACTTGGGCCCCAGCAGGTTCAGCATGTCGAGCTGCTGGTTGGCGTTCAGCGCCTCCAGGATGCTGAAGGCCCAGTCCTCCATGCGCGCCAGCTCCTCGGGCTCGGCCTCGCGCACCACCCGCCGCATGCAGAGCACGCCGAAGGCGGCGTGGCGCGCCTCGTCCTGCTCCACCCGCCGGATCATGTCGGTGAGCAGCGGGTTCCGGGACGACTCGCGCAGCAGGTCGAAGATGCCCACGGCCGTGCCCTCGAAGAGGCACTGCATCCCCAGGGTCTTGGTCCGGGCGTCCGGGGCGGTGAGCAGCTCGTCCAGCAGCACCTTGAGGGTGGGGCCGATCGGGTAGATCGTCCCCATCTTGCGCTGCATGAACTTGGCCAGCGCCTCCACGTGGCGGGCCTCGTCGGCCACCTGGCTCGACGCGTACCACTTCTCGTCCATCTTCTCGCACACGTTGGTGAGCTGGCCGCAGAGCTGGAGGGCCGCCTGCTCGCCGTGCAGGAGCTGGGAGAGGACGAAGTTGAGCTCGTCGAAGGCGGCGGCCTTCTGGGTGGCCTCGTCGGCCCCCACCAGCTTCGCCATCTGGGCCAGCATCGAGAAGTCCGGCGAGAGGATCCAGTCGTCCTTGCTCACCGGGACCTGCCAGTCGAGGTCGGTCTCGGCGTTCCACTGGTTGACCTTGCCCTTCTCGTAGAGGCCGCGCAGCTCGGCCACCTCCTGGCCGTACTCCCAGGTCCAGTGCACGTCGAGCGGGGCGTCCACGTCGAGCTGGCCCCGCAGGCGCTCGATCTCCTCCTCGTCCACGAACTCGATGACCTCGAAGTTGCCGAAGCGCTTGCGGTGGTCTTCCAGGAGCTTCTTCACGACGATCCTCCGGGTGCGGGCGCTGCGGCGCCGGCCGCGAGCCCGTGGTGCAGGAGCGACTTCACCTCGTCCTTGCGCCGGTCCACCTCCCGGGCGGAGAGGAGCGGGCGGCCGAGCAGGCCCTCGCCGAACTCCCCCGACGCGAAGTGGTAGACCGTGGCGCCGATCAACGTCTGTACCGTGTGCGGCGTGGACACCCTGCGGAAGACGCCGCTGCGCACGCCCTCGCCCAGCAGCGCGTCGATGCGCCCGATGAGCGATGCCAGGAGACGCTCCGCCGGCTGCGCCTCGGGCAGCGCCTCGGGCGCGAAGTCGTCCTCCTCGAAGATCGCCCGCAGCAGGAGGCGCGCGCTCCCGGGATGCTCCACCAGCGTATCGATCAGGCCATCGACCACCCGGTCGAGGCGCTGGAGGGGTGAACCCCCGACCTCCAGGACCGGGCGCAGGCGCTCGTCGATGCGCGCCAGCACGCGCCCCAGCACCGCGAAGTAGAGCTGCACCTTGCTGCGGAAGTGATGGAAGAGCGACGACTTGCCCAGGCCCGCGGTCTCGGCCACCTCGCGCAGCCCCACCCCCGCGAAGCCGCGCCTGGCGAACAGGGCCTCGGCCACCTCGAGGATCTTCTCGCGGGATCCCGCGCTGGAGGCGTCGCCGTTCATCGGGCTGGAATCTACCCGACCGACCGCTCGGTCTGCAAGACAGAATGTCTCCTCCCCGCGGGGGAGGCGGCCGGCCCCCGCTCCTGCGGTATGCTCCGGCCGGGTCCTCCATCCCACTCCAGCCCGTCCCGGCTCGGCGCGCTGCGCGCCGTGACCGCAACCGTCACGTCCCCGTGCGAGGCTGACCCTCGCCACCGGACGGAGGTGACCCGATGAGCTTCCTGGCCCTGGCATGGTTCGCGATCGGCCTCGCCGTCGGAGCGGCGCTGGCCTGGCTGGCGCTGCGAGCGCGGGCGGAGGGGCGCATCCTGGGCGCCGAGGCCCGCGCCGAGGCGGCGGAGCGCTTCGGCGCCCTCCAGCAGACCGTGAACGAGAGCCTCGACGAGCGACACAAGGCCGTAGCGGAGCTGGTGCGGCCCCTGGGCGAGGCGCTCGAGGGCTACCGCAAGCAGACCGCCGAGCTCGAGGAGAAGCGCCTGGGCGACCTCGGGCAGGTGAACGAGCGGCTGCGCGAGCTCACGGGCCAGACGGCGCAGATCGCCCAGTCGCTGCGCTCGCCCCACACCCGCGGGCGCTGGGGCGAGCTCACCCTGCGCCGCACCGTGGAGCTGGCGGGCCTCTCGCCGCACTGCGACTTCGACGAGCAGGTCGGGTCCGACGGCGGGCGGCTGCGGCCCGACATGCGCGTGCACCTGCCGGGCGGGCGCCAGATCGTGATCGACGCCAAGGCGCCCCTCGACGCCTACCTGGCGGCCCTGGAGGCGGCGAGCGACGACGAGCGCAGCCGCGCCCTGGCGAGCCACGCCTCCCTCGTGAAGCGCCACGTGGAGACCCTGGCGTCCCGCGAGTACGCCGCGCGCCTGCCCGAGGCCCTGGACTTCGTCGTGCTCTTCCTGCCCCACGACGCGCTGCTGGCGACGGCCTGCGAGCAGCAGCGCGATCTCGTGGAGTTCGCCCTGGCCAAGGGGGTGGTCTTCGCGACCCCGAGCACGCTCTTCGCCCTGCTCAGCGCCGTGGCGCACGGCTGGCGCGAGGAGCAGCTGGCCCGCAACGCCCACGAGATCGTGACCCTGGCCCAGGAGATGCAGGACCGGCTGGTGACCTTCGCCGAGCACTTCGGCCGGGTGGGGAGCGCGCTGGGCAAGGCGGTCGATCACTTCAACGCCGCGCTCGGCTCCTTCGAGGCCCGGGTCCTGCCGCAGTCACGGCGGATCCGGGAGCTCGGCGCGTCGGGCACGAAGCAGCTCCCGGAGATCGCGCCCCTGGACGCCCAGCCGCGCGAGTCGCGGGCGCCGGAGCTGCCGAACTAGGGCTCCGCGCCTACGGCTGGACCACCTCGACCGGGCCGAACGCCTCGAGCTGGGGGCGCAGGGCGGCGGCGGGGCCCACCACCACGATGGCCCCGCGCTCGGGGTGGAGCCTCTCGCGCGCAGCCTCTTCCACGTCGGGAGCGGCGGCCTCGCGCACCCGGGTGCGGTAGGTGTCGAGGCTGTCGCGCGGCAGCCCGTAGACGTCCAGGTCGACCAGGGCCCACACCACCGCCTCCGACGTCTCCAGGCCCAGGCCGAAGCGCCCGATGGAGAGGCTCCGGGCGTGGGCGATCTCCTCGGCGGTGGGCGGGCTCGTGCGGGCGCCCTCCAGCTCCTCCAGCAGCATCGCCAGCGAGCGCCCCACCTGCTCGACGCGGGTGCCCGTCGACACCACGAAGACGCCTCCCGCGCGGCGCATGGCGAAGGCGGACCAGGCGTAGTAGGCGAGGCCCTCGTTCTCGCGCACGCGCCCCATGATGCGCGAGGAGAAGCCGCCTCCACCCAGCACGGTGTTCATGAGCTGCACCGCGATGCGCTGCGGGTCCGCGCGCCGGATCCCCTCGTGGCCCACGAGGATGGTCGCCTGGCCCAGCTCCGGGCGGTCGACGATCACCACCCGACGCGCCTGCGGGACGGCGGGCGGCTCCGCGGCGGAGGGGGCGGGCTCGCCGCCCCAGGCGCCGAAGAGCTCCCGAGCCCGGCGCTCGATGTCGCCGTGCGCGACGTCGCCGGTGGCGTAGAGGATGGCGCCCGACGGGACCCAGAAGTACTGGTGGAGGGCGCTCGCCGCGGAGGCGCTGAAGGTGGCGAGGGTCTCGGGCGTGCCCTCCTGGGGGAGCCCGTAGGGGTGCTCGGGGAAGAGGACCCGGGCCAGGTGCCAGCCCGCCAGGGTGCTGGGATCGTCCTTGGCGCGCTCCAGGGCGGCCAAGCCCTGGGAGCGCAGCCGCTCCGCCTCGTCGGCGTCGAAGCGGGGTCTCAGGACCGTGTCGGCCAGCAGGCCGGCCAGCGCGTCCAGGTCGCGGGAGAGGCCCGCCACCTCGACGCCCATGGAGTCCCAGTCGGCCGAGGCCTGGAGGGTGGCGCCCAGGGCATCCACCGCTTCCGCGAAGGCCAGCGCATCGCGCTCCCCCGCCCCGCGCTCCATCAGGTCCGTGGTGTAGGAGGCCAGGCCCGCCTGGGCCACCGGCACGTCGGCGGAGCCGCGCGGCACCACCACCCCCAGCACCACCCGCGGCAGGCTCGGGTCCTCGAGCACCACCACCTCGAGGCCGTTCTCGAGCGTGGCGCGGTGCAGGCGGCCCACCGCCACCACCGGCCCCTCCCGGGGCGGGGGCGGCGGGAGCTCCCAGGCCGGCGGGGGGGCCCCGGAGGCGCAGGCCAGCGCCGCCAGCAGGGGAAGGACGGGCCGCAGGAGCCTCACTCGGCCGCCTCGGGAGGAGACACCACCCGCACCACGCTGCGCCTGGCCGGGTCGAGGTAGGTGCGCGCCACCCGCTGCACGTCCTCGGCGCTGACCGCCTGGATCCGGCCCAGCAGCTCCGCCAGCGGGCGGATGCGTCCGAAGGCCGCCCAGTCGCTCCCCATGCGCGACGCCAGGGCGTGGGCCGTGCGCAGCTCGGTCACCAGGCGGACCTCCAGCTTGCGCCGGGCCTTGGCCAGCTCGGCCTCGCTCACGGGCTCCCGGCGCACGCGCTCGATCTCCTCGAAGAAGAGCGCCTCGGCGCGCTCGGCGCTCGCGTCGGGCCGCACGGCGATGCTGCCGTGGAAGAGTCCCGCGTCGTGCAGCTCCCAGTAGGAGGCGCCGGCCCGCAGGGCCACCTGCTCGTCGTTCACGAGCCTCCGGTAGAGCCGGCTCGAGCGGCCCGACGAGAGGATTTCGCCGAGCGCGTCCAGGGCGGGGCCGTCGGGGTGCCCCGTGGCGGGGGCGTGCCAGGCGGCGGCGAGCAGCGCGCCGCGCACGGGGAAGTACACCGTCTGGCGCCGCTCGCCCTGCTGCTCGGGCTCCCGGGTGGGGTTGCGGGGGATCCCGGCCGCCGGGCGCATGGCGCCGAAGCGGCGCTCGATCCGCGCCAGGGTCTCCTCGCTGTCGAAATCGCCGGCCACGGCGACCACGAGGTTGTTGGGCGCGTAGTAGGCGTCGAAGAAGCTGCGGCACGCGGCCACGTCCACGGCCTCCACGTCGCTGCGCCAGCCGATCACGGGCCAGCGGTAGGGATGGGCCACGAAGGTCAGGGCCAGCAGGGCCTCCCAGGCGCGTCCTTCGGGATCGTCGTCGGTGCGCATGCTCCGCTCCTCGAGCACCACCTCGCGCTCGGTCTGGAGCAGCGCGTCGTTCACGGCGAGGTTCGCCATGCGCTCGGCCTCGAGGTCGATCACCAGGGGCAGCGTCTCGGCGCTCACGTCCTCGAAGTAGACGGTGACATCCTGGGAGGTGAAGGCGTTGAGGCGCCCCCCGCGGCCTTCCACCAGCCGCGTGAACTGCTCCGGCTCCAGGTGGCGGGTCCCCTTGAACATCATGTGCTCGAAGAGGTGGGCGATGCCTGTGTAGCGGCTCTCGTCGCGGGAGCCCGCACGGACCCAGACCTGGAAGGACGCCACCGGCGTGGAGTGGTCCTCGAGGCTCAGCACCGTGAGGCCGTTGGGCAGGACCGTGACGCGCGCGCGCTCGGTCGGATCCTGGAGCTCCGGGGACGCGGCGGCGGGGGCGGCGAGCAGCGCGGCCAGGAGCAGCAGGAGCATCCGCATGGCGCGCAACGGTATCGGCCCGGTAGATGCGTGTCGAGCTATCCTGCCCGTCATGGCGCGCCCTACCCGACGACCGCCCCGGGGCGACGGCGTCGTGCGCGTCAAGCGCGAGGTGGCCGGCCGGCGGGGCAAGCCGGTCACGACGATCCACGGGCTGCCCCTGGCCTCGGACGCCCTCGAGGCCCTGGCCAGCGAGCTCAAGCGCCGCTGCGGGTGCGGCGGCTCCGCCAAGCAAGGCGTGATCGAGATCCAGGGCGACCACCGGGACACCGTGATCGCCGAGCTGGAGGCCCGCGGCTACACCGTGAAGCGGGCGGGAGGGTGAGCAAGGCCGCCGGAGGCCGCGCAGCGAGCCGAAGGCGAGCGGAGATCTACGGGATGGGCTCCCTTTCTTACGGAGCGCGGCTCCGGCAGCTCGCGGCGGAGGATCCCGACGCCCTCGCCTTCGTGTGCGAGGACGCGCAGCAGACGCGCGGCGAGCTCGAGCTCGCGAGCAACCGGCTGGCCCGCGCCTTCGCCCGGCACGGGGTGGGCGAGGGCGACCTCGTCACCCTCGGGCTTCCCAACGGCCTCGAGCTGCTGGTGGCGTGCATGGCTGCCTGGAAGCTCGGCGCCGTGCCGAGCCCGGTTTCGGCGCGCCTGCCCCGGCCCGAGCGCGAGCGGATCGTGGCGCGCGCCGATCCCGCCCTCGTGGTGGGCGTCGCCCCCGAGGAGGCGCCGGGGCGCCCGTCGCTCCCGGCCGGCTTCGAGCCGCCCGCCGACCTCTCGGACGAGCCGCTCCCCGACCGCGTACCGCCGCACGAGCGCGCCCTGGCGTCGGGAGGGAGCACGGGCCAGCCCAAGCTCATCCTGCCCGCCAACCCCGCCGTCTACGACCCGGAGCTTGCGTCGCCGCTCTTCAAGGCCCGGCGGGCGGTGCTGGTGCCCGGGCCGCTCCACCACGCGGTGCCCTTCAGCGCGGCGTGGCAGGGGCTTCTTGGCGGGGCGCAGGCGGTGGTCATGCCGCGCTTCGACGCCTCGGAGTGCCTGGCGCTGATCGAACGGCACCGCATCGACCGCGTGCACTTCGTTCCCACCATGCTGCTGCGCATCTGGCGGCTGCCCGAGGCGGAGCGCGCCGGGCGCGACCTCTCGAGCCTCGAGTTCGTGATGACCGGCGGGGCGCCCTGCCCCGCCTGGCTGATGCGCGCGTGGATCGGATGGCTGGGCCCGGACGTGATGCACGAGGCGTTCGGCCCGAGCGAGC
>Ga0214473_10008975_pt1 | contig 11827 bp, 9 predicted proteins | sample RVTome_7_FD_203509 | JGI IMG/M metagenome (GOLD analysis project Ga0214473, IMG submission 203509) | Soil microbial communities from uranium-contaminated site in the Upper Colorado River Basin, Wyoming, United States - RVT98D197 | ecosystem: Environmental > Terrestrial > Soil > Contaminated >...
CGGTCTGGTACCTGAGGCCCGTGCCGAGCGACAGGTGCAGGTGATCGAAGCGGAACGAAGTCCCCGCGTGGACGTCGCCGGCGTCAGCGAAGAACACGATGCCGAAATCGGCGGTCAGCGGGACCCGCAGCCCCAGCGAAGCCTCCCAGCGCCTGAGGCCACCCTCGATGCTGTCGCCGACGCCGCCAGCGAGGTAACCGCGGTTGCTCGTCGCACCGCCGCCGCGCAGACGGTACCTCTCGGGCCCGACCAGCGCGCTGACCGCATCGAGATCGGAGTCGGCGTTGACGATGAACATCATTCCGAGGGCCACTCGGCCAGCGAGGACCATGCCCAGTGGCAGTGGGACGTAGCCGCGGGCCTCCGGAGTCAACCGGACATAGTCCCAGGAGCCGGGCAGCAGGAACCCGCCCTCCTGGACCACGATGCCGAAGTACGCGCCACGCCGGGTCCGGCGCGGGTCGTCCCGCAAGTCCAGGCGCGCCTCCTGCTCGAGGCCCACGATGAACGAATCGGAGGGAACGCCATCGCCGGTCTCGAGCGGAATGAGCCAGTTGCCCCAGAGCTTGAGCGCGAGCGACAGCCGACCGTCGAAGAAGCTCCGCTCGGGTCCGATCTGACCGTTGAGGTCGTGCCGTCGGAACAGCTTGAAGGGATCGGGACCGAAGTCCCAACGCGTGCCCACGATCAGGTTGGTTCGGGGCTCGAAGAAGGCTGGCTGGCGGAACTCGAGGCGGACGTTGAGGGCGGGCTTGCCCCGCGTGAAGTTGGCCACGTCCTGGGTGAGCGGCTCGAACACCCACCGGGGCCGCACCTCGAGGCGCAGGCGCCTGAGGCCCCCGAAGAGGTTGCGGTGCTCGAACATGCCCAGGGCGTGCAGGTCCCACTCCGGGGTCTCCTGTGTGTCCGCGGACTGGTAGTCGAAACGGCCCACCTGGACGCCGAGGCCCAGGCCATAGCGCACGAGGCGGCCGGGGACGACCCGCACGACGACCGGGATCACGTTGGAGTCGTCGTCGCCCTCGGGCAACTGGGGCTGGACCTCCACCGACGAGAAGGCGCGCAAGTTGTAGATCGCCCGCTGCGCCTCGTCGATGGAGCGGGCACGGTATGGCGATCCCGGCTCGATGAGGGCCGCGGCGGCGATGGTGTTCGCCGGGAGCTCTTCGTTGCCCTCTACCGTGACCGGACCGAAGCGACATCGGGGTCCGGGCGCGATGATGAAGGTGACCCGCGCGGTGCGCTGCGCGCGATCGATCTGGACACGACCGTCGACCACCGCGCGCGCATACGAGGCGTCCGCCAGTGCCGCGCGGATGGCCTCCTTGCTGCGGTCGTAGATGGCTTCGTCGAACCGGTCGCCGACCTCGAGCTCGACCTCGCCCCTGAGAGCGTCCGTCAGGCCGGGCTCGAGCTGGGCGAATTCCAGGGCGACGGATTGCACCAGGATCGGCTCGCCCTCAGAGACGGCGATGGACAGGTCGACCTCACAGCCGTCGTCCGCATCCTGTCCGCACACGTCGATCGTGGCGTCGAAGTGATCGGACTCGAGGGCTGCCGGGGGATCGACCCGGTGGCTCACGACCCGCGCGTCGTAGTAGCCCCGGGCGCGATACCATCGCTCCGCGCGTGCCAGATCCCGCTCGAACACGGACTGGTCGAAGAGCGGCCAGTCGGTCCAGGGCCAGGTCCACAGGGGCAGGAGCACGCGGTCGGCGTCGAAGGGCGGCACGCCACACTCGGGCTCGATGGTGCGACCGAGGTTGAGCCCGCTCGAGGGGCGCTCGTGCGTCGCGAGACAGGCGCCGAGGGCGTACTCGTCGAGCGCGTCCACGCCCTCGAAGTCGACGGAGTGCACGCCGTATCGGCCAGCCGCGATGGACGCACACCCCGCGTCGGGCACGGCGCTGGCCAGCGCGATGGCCAGGGCCAGGATCCGGCCATGGTGGCTGGCTGGGCGTTGCGGCGCGGGAATCAGGGTCAGACCTCGCCGAATGGTAAGCCCAAGGTCCTGCCCGGACCAGCTCCTAGCCTTGCCCGGCGGGGCTCCTGACCCCAGCCCCCAAAGCATGCACGTGGCACGCGCCCCCCTGATCGTCGTCGCGTTGACCCTGGCGGCCGCGGCCTGCGCGGGAGCGCCTTCCGTCGAGCAGGATCCGTCGCGCTACGAGGGTCCCATCGGCTCGACGGACGTGGCGCTTGGCGAGGCGCGTTTTCGGGCCGTGTGCGGGGTGTGCCACGTCGACGGCGACGCCCCCGTCCTCGACGGGCGCGGCCTTGCCGCGGCGGCCGTGCGACGCCAGGCGCGGGAAGGCTCGGCGCGGATGCGACCCGTGGCCCAGAGTCGCGTCAGCGACGCGGAGCTCGAGGCCATTGTCGCCTATCTGGTCACGACCGGAGCCGCTCGCGACTGAGCCGGCTCACGGCTCGAGCGGCACGCTCGTGGGATCCTCGAGCACGAGCGGCCCTTCGGGTGCGTCGAGCAGGCGCAGGTGCCCGTTCACGTCCGTGTAGCTGACCAGCACGGTGCCGTCCGCAAGCCGGAGCGCGACCAACCGATTCGTGAGCAGCGCGTCTCCGTCCGTCGTGTACGCGTACACGTCGGCTTCGTCTCCGAGCGCCGGGAGCCCTGGGCTCGAACAGACGCCCACGACCTCGGGCGACAGATCGCGGGCTGCGCATTGGTCGAGGCGCTCGCGCGCCGCGGGTGCGTCGATGTGGCCAGCTTCGGCCGCGGCATGGAGCCACCGCGCGGCCGCGACCCGGACAACGGCAGCGTGGCGCGCCCCGAGCCAGCGATCCGGATCGGCTCCGTCCGTGCACGGGCCGGCGCCCAAGGCCGCGAAGGCCATCGCCACGTTAGCCCGCACGAAGGGGTCGTGGGACTCGGCCAGGGCGCAGAGCCCTGCCAGCGAGGGCCGAGCTTCGAGAACGCCCCGCCGCGCCATGCGCGCCAATGCGAACGAGGCCGCCGCCGAGGCGGGCCAGGGACCCCTGCGGCCCACACGCAAGAGGGGCGCGGCGTCGGCGCGCACCCCGTGCTCTCCCAGGGCGACCGCCGCCGTGGTCAGCAGCGCTACGTCCCGGCTGCGCAGCCCCCGGCGAAGTGCGGCGCGGGCCACGTCCGAGTCGATGGGCCCGAGGGCGGCCACGGCAGCCCGCCTCCGCGCCGCGGGGACCGACGGGCCCGTCAGCTCCGCGAGGTCCGCTCCGAGCTGCGGGGCAGCCCATCTGCCGAGAGCATCGATGGCCCGTTCTGCAAGCGCCTCGTCCGGTCCCCGCGCCGCTGCGAGCAGATCGCGGCGGGCCGTCGCCGCCACGTCCGCGGGAAGCGCCTCCGACGCCCGCAGGCGAGGCAACGCGCCCGCGAGCGCCAGCACCACGGAGTGCCGATCGAAGGGCTCCGGATCCCGAAGGTGGCGGAGCAGCAAGCGCAACGTGTCGGCCGACGCGGCGGCCCCGAGCGCGCGCGCCGCCTCCCATCGGGTACGTCGGTCCCGGTCCGACAGCAGATCGATCAGCAGCGGGGCTCCTTCGGCATCGCCGATGCGGCCGATGGCCTCCACGGCGGCGAGTCGCAGGGCGGCGTCCTCGTGCTCCACGAGGGGCCGCAGGGCCGGCAAGGCGCGGGCTGCGCGCACGACGCCGAGCAGTCGGACCACGCGGATTCGCTCCGCCTGGGGGACCTGCCCGAGCGCCGCGAGCAACGGATCGGCAGCCCGCCCGTCCGGCGGCATCTGGGTGAAGTAGAGATCGAGGGCGTCGAGCGCCGCACCGGGCATGCCCGGGCTGTCGGACCGCAAGTGCTCCAGGATGGGCACCAGGGCGTCGGCGGATCCCGTCGTGGCCAGGGCGCGGAGCACGGCGGAGGGCGCACCCCGTCCAGCGTGCAGGATGTCGAGCAGGGAAGCGGTGGCGCGCGGATCGGGCCGGCTCAGGCCGATGCGGTGGATGACCTCGGCGATGGCCGTGACCTGCAGGTCAGTGGCAGCGTCGGTGATGGCGCGGGCGAGCATGGGCATGATCGGACCCGGGCCGCGCCGAGCCTGGGACAACAGCACCTCGGCCGCGACCGCACGCGTGTCGTGCCGGCCGAGCGCGTCGATGACGGCTCCGAGGGCCTCCTCCCCACCGATGGCCCCGAGGGCGGCGACCACCGCGCGTGTGCGGCGCGCGTCGGGATTCTCCAGCATGGCCGACAGGGGCTCCACGGCCGCGTCGGATCCGAGCCGACCCAGGGCGGCGATGGCCGCCAGCTGGGGCTGCTCCGCCGCGTCAGAGAGCCCCTGCAGGAGCGCCGCGTTGGCCCGGCGATCGCGGAGCTCCCCGAGGGCGCCGTAGACGGCCACGCGCACCTCGGGCGAATCGTCCCTCGCCCGGCCCACCAATGGCACGACCGCGCGCGGATCGCCGAGCTGGCCGAGCGCTTCGGCCGATTCGATCCGCACGGTGGCGTCCGAGTCGTCGAGCCTGCCGAGCAAGGGCACGACCACGTCATCGGTGCCGATGACGGCGAGCGCGACGACCGCTGCGCGCCGCACGTCGCCGTTGGAATCTCCGAGAGCGCGCACCAAGGGCGTGACCGTCCGTGGGTCGCCGATGTTGCCGAGCGCCCGCGCGGCGCTTGCCCGCACGTCCGCGTCGGCTTCGTCGAGCCAGTCGAGCAGGTGGGGCACGGCGCTCCGAAGCCGAACCCGTCCGGCCGAGTCGGCCGCCTCTGCGCGGACGCCCGCGTCCGAGTCCGCCAGCGCCGTGAGAATCGCCTCGCCCGCGTCCCGCGCCGAGTAGCTCCCGAGCAAGCGCACCACCTCGCGTCGGCGGGCGGCGTCTGCCGTCGAGAGCTCGCGGCGAAGCCGCGACAGGTGTCCTTCCCACTCGAAGCCGAGGCTCGTCAGGCAGATCAGGGCCATCAGGAGCGTGGGCAGCCTGCGCACCCGCGTGTTGTAGCGCGGGAGAACCTCCCCGAACAGGAAAGCTTGCTGGTCCTTCGCCCCCTGGTGCGCGGGGTGCTAGGATCCACAGGTGGTGGTCCGAAGAGGCGCCCTCGCGGGCGCGATGGTCCCGGTCGCAGCGATCTTCCTGCTCGTCGCAGCCCTGCCCGCCACCGCCGCTCCCACCCCCCAGCATCCGGCTGCGGGGCGCGGGGGCCTGCAGATCGGCTCTCCGTCGCCGCCCGTCGCGGCAGAGCGGGTGGCCGGGGCCGATCCCGTGAGCCTGACCCGCCTGCGCGGCCGCGTCGTCGTCGTGGACTTCTGGGCGACGTGGTGCGGGCCCTGCAGGATGGTCATGCCCGTGCTCGATGCGCTCCATCGCCGCTACCACGCGCAGGGCCTGACCGTGATCGGGGTGTCCGCCGAGCCCCGTTCGCGCATCGAGGCCCATCTGCTGCGCTCCCCCGTCGGCTACACCATCGCCCGGGACGCCGGCCCCACGGCTCGCAGCTACCGCGTCACGGCCCTCCCCACGCTCGTGGTGATCGATCGACGCGGCGACGTGCGGCAGGTGCTCGCGGGCATCGACCGCGCGTCCGTGCAGGAGCTCTCGTCCCTCATCCCCCAGCTCCTCACCGAATCTCCGCCGTGACCTTCGACCGCGCCCTCGCCGATTTCGTCGGCGTCCTGCGCGAGGCTGGAGTTCGGCTCTCGCCCGTCGAGGCGATGGACGCTCAGCGTGCCGCCATGGCGGTGGGCATCGCGGACCGGGAGGATCTGCGCCACGCCCTGCGCACCGTGCTGGTCGAGGATGCCGATCAGCTCGAGACCTTCGAGCGCGCCTTCGACGCATTCTTCCGCTGCGGCGCGGGCGCGCGCAGCGGCGCAGAAGCGCAACTCGTGGCCCGGGGCGCCACCGAAGCCGAGATCGCGGCGCTGCGCCTGGCGATCGAGGCGCAGATGCGCGCGGAGGGCGGCTCCGCCCTCGCCGCCCTCGTCGGCGGCGGAGGTGAGCTCGATCAGCTCCTCGCGGGGGCGGCCCGGGAGGCGGGAGTCGCCACCATGCGCAGCCGTATGCAGGTCGGCCCCATGACCCAGCGCCTCCTCGGGGCGGCCGGGCTCAGCGACCCTCGGGCCTTGCTCGAGGGGATACGTCGGGACCTCAGGCAGCGACTCGGCGACGCCGGAGACGCCATCGCCGACCTGCTCGAAGCCGAGGTCGCGAGCCTCCGCGTGCTCGCGAGGGCCCACGTGGACAACGAATATCGGCGCCGCCACGCACACGACGCGTCCCGCCTGAGAGCCACCGCGCTCGCGGACCGACCCTTCGCCCAGCTCTCTGCTGCCGAGGTCGAACGGGTCACGGTCGAGGTGAGGCGCCTCGCGGATCGGCTCAGGGGCCGGATCGCCGTTCGACGAAAGCGCAGGCGTCGCGGTCACCTCGACGTGCGCAGGACGCTCAGGGCGTCCTGGCGTACGGGAGGCCTGCCCTTTCGGCCCGTCCTGCGCATGCGCCGTCCGGAGCGACCTCGTCTCGTGCTGATGTGCGACATCTCGGACTCGGTGCGGTTCGCAGCCCGCTTCCTGCTGCTGCTCATCTACGCGGTGCAGGAGGTCTTCGAGCGGACGCGGACGTTCGTGTTCGTTCGGGACGTCGGGGAGACCACCGTGCTCTTCGAACGGTACCCGGTCGACCGGGCTATCTCGCTCGCCTACGAAGGGGCCGTGATCAACGTCGCGAGCAACAGCGACTATGGCGCCGCCTTCGGGCGCTTCGCGCGCGAGCACCTGCACGCGATCGATCGGCGCACCACGTTCGTCATCCTCGGCGACGGCCGCACCAACCACCTCGATCCGAACGCCGCTGCCCTTGCGCGCATCGCCCGCCAGGCCCGGCGCGTCCTGTGGCTCAACCCCGAGCCGCGGCGTTCCTGGGGCTTTGGCGACAGCGCCATGCCGGCCTGGCTCCCCCGCTGCGACGAAGCCCTCTCGGTCCACAACCTCGACACCCTCCGCGCGGCCGTCGACCGCCTCATGACCCTGCCGCCCTGAACGCGGCCCCCCTGAACGCGGCCCCCCTTGTCCCCCCAACCGAGCCTGCTACCTTGCCCCCCGCCATGCGCACCTTCTTCGTGCACACGTTCGGCTGCCAGATGAACGTGCACGACTCCGCGCGCATCGAGGATGTGCTGGCCGGCGCAGGACTCACGCCGGCGGCCGGCATCGAGGGTGCCGACGTGGTCGTCATCAACACCTGTAGCGTGCGCGAGAAGGCCGAGCACAAGCTGATGAGCCTTCTCGGTACGCTGCGCGGGCTCACGGCGGCCCGGCCCGGCGCGCGCCTCGTGGTCGCCGGCTGCGTGGCCCAACAGCTCGGGGAGCGCCTCGCCCGGCAGATGCCCCACGTGGACATCGTCATCGGTCCCGACAACATCCCGGAGCTGCCGCGCCTGCTGAGTGCATCCCGCACGGGCGCCGCGCTACAGGTGCGGACTGCACACGACCTCGACGCCCCGCAGTTTCTGCCTGCCCGGCCTCACGGGCAGGGTCGCATCTCGGACTTCGTCACGATCATGAAGGGCTGCGACGAGCGATGCACCTACTGCATCGTGCCCCACACGCGCGGCTCCGAGCGCTATCGTCCGGGTGCCGACGTCGTCGCCGAAGTGTCCGGCCTCGTCGAGGCTGGCGTGCGCGAGGTGACCCTGCTCGGCCAGACGGTCAACTCCTGGGTCGAGCCCGGTCCGGCCCGCCCCACGGTGTCGCAATTTGCGGGCCTGTTGCGCCGCATCGCGGGCGAAGTGCCCGACCTGCTGCGCCTCCGCTACGCCTCTCCCCATCCCCGTCACGTCGTGCCCGACCTCGTCGCGGCCCACGCCGAGCTCGATGTGCTCGCCGCCCACGTTCACCTGCCGGCCCAGTCGGGCTCGGACCGCGTCCTGAAGCGCATGGTCCGGCGTCACACCCGCGCCGAGCTCGTCGCGTGCGCCCGGTCGCTGGCGGACGCCCGCACCGGCCTCACGCTCTCGACCGATCTGATCGTGGGCTTCCCGGGCGAGACCGAGGCCGACTTCCTCGACACCCTGTCGCTCGTGCGCGAGGTGGGCTTCGTCGCGGCCTTCGCCTTCAAGTACTCGCCGCGCCCGCACACCCCCGCCCTTTCGCTGGGCGACGACGTGGCCCCCGAGGTGAAGGACGAGCGCCTCGCGCGGCTGTTCGAGGTCGTGGCGGAGCAACAGCGCGCGCACCTGGCCTCGCTCGTGGGCACCTTTCAGTCGGTCCTGGGCGAGGCCCAGGATCCGGAGGGGCTCGGGTCCTTCGCGGGACGCACGGAGCGCAACGAGATCGTCCACTTCACGGCGCCGCCGGGCGTCGATCCGGTCGGCAAGCTCGTGCCGGTCATGGTCGAGCGCGCCAACAGGCACTCGCTGCTCGGACGCATGGACGGTGCCCGTTCGCGCCTCGGTCCCGAGTTCCGGCGCAACGCCTCCCTTCCCGTGGCCGGGCCGGAGGTGCCGGTCTGACCCCCACCCGACAGAGGCTCCTCGCCTGGGCTCCCCCGGCGCTCTACATGGCGCTGATCTGGGCCCTGTCGTCCATCGGCGGCCGCGACCTGTCCGTGCACCTGCCCGTGAGCGACAAGGTCGTCCACTGCGCCGAATACGCCGTCCTCGGGTTCCTCCTCGCCCACGCCGCCCTGAGCACCTGGCCGCGACATTCCATCGTGCGCGCCGCCGCGCTGGCCCTGCTCATCACCGTGGCCTGGGGCGTCCTCGACGAGGTCCACCAGGCCTTCGTGCCGGGACGCGACGCCGACGTGTTCGACCTCGTGGCGGACGTCCTCGGTGGCCTCATCGGCACTTCCCTCAGGGCCGCCGTGCGCAGGTTCCGCGCCGCAAGCCGCACTGCGAGCACACCATGACCTCGATCCTGACCCTCGACGGCATCACCCCCAAGCTCGGCGCCGAGGTGTTCGTCGCCCCCAACGCCGTCCTCATCGGCGACGTGGTCGTCGGCGCCTTGTCGGGCGTGTGGTTCGGCGCCGTGCTGCGCGGTGATCTCATGCCCATCCGAGTCGGCGCCCGCTCGTCCGTGCAGGACAACTGCGTCCTGCACACGACCAACGGCCAGACCCCCACCGTCGTCGGCGACGCGTGTACGGTCGGTCACGGCGTGATCCTGCACGGCTGCACCATCGAGCACCGCGTCCTCGTCGGCATGGGCTCGGTCGTCATGGACGAGGCGGTCGTGGGCTCGGACACGATTCTCGGCGCTGGCTCCCTCGTGACCGTCGGCTGCCGCATTCCCCCGGGCGTGCTCGCCCTCGGCCGACCCGCCAAGGTGATCCGGGACTTGCGGCCCGACGAGATCGAGCTCGTCCTCGACTCGGCGGAGCGCTACGTCTCCTATCGCGGCAACTACCTCGCCCAGCTCAATCGACCTTGAGCACCGCGTGGAACGCGGCCTGGGGGATGTCGACGCGCCCCACGGATTTCATGCGCTTCTTGCCCTCCCGCTGCTTCTCGAGGAGCTTTCGCTTGCGCGTGATGTCGCCGCCGTAGCACTTCGCGGTCACGTCCTTGCGCAGCGCCTTGACGGTCTCGCGGGCGATGACCTTGTTCCCGATGGCGGCCTGAATCACCACCTCGTACTGCTGGCGAGGCACGATGCCCTTGAGCTTGAGGGCCAGCCCGCGGCCGAGGTTGTAGGCCCGCTCGCGGTGGACGATGGTGCTCAGCGCATCCACGCGGTCGCCGTTGATCAGCATGTCCACGCGGACCAGCGGATTGGGGCGATAGCCGAGCAGGTCGTAGTCCATCGAGGCATATCCCCGCGTGACCGACTTGAGCTTGTCATAGAAGTCGTAGAGCACCTCGGCCAGGGGCAAATCGTAGGTGATGATCACGCGGTCGGTGGAGGCGTAGGCCAGGCCGTGCTGCTCGCCCCGCCGTCCCTCGCACAGCTTGAGCACGGCCCCCACGTAAGACGCTGGCGTGTGGATGCTGACCCGGAAGAACGGCTCCTCGACGTGCTCGATGCTCCCGGGATCGGGGAGACGCGCGGGGTTCTCGACCTCGATCGTCTGGCCGTCCCGCGTGTGAACACGGTACACGACGCTCGGCGCGGTCGTGATCAGGTCCAGGTCGTACTCGCGCTCGAGGCGCTCCTGGACCACCTCCATGTGCAGCAGCCCGAGGAAGCCGCACCGGAACCCGAAGCCCAGCGCCTCCGACGTGTCGGGCTCGAACACGAACGAGCTGTCGTTGAGCCGCAGCTTCTCGAGGGCGTCCCGGAGCTCGCCGTACTGCTCGCTGTTGGTCGGGAAGATCCCCGAGAAGACCATGGGTTTGACCTCCGCGAAGCCCGGCAGGGCCTCTGCGGCGCGATTGCGCGTGTCCGTGACGGTGTCGCCGATCTTGGTGTCCCGGATCGACTTGATGCTCGCGGAGAAGAAGCCCACATCGCCCGTCCCGAGCTCCTCGAGAGCCACCGGGAAGGGGGCGAACACCCCGACTTCGTTGACCTCGTGGTCGGTGCCGGTCGCCATCAGGCGAATCTTGGCCCCATGGCGCAGCGTGCCGTCGACCACCCGCACCAGGACCACCGCCCCACGGTAGCTGTCGTACCAGCTGTCGATTACCAGCGCCCGCAGGGGACCTTCGGGGTTGCCGCTCGGCGGCGGCACTCGGGCCACCACGGCCTCGAGGATGTCCCGGATCCCCTCGCCCGTCTTGGCGCTCGCCGAGACGGCTCCGGTGCAGTCGATGCCGATGATGTCCTCGACCTGCTGCCGCACGCGCGGGACATCGGCGCTGGGCAGGTCGATCTTGTTGAAGACCGGGATGATCGCGAGCTCGTTTTCGAGGGCCAGGTACACGTTGGCGAGCGTCTGGGCCTCGACCCCCTGGGCCGCGTCGACCACCAGCAGGGCCCCCTCGCAGGCCGCGAGCGACCGCGACACCTCATAGGAGAAGTCCACGTGGCCGGGCGTGTCGATGAGATTGAGCTGATAGGTCTGCCCGTCGGCCGCCGTGTACTTCAGGCGCACGGATTGCGCCTTGATGGTGATCCCCCGCTCCCGCTCGAGGTCCATCTTGTCGAGGAACTGATCGGTCCGCTCCCGCTCGCTCAGCGCCCCCGTCAGCTCCAGGATCCGGTCGGCCAGCGTGCTCTTGCCGTGGTCGATGTGGGCGATGATGCTGAAGTTACGGATGCGCTGGAGGTCCGGGGGCATAATGTCGCCGCGGCTCCGCGCGGACCGTACGGATCAGCCGCTCTGACGCTTCTTGGTGCTGGGGCTGTCGTCGAGCGAGAGCTGGCCCGGCAGGTCGTCGGCGTGGCGCTTGAGCACCAGGTCGATCCCCTCGCGGATGTATACGGCGACCGGCACGTTTGTGCGCTGATGCAGGAGCTTGAGCCGCTCGTTCTGCTCCGGCGTGATGTAGATGGTCGTCGAGATCTTCTTGCGCGCCATGGCGTCGTCCGTGAGGCGGTGAGGGTCCGGAGTCAAGGACGGCGTGAAGCTACATGGCACCATACATAATGTCAAACCGAACGATCGCCGAGCGCTGGGGGGGCGGGGTTCGGCTTGCGGCGGACCCCCCGCTGACATTATGCTCCCGTCGCTGGTTCGCCAGAGCACGGGAAGGGAGCGTCCCACGGCATGTCTAACCTCGCGAAATTGCTTCTCATGGTCCCGCTGATGGCCGGCATCGGCTGTGGCGGGGGCAACGGGGTGGGGTCCGACGAGCTCGAGGGATCCCGCGGCGACCAGACCGTTCGCGAGCAGTGCAACCGGAGCGGCATGCGGACCCAGGCGGTCGACGTCAACAACGACGGCACGCCCGACATCCGCCACGTCTACGACGGCGCCAATCGACGCTGCTCCGAGTTCG
>Ga0214473_10008976_pt1 | contig 11827 bp, 13 predicted proteins | sample RVTome_7_FD_203509 | JGI IMG/M metagenome (GOLD analysis project Ga0214473, IMG submission 203509) | Soil microbial communities from uranium-contaminated site in the Upper Colorado River Basin, Wyoming, United States - RVT98D197 | ecosystem: Environmental > Terrestrial > Soil > Contaminated >...
CTTCATCCGTACACGAGCACCGCACCGCGGCTTTCTCAGCCCGGCGGCGGTCAGCACTATCGTTGAGCGGGCCGTGGATCGGGCAGATCTGCATCCGTCTTTGCGGGGGGCGCACCTGCTGCGCCACAGCTTGGCCACAGGGATGCTGCGGGCCGGGGCATCAATGGCGGAGATCGGCCAGGTCCTGCGCCACCGCAGCCCCAACACGACGGAGATCTACGGGTAGAAAATAGCGCAGCGAGTCGCGCCGGCTTTCGCTTCGGCAGCATTCACTGCGGCGCGCGGATCACAATATGAGCCGTGCCCCCGTAGAAGATGGATCGGCCCCTGCCCACCCTCTCCGTGGCGTAATTTCCCCTTCGAAAATCAAGGGCCTGTCATGCCGGCCCGTCCACTGTGTCCGCAGCCGTGTTGTTGCCTTGGCTGTCAAATTGGCTGTTACTGGACATCGACATGGCGACCGCCATCCACGCGGTTTTGAAGTGCGTTTGTGGCTGTCCGTGGCGTGTTTCCGCGTGTTGCTCTGTCGCTAGAAAGGCAGGTTTTTCAAGGGTGTTTGTGTTGATTGGTGTTGACCGGACTTACGACGTGTTACCAGGTCCGTTAGCAAACGGTTAGCAAGTTTTTTGTCTTAATCGAGCTGCCTTCTGGAGTCCGCCTTGCTGTTTGGTGGCTTCGTGTGGTCCTCCGTTTGCCAGCAACCGAAGACGGCGCCGCAGTTTTGCACCCAGCCCCACCTCGGCCAGGTCCAGAACGATAAGTGTCGCCGAGCCGATGCGGCGTGACTATGGCGCTGGTGGTTCGGTACCTTCGCTCAAGATGGTGAGGTACTGGCTGTAGCCAAATAGGCGATCGCGTCTGCGCCCAGTCAGTTCGCGCGTGATGCCGAGTTCCATCAGGACATTCATTCCAGCAGACGTCGCCGGAAATGACAGACCTGACCGGCGGCAGATTTCCTGCAGCGACGTGAGGGGGCGTTCTTTGATGGCGTCGTACACCCGCAGGGCGGACCCCGCAGCCCGCCCTCTGCTTTGGATCCTGACTCGGTCTGCCTGGAACAGAGCGACCAGCCGCTGTGCGGTCGACACTGCACCTTCGGCCGTTTCCCGCACGCCATCGAGAAAAAATGCTAACCACGCTTCCCAATCTCCGTCTCTCCGCACCAAATCGAGAAGGCGGTAGTACTCGGCTCGGTTCTGTTTCAGGTGCAGGCTGAGATACAACAGTGGCTGACGGAGTACCTGCGCCTGACAGAGCAGAAGCGTGATGAGCAAACGGCCAATACGCCCGTTGCCGTCCAAGAAAGGGTGGACCGTCTCGAACTGCACGTGCGCCAGTCCGGCTCGAATCAACACGGGCAGGCCGTCTCCCTCGGCATGCAGAAATCCTTCGAGATCCGACATGCACTCCGGAACCAGGTGCGGTGGAGGCGGCACAAACACCGCCGTGCCCGGCCGGTTTCCGCCGATCCAGTTCTGGGAGCGGCGAAATTCCCCCGGTTCCTTCTCGCTGCCACGGCCCCGAGCCAGTAGTACGCCGTGGATCTCCCGAATGAGCCGGTTGCTCAACGGAAACCCCTCCTGCAACCGCCTGACACCATGTTCCAGGGCAGCCACGTAATTCGAGACCTCAACGACGTCATCGATGGGCACCCCTGGGGCTTCCTCTATCTCGAACAGCAGCAAGTCAGAGAGGGAGGATTGCGTTCCCTCGATCTGTGATGAGAGCAGCGCCTCCTTGCGCACATAGGTGTAGAGGAACAGCCCAGTATCCGGCAGTAGTGTCGCCAGGCTATCCAGACGCCCGAGAGCTAGGGCGGCTCGCTCCAACCTGGTCTGCAGGGAACCTTCCAGGGAAACTGGTGGATCGGGTGGCAAAGACGCTGGCATAAACGCCCGCACGCTTTCCCCACCGAACGAGGAGACCTCGTACCTGCCCGTCTGCCCGCGCTTCATGATCGGGGTCCTATCAAGCAGAGATTAACAACGGCTCTGGCTATTAACACATCCTAGGTCAAATCTTAATAGCGCGATTCGGTAGGCGCTTTGTCCGCGTGCTCGCCGGACTTTCAATATCCCGCACTGCCGTACTACGAAAGGCAGCTCATGACCGAGGCTCGCTGCCCATTTTGCTTTCCGGATGCAAACCGCATCTCTCACGCGGGGGGGCGGATCCTCGGCCGGTCACGCCTCCTGGTCCCCCGCCGCCATGTTTCCAGCTGGTTTGAGGCGACGCCCGACGAACGCAGCGAGTTGGTGGCCGCCACCGACATTGCTCGCCATGCCATCTTCAGCCGCACGGTTTCAATATCAGCGTCAATGTGCTGAGCGACATCGCCAGCCATACCATGATGAAGCCGGAAGCGGAGCGCCTGCCTGCTGTCGTCGCCGACGCCCAGAGCTGCTTTGCAGCGGTGCAGCAGGTCTGGGAGCACGCCTTGGCCGACCAACCGTACTTGCTGGGCGAGGAATTCTCCGCCGCCGATGTCATGACCGGTTATCCCTTGCTCCTCGCCAAGTACATGAAGCTGCTAGGCGACCGCTGCCCGCGGGTCTTGGACTACTTCGAGCGCTTGCAGAAACGCCCCGCTTTCAAGAAGGCACTGGAGGTCTGAGTGGCTCGCATGGGGTGCGCGGCCGTGTAGCGCAAGCGCCCCACCCAATGCTCTCACGATGAGTCTTCAGCTCCGCTCTGTTTGCGTAGCAACCTGCTGCGGTGGAGAATGTCGGCCAATGCGGCAGAGTTGTTTTCGATGAACAGAACGGCACTCGTCGCGGGCGTGGCTTTGCTTTTGGTGGCAACGGCAGCGCCACTGCAGGCTGAGGTGGGGGTGCGTTTTTTCTTTGCCGGTGACGGCCGCCTGGTGCTCCGCCATGGTCATTTCAGCACCGAGATGAACGTCCGCTACCGCCACCGCGACGGCACCTACGATGCGGCTGCCCTGGCGCAGATCGAGCACTTCTTCCGCTCGCGCGAGGACGGTCGCACGGCACCGATTTCACTGCGCCTGGTCGAGCTGTTGGCCTACGTGCAGAGCCACTACCGCCCGCGCCGTATGGTTCTGCTTTCCGGCTACCGCAGCCCGAAATTCAATGAGAACCTGCGCAGTGCGGGCCGGGCAGCGGCGCAGATGTCGTTGCACACGGAAGGGATGGCAGCTGACGTCATGTTTGCCGGACTCGACATGGGACTTCTGTGGCGGCAGCTGCGTGAGCTCGGCGGCGGCGTCGGATACTACCGCCGCAACAAGTTTCTTCACATTGACACCGGACCGGCACGTTTCTGGGAGGCGACTACGTCACGCGTGCAGGAGAATCTCTCCGCCGACAATGCACGGGTTTTCGTACGCACCGATTTCGACCGCTATGCGCGCCTGCAGGGCGGCATCTGTACGTTGCACAGCGTGACGGCGTTTCCGGTGTTGGTCTCAGCCCGGGCGCTGCTCGTAGGACCCGACGGCAGCCGCGGCCTCACGCTGCAACCTACTAGCGGGGCGGCGCCAACCCCGGACGGCTGCTTCGCGGTGGAAGCTCCCCCGCAGACTCACGCTTTCCGCGTCACTGCAGTCGACCCGGCACTCCTGAACACCACCACGGCAGCCGCGGCTCACATCGTGATCTCGACCTGCGAGCCGCGGCTGGGCAAGACCGCGGTCGAGTTGCAGTCGAATAGAATCACGCTTTCTGGCGAGTAAGACTCCTCAACTGAACAGTCGCAGGCCGCGCGCACGAGTGCGGCGCAGCTTGTCCAGGAACGCGTCGCGGCTGAGTGTCTTCGCACCCAGTCGCGCCAAGTGAGGCGTCATGACCTGGATGTCGACCCAGTCCAGCCCGTGTGCGCGCAGGTGTGCGATCAGGTGGAGCAGTGCCAGCTTGGAAGCATCGGGCTGCCGGTAGAACATGCTCTCGGCCGCGAAGGCACCGTCCACCTCCACGCCATAGGCTCCACCGACTAGACGATCACCGTCCCACGCTTCCACGCTGTGAGTGAACCCCATGGCGTGCAGCCGCGTATATGCCCGAACGATTTGGGGCGTAATCCAGGTGCCATTCTGCTCCGGCCGCGGCGTCTCCGCACAGGCACGAATGACCTGATGGAATGCGGCATCAATGGTAAAGTGGAGTGTGGTGCGCCGTTGGGCGCGGACCAAGCTACGTGGCAAGTGCAGGTCCTGGAACTCCAGCATCGCACGTTCGGCGGGGCAAAACCAAAGCAGGGGAAGGCCCGGCACCGGCCACGGAAAGATGCCCTCGCGGTACGCCAACAGCAACGTTTCCGGGTGCAGATCGCCCCCCACGGCCACAACGCCCTCGGCACTGGCCGAGCGCGGGTTGGGGAATTCAAGAACCGGCATGGACGGATCGCCGCGGCGAGCGAGACAAGCCAAACGCCATCAAGCCAGCCTCAGCTCTTGCCTTGAGACTCGTCCCCGACGACATCATCGGCACTGACCAGAACGGCGCCGGAAGGTGGCTCCGGCACTGACCCGGCTGGTTAGATAGGCGGCTGCCATGGTCAGCTCGTAAAGATCCGTTGCCAGTGCGAGGGAACGCGGGAACATGCTTCCACACATCCTCGTTGTGCGCATAATTGCAGGATCTCGGCGCCTGCGCCAGTATGCCGCAGGCGCGCGGGATGACTGGCAGGGCGCGAAGTAGTTAGGGGGAAAACGCATGGGGCAGCAGAGTAAGAAAAACCTGGTGTGGATGGATCTGGAAATGACCGGTCTGAATCCGGACCGAGACACCATCCTGGAAATCGCGACGCTGATCACCGGCGCCGATCTCGACGTCATTGCCGAGGGGCCGGTGTTGGCAATCCATCATCCGCCATCGGTGCTCAAAAGGATGGACACCTGGAACCAGGAACACCACGCGGCCTCCGGCTTGATTGATCGAGTAAAGAGGTCGAAGTTGTCGATGGAAGACGCCGAGCGGCACGTCTTGGAGTTCATTCGAACCTACTGCCCGGAGCGGAGCTCCCCGCTATGCGGCAATTCAATCTGCCAAGATCGCCGCTTTCTGGCGCGTCACATGTCAGCGCTCGAGGCCTATCTACATTACCGCAACCTGGACGTCAGCACGGTGAAGGAATTGGTGCGCCGCTGGTACCCGCAAGGACCGAAGCCACCAGAAAAGAAGCACGCCCATAGCGCCATGGACGACATAGGTGAATCACTCGAAGAACTGCGCTTTTACCGCCAACACCATTTCCGGGCACTCTTCTGATGGCCGGCTGCAGATCCACGCGCGTCACAGCTCATTGCCCCAGCCGCGAAAAAAATCAGCTCGGGTTTGAATCAATTCGGCCCCACCCCGTCTAACCACAATAGCAGGTGGATCCCCCCTTCCGCTTGCTGAAACGCGACATCAGACGATGCCGCGTATACCCTCCTTACCCGGACGTGCGGCGGCCCGTGTGAACACACGAGCCGCCGTACGTCACTTAACCCCGGTCGGAAATAACCCGCCAGTCCATAGTCGATAGTTTATAGTCGAGAGTTGGCTTTGGCGCAGATCTGCAGACATAGAGGGTAAGTTCATTCCAGTGAGCCTGAAAGCCAGCAAGGCCGGCGTCAGGTTAGCCATAACTATCAACTGTCGACTATTGACTATCGACTGAAAGACTTACGTTTACATTCCGGGCAGTCGGAGCTCGCGAACCGGCGCAAAGGACCGGCGGTGGACCGGCGACGGGCCGAAGCGATCGATTGCTGCCAGATGACGCGCGGTGGCGTAACCCATGTGGTCGCGGAAACCGTACTGCGGATAGACCCCGTCCAGCTCGCGCATGATGCGGTCGCGCTCGATTTTGGCCACGATCGAGGCGGCGGCAATGGAGTAGCTACGGGAATCCCCTTTGATGAGCGCGGTCTGCTGCAGCTCCAGCCCGGGAATCCTCCGCGCGTCCACGAGCAAATGCCCGGGCACCAGCGGCAGTGCGAGCACGGCGCGCCGCATGGCCTCGAGGGCGGCGCGGTAGATGTTCAGCCGGTCGATATCCTCAGGACTGACTATGCCTATGCCTACGGCGACGGCCATGGACCGGATCTGCTCTCCCAGCTCTTCGCGCAAAGCGGCCGTTAGTTTCTTCGAATCGTCTACCCCACGGAGCGAAACGTCGCGTGGCATGATGACGGCAGCGGCTAGCACCGGCCCCGCCAAAGGCCCGACACCGACTTCATCCACACCGGCAATGTGACCGATGCCGGTCGCCCACAGGCTTCGTTCCGGCCGCAGCAACACCCCCAGCCGCGCCGCCTGCCGCCGCTCGCGCTTGCTGACCACCATGCGGCTTCGCTCTTACTCCAGAACGCCTGGACAGGCCAGAGCCATTCGTCAGGGCAGGAAGCCGTCGCTGTGGGAATGGCAGGTAAAGCAGGGAAAGGCAAAGTGAGGACTGCCTGAACCGTCGGACCGGTAGAATAGGGTTGCCCTGTGACATATCTGGCATATGCCACGAACTGGCGGAGTGGCGCTGACAAACCCTCCCTCTCCAAGCCCGACTGTGTTGTCGGTGAACTCGACCAACCGCGAATCGCCCGACGGGGTAAGGATCTCCTCACGTACAAGGAACAGGTTGCCGCTCTGATGGCCCATGTGGCAGTCGGTGCAGGCGGAGCCGATTCCGCCGGGACGGTGCGGGTGCAGCCCGTCGTGCTGATGGCAAGCGGCAATGTTGCAGGTGGGCAACTGCCCCGGCTGCTCGCTGCCCGGGGTCACGCCGGGGGCATGGCAGATGGTGCAGTCGAACTGAAAGTGTTGCGTGCCGGTGGGTGCGTCCCCGCCAAAGCGTGTCGCACCGTGGCCGCCACACCCGGCGACCAGCAACAACAGCAAACTGAACCCGACAGCGCACCTCATGGCAACGTCCCGTGACAGTGCCGGCACAGGCTGCCATCGCTGACCGGGAGCCGCAGAGCTCTGGTCCCCCTGGCGGAAAATTTCGCGCCAGGTTCGGACTCACCGTATTTCGTGGCGACTCGGCCCCAGTGATCCGTCAAACCCTGCCGCACCACCTCTGGCAGGCCAGCAGAGCGGGGCAGCCAGCGCTGGTCGACGTACTGATCGCCGACCACTCGCGGATCATGAAAGATGTGGCATGTCCCGCAGAAGATGGCACCGTCTTCCGTGAGCGGGAACTCGGGGTCGTCCTTTTTTGCCCCTGCCACCAGCTGCGCCACTTGCGCCGGGCTCGCCCGCAGGTGCTCGGCCACGCCAGCATGCAGAGTGGCGGAGTGGCACATCACGCACAGATCCGCTTTCGGCTGTGCCAAGGTCATGTCCTCCTGGTGACAGACCTGGCACTTGTCGGTGTCGACGTCCCCGTCCGGCTTCAGCATGCGATGAGGGGTATCCGCTTCCTCTTCCGCCATGGCGGTACAGGTCAGGGCGAGCAGAGCGAACAGTGTCAGTACCGCAAGCCTCATGATTGCACTCCGTTGGCGCCGTGGCAGACGATACAGCTCTCTTCTCCCTGGCGATCGACCACCTCGCGTACCTCAGCCATGTCCAGAGTTGGTATGCCCGTGCGATTGACACAGTGGATGTTGCCCACATGGTGGCAGGCCAGGCAATCGGGACGACCCCAGCCGGTCGGATGCTCGCCTTCGGTCAGGATGAGGCCGTCGGGCGAGTTGAACAGGTTGCCGTAGTCTTCGCATGGCGGTCCACCGCTGCCGCAACCGGCGACGGCCATCAACAAGGCTGCGCTGCACATCAGTCGTTGCATCATTGGCCTATGCTCACGTTGCCCTGCTTGTGGCAGTTGATACAGAAGTCGAGGCGATGGCAGCTGCCGCATTGCATCGGATTGGCGCGCGCTTGCACGGAATGGAAGAAGCGGAAGTTGCGATCGTGCATGCGTGTCTGAATGGTGTCGCGACGGCTATGGCAGTCGATGCATAAAGCTTGTTGATGACAGCTCTGGCAGCGCTCCGGATTGGCCTGCGCCGCGGTGGAGTGGACTTTCAGCCAAGCGACGTCGTGGTCGACGGGGCGTAAGGGTTCGAGATTCTCATGGCAGGTGGTGCACGCCTGCGGCGCCGCCGCCACGCGCGTGTCACTGGCGACATGGCAGAAATGACAGGCGGCGCTCCCGGGATAAAGGGCGCGTGACGACAGCTCGCGTGCCATTTCTTCGTTTCCGGTTTCAATCAACGCATCGAATCGATGGCAGTCCATGCAGGTCAAATCGGCTGTGCCGAGAATCGGGCCATGCTTGTCGTGGTTGAATTTCCTGGCGGCATCGGCTGTGCTTCGCGCGGCCCGCGACGGCTGGCGGAGCTGCAGATAGCGGTTAGACGGCAGATACTGACGGCAGGCCGAGGCGATGACGGCGGCCACTAGGATCGCAATGACACACGTTGCCCGGTTCACTAGAGCGGCCTCCCTGAGGTGGGCTGCGTAGGACTGTGACTGTCGGCTTCAGCGGCGGGCGGACGTTTGCGGCCACGGGAATCGAAATTGTAGCGAATTGAAAAACCGAAGCGATAATCCTCGCTGAAGCGCTTGGTGTGATTGCCCTCGAAGTCCAGTTCCCACACCAAACCAGGACAAACAATGAATCCCAACCCCATCATCCCATTTATCCCGGTGTCGTGCTCGTTGTTCTCTTTTTCGTAATAGGCGACATCCAGCTTGGTGCGAAACAGGATGCGGTTGTATACCTGGCTCTCGTAATAGAATTTGCCGCCGTTGACGTTCCCGCCCGCGCTTTCGAAGACGTAGTATTCCAGCCGCACCACCTCCAGGCCGTCACCGCCGGGAAGCCACAACAGCCCGGCGCTGGCGACGTGGCCGTGCACCACCTTGTCCCGCTGTCGCTCGTAACGCTGGTAGGAATAGTCGCCGAACGCCGCCACCGTTCGCGTCAGGTTGTAGCGCAGTCCGCCGCGCAGCTGCATGAGCGCGCTAATGGAGAACAGCTCGAAGATCGGATCCTCGCGCCGGTTCTTGTCTGCGATGACGAACTCGCCCTGGTCCTGAGGCTTGTAGTAGCTGCCCTCGACGTTGAAGGACAAGCCCGGCTTCAAGAAGAAAGCGTCCATCCCCAGGGTGCCCTGATCGATGTTCTGGCGGTGGGTGTCGACGGCGAAAGAGCCGTAGAGGTTGGGCAGCCCGGGCAGGCGGCTGAGGCCGTAGGAACCAGCGCCGGTAACCAGTTGGCGCAGGGCGCGTCCGTCGCGCCACTGCTCGAAAAATCCGAGGCTGAGCCGGCCGTTCCGCAGACGAGTAGTATGAACGTTCGCGCCGAATACCTGCTCATCCTGCGACAAGTTCTCGGAGGAATACGTGGGCTCGAAGTAGCGGGGTTGTCCGCCGAAGAGTGTAAGACCGACGGGACCACCGGGCTCGATGTTGACTTTAGCGGCATCGGCCACGAACGCCACGCGCGGGCCCTCACTGAGGAACTGGCGTCCGACGGTGAAGCTGAGGCCCGGTATGGTTCCCGCGGGCACGTGCAGGGCGCCGGCGTAGAAATCGGTGGCGGTGTGATCCAACCCAAAATCCCGCTCCAGGCGAAAATAGGTGTCGAGACTCGCTCCGCCGCCCAGCAGCCCCGTGGCGCCGAGGTTTCCGTAGAGGTCCATCGGAGCTTCGGTCTTCCCCGGCTGGTCACTCTCGCGCACCTGCCCCAGCAGAGAAAGATTGCCACGCAGGTCTACGCCTCGTGCCGGCAAAGAGCACAGCCAGCTGGCCCACAGCGCGAGTGCGACTCCAAAGATGAATCGCTTTGTCGACACGAACCCCCCTGCCGGCAAAGTCTCGGTAGGGCAAGGCCGGCCGGCACGGCCTCCCCCTGTATCTGACCTCCTAGTTTCTGCCGGCGTGTACCACCGAGACGGCCACATCAGCGCCTTCCTGGTGGCACACCGTACAGGCCTCGGTTCCGTCGGGCGCCGTATTGGTCTGGGCGTGCGCCACCGCGCCGGTGCTATCGTGGCAGCCCGTGCACACCGACCGTATCGGACCCAAGCGGCCGTCTTCCACCTCATTTCCCGTGGCCGGATCGAGATGCGTGACTAATGTACCCAATGCCGTGCCGGGATATGGCGGAATGAGATACGTGTTTGGCAGGTGGCACTTGGCACAATCACGCCGGTCACCAGGGAAACGAACCTCGGAGAAATCAATCGCTGTGAATCCTTGCGGCGGCGTACCGAAGCCATAGATAAGCAACGGCTTCTGCTCGAGCTCCTCACCGGTGTGGATTTGGTGGATCATGCGCTTGAAGTCGATGCTGGCGTTCTGCTCACCGCGCGCCACCGCAGCGGGATCCAGTTGGCGCCGCGATACATCGGTCTGGTTCGGATTGTGGCAGACGACGCAGTAGGTCGTCTGGTTGCGCAGGTTGCCGTGCACGGAGAAGTCTTTGGAGAATTCGCCATGGCAGCCACTGCAATGGCTGTTGTCCACCACCACTCTGCGCGGGGTAACCGGAGAGCTGTCGACGCTGAACGGGACCACCGAGTTCGGTGAAGCTTCGTTGGCGGTCCGACTGTCGGGCAACACGGTCGAGAGCGTCACCACGCGGCGCGCCTCGGCACCGATCGTCCAAGTACCGCTGGCGTCGGCCGGGATGGAGAAACTCGCCGGCGGTACGTATTGGAAAACGCCATTGGCATCCGGTCCGGTAAGCGTGCCGGCCGCACCGCCACCGACTGCGGTCGCGGTCAACATGACCGTGTTGTCAGTGCTGGGACCGCTGATGGCAAATCCCACCCGATTGAGCCCGGTCACGTCACTGAGCGTCAGCGAGCTGCCGGTGTTGTCCGTAACGTTGAAAAAGACCGTTGGGCTTGCGTTCGGCAGGGTGTTTGACAGGCCGGTAATGGTCAAGTTGAGCCCCCTCAACTGCCTCGAACGTTCAGGAATGACGTGCGCACCGACCACGGAAAAATCAAATTCGTTACCGAAATCCGCTACGTGACAGAGTGTGCACTGCGCCTCGGCAAAACCAGCGTTGGCGACATGGTTCGTGCCCGGTGGTCCGGCGGGGGTGGTGTCCAATGAGGGGTTTACATTGTCGTGGCAACTGGTACACGGTGCGGTTGCTGCCCGTTCCTTGTAGTAGTGCGCCGTAGGCCCCTGGGCATGGCAGACGGTGCAGCCTTGGATGGCCCGCGGGAAGGCTACTCCGGTAACCACACCGTTGGCGTCCTTCTGGGCGAACACTGCGTTGCTGATTGCGTAAGTGGCTCCCGGCGGGCCGTCTACGATGGACGGCAGATCCTGCCCGCGGTGGATCTTGTGGATCATGGTGCGGAAATCGATGGTAGTGCCCTGCGGGTCGGTGGCTGCCTCGGTATGGCAGAGCTTGCACAGCCGTACCTCGCGCCGGTTGCCGTGAGCGATCAGCGGATTGTGGCACTGATTGCACTGTTCAGTCGTCGTGTCCGCATAGATCTGGGGTGTGCCGCCCGCGGGGACGACGTCGAATACGGGATTGACACCCAGCCGCACTCCGCCGAAGAAGCGGTCGACCTGCAGTCCAACGGTGTAGGTGAGCGCAGGATCGAAACCGTCCGGGAGACGGGTGCCGAAGGTGTACTGGTAGACGCCATGCCCCGGATCCAGGGGCTGCAGCGTGCCTTGCGAGTCGTACGCCGGCTCCGTCGCGTTTACGTCGTTCACGTAGCGGGTCAGAGTACGAGAGGCGTCTCCCTCGGTGCCCAGGGTGTAGTCCTCCACGTGGGCGATGGTCATCCGCACACGTGCCAGTTGCTCGTCGGTGGTGCTCTGCAACACCGGTGTGATCGGGGTACCGGCCGCGTCTGTCAACGTAAACGTCACAACGATCTGACCGCTACGGTCGATAGAGACAT
>Ga0214473_10008977_pt1 | contig 11827 bp, 10 predicted proteins | sample RVTome_7_FD_203509 | JGI IMG/M metagenome (GOLD analysis project Ga0214473, IMG submission 203509) | Soil microbial communities from uranium-contaminated site in the Upper Colorado River Basin, Wyoming, United States - RVT98D197 | ecosystem: Environmental > Terrestrial > Soil > Contaminated >...
AACCCGAATAAGTCTTCACAATCTTTCGGAATTGATTCGAGGAACCTGAGAGCTCCAATCGGGACGCTTATCAGATCTGTGATTGTATCTTTCCGCGCAACAACCAATTCCGTCGAGCCCCCGCCTACGTCTATTAATAAAGTGTCATCTTCGGCATTGGGAAGGTTGTATAATGCGCCAATAAACGAAAGTTCTGCCTCTTGCGGGCCGCTAATTACATGAAGTTCAAGTCCGCAACCATTTCTTATCATCTCGCCGAATTCCGAGGAATTCTTCGCAACCCTCAGGGCCTCGGTGCCAATTATGATGGCTCTATCGAACACAGCGTCCGTCATCATGGAGGCAACTGCGTCCGCCGTGCGCCTCATAGCCGCTTCGGAAAGCGTTCCTGATGATAATAATCCTGCACCCAACCGTGGAGTATGCTTGCGATCGAATATAACTGAGACAGTATTGTCGCGAACGTCGGCCAATAAAGCCAAAACAGAATTGGTTCCGATATCAATTACAAGTCGTCGTTCAGAGGGCACGGGTCGAACTGACCCCTTTATTTGCAAGTGACGAGGATTGCAATTCCGCAAATGTCAGCCAAATCAGTTCCCCCTGGCCGATATTTTCCTTCTTAAAATCGTATGCGGGGGCATTAAGATGTCGATATTTGCTCTTCATTACTGTCCAATAGAACGCCGCAAGTTCCACCGCCTCACTCTCCGGCAGTATCATCTCTGCCGCAGGTATTATTTCCTCTTCTGCGATCTCCAGAATCGGCTGCGTGCGATTGAGGCGAATGCATTTGGTCGTCAGACTTTCAAGGTCCGGTGTTTTGAATGCCGGCACAAACAGATAAAAAGGCTGTGATGCCTTGTCCTTGGCTATCAGTGGAATCTCGCCGGTCAGCAGCCTGGCAAATTCACCAACGGATTTATGGCCATTGCCGACCGAAAATGCGAACAGCCAAAAGGGATAAGATTGATCGCTCATCTCCAACCTGGCCGATCTGGTTCTTATCAGTCGATAGGCGTCATTATCTATAATAAACGATTTGCGGCAATTGGCGCAATAATAAACGAGCGAAAAATCAGAGACCGGCAGCTCGGCACCGCAATTGGGGCAGCGATGGGTTACTGCTGAGAAAAGATTCGAGCGGCTTAAGTCTTTTCCTTCCGGTGAATATTCGAACCTTCCCGGAATTTCATTTATCACTCTGCCAGAAAGTCCGTCAATAAAATACGTGCATTCCAGCCCTCCCAGAATAGCATTTAAAGCCCAAACAGGGTAATAAATAACAGCCAGCCCCTCTCCTATCATCTCCGAGCTGACATGCTCTTTGCCTTCCAATGAGATACCCAGATTGAAGGCACGCATTCCCAAGGCATATTTTCTGGCATCTTCAGGCGTGGCAACCAGGTCCAGAAGCGCCGCATCCGATTGTATAGCGCCGACAGTCATGACATTAAGCGGCATAACCTCTGGTCTGACACCGAGCGTATCCAGGCCGATTTCCTTGGTTTCAAATGCCGGTATTGTTAAATCAAAATGGCGGCACTTTTGATGGAAAATTATCCTGCTTGGCAATATCCGCTGATCAAAATCGACTACCTCTTCCTCGATTATCTTTTCGGAAACGAGGGTGTACGACATGCCCCTGAATCTGTAAAACGGCAGATAATACAATCTGATGTCGATAACTTTCAAATTCGTCAACTTATCGTTTTCCTTCAAATGCTTTTCGACCGAAAACTTGAGAGAAAACGACTCGAATTTGCTGTAGTAGTAGTATTTGAGAATCTTACCTGGCGCGCCAATCCGCATCACCAGCGCGCAAAACGAACACCGAATGCTGATTGTGCCCTCGACCGTTTCAAGGGGGCTTCCACAACCAGGGCAATTGAATCTTGCCTTATAAACGGACATTGCCAAACCTGAAATCAGCTATTGTCGCTCAATTGCTCTCCGCAATTGGTGCAGAATTTTGAGCCGGATGCGAGCCTGGAATTGCATTTTGGGCAAACCGGTTTCTCTCCAACTTTCTTGCCGCACGCAAAACAGAAGTTGGCATCCAACGGCAGGTCTGCTCCGCATTCCGCGCAGCGGTTTGCCGAGACTATCGGATTGCCGCACTTATAACAGAATCGTGAATTTTGAGGCGTGTCGATTCCGCATTTCGGACATGTAATCGTGGGCAATGGTTCAGATTTGAGGTCGCGATCATCCGGCGAGAATGCATTCGAAAGCATCGCCGGAACCATTAGACCGATTCCCGCTCCCAATCCCATCCCCGCCCCGGCCTGCGCAGAATCACCGCCCGATGACATTGCCTTGGCCAGCGAATATTTGAGGAATTTATTCAGATCCCCTATAGCCCCCATCGATGATTTCTCATCGATCATTTTTTGAACTTCGTCGGGAGGGGTAATCGACGTGACATAAAAATCTATAAGTTCCAGGCCATATTTACTGAATTCGTCCGAAATCTTCTGCTTTATCTCCCGGCTGAGCTCATCGTATCTCTTGGGCAGATCAAGTATCGTCTCCAATTTTTCACCGAATATATCGTTGATCCGCGCCACAATCACGTCGCGCAGGTAATTGGAAATACCATCGGTCGAAAATGCCGATTCCCGCCCCACGATGCTGTTGATAAACAGAAGAGGCTCAACAATCCTTGTGGTGTAGACACCATACCCTCGAAGCCGGACCAGCCCAAGTTCCCTATCCCGGAACGCCACCGGATCGCGTGTGCCCCATTTGAGATTGGTAAACACCTTATGGTTTATGAAATAGACCTCGCATCGTATGGGCGATTTGAATCCCCACGGGAGCGAAAGGGTTCTCGTCAGCAGGGGCACGTTGAGCGATGTCAAAGTGTGTCTCCCCGGCCCGAGTATGTCGTATCCTCTTCCCGACTTGAAAAACACCGCCGATTGCGAGTCGCGCACGATCAACTGCGCGCCGGCCTTGATATCAAGCGAGCCCTTTTCCGGAATACGGTGGATCATGTCGGTCGGGCCCATATCGACCCATTCCAGAATTTCCATCATAACTGCCATAAGGCGCCTCCAAATTGAGCCTTCAAGATTTACAATTACCTTTTTTGTTCATGCCGCGCTTCACTCTCTATTATCGGCTCAAAATTAAGCATCATTCGTGTCAAAATGCGCCTCAAGAATAAATCCGGCGGATTGGCTGATCTTCAATCCATGGGCCGGCCGCCGCGCGATTGACACCCTTACGGGTGTTGGCGAAAGCTGCCGCCTCCCGCAGACAGGTATTATTGCCAGCAACCGGCATCTGCCATCGACCGGGCATCTGCGTTGGGCTTTCGCCTTCGGGCCGAACGGCCCGCAATCGCGCGGCGGGCGGTTCTTCAGGAATTTGATGACAGTAAATCGACGCTGCCGCTTTTATTATAGGTTGCGATAAAAATGGTTCAATTAATGGTCGGGGCGAGCCGATTTGAACGGCCGACCACTTGCACCCCAAGCAAGTGCGCTACCAGGCTGCGCCACGCCCCGAACCGAATGGATGATAATCAACGTCTATGATAAATCAAGGAAAAATTTTCAGAATCTCTTCCATCTCGAGACGAATTTCGTGCAGCAATTCTCGCGTCCTTTCCGAGGCTTTGTCGGAGGAGGATTGTTTGCCGTTTTTCTTAAGGAAATTCCGCGCGCCTTCGATAGTAAATCCTTGCTCGTAGAGGAGTCGTTTTATCTGCACGATCTTCTGGATATCTTTGGCCTGGTATGTGCGATTTCCAGCCCGGTTTTTGCGCGGCTTTATATGAGGAAATTCCTTCTCCCAGAATCGAAGAACGTATGGCACTACACCGACCATCTCGGCCACTTCCGAAATGGAATAGTACATTTTCCCTTGAAGACCTTTGGCCATGTTCCTATCCGTCCTTCGCTTTTCTCGCAAGATTGGGATTCAGCCGCGTGACGCGCGACTCCACGCCCCCTTCGTAAAATAAAATATCAAGTTTATCGTCGATTGCCACTTGTTTAAAGCTCCTGACAACCAGGCCTTCGCCGTTACGCACGTAAGAATAACCGCGTTTTAATATTGAGCGGGGGGACACTATCTCCAGTTTTTCGAATGTTGAGTCTGAGAGCAGCCTGAGCGATTCCATACGATGAGACAGGTGAAGGACAATCAGCTTGTTCAACTCTTCGCATCGCCTGGCTCTTTGCGCGATAATCTCCAACGGTTTCTTGAGCCCATAACGAGATTTAATTTCGGTCAGGCGCCTGCTGCCCTGATTGATTAGCTCGGCTATATTGTTAATTATATATTGAAATAGATCGTCTATTCTCAATGCCAATTGGCTGACATCTGGCACAGCCATCTCTGCCGCCGCCGATGGGGTTGGAGCGCGCAGGTCCGCCACGAAGTCGGATATGGAAAAATCAATTTCATGCCCGACTGCGGAAATCACGGGTATATCCGATCTGAAAATGGCCCTGGCCACAATCTCTTCATTGAATGCCCACAGGTCCTCGATGGAGCCTCCACCGCGTCCCACGATCAGCATTTCGACCAGCTTGTGTCTGTTGAAACCGTCTATGGCGCCGGCAATCTTCTCGGCGGCGCCCGCGCCCTGTACCTGCACCGGCCAGATGATCAACTCGATATTCGGTGCACGGCGCCTGGTAATATTGAGGATATCCCTGATGGCCGCGCCGGTAATCGATGTTACGATTCCTATTCGTGACGGGAATTTCGGGATGGGAATTTTGTGCGCCGGGTCAAATAACCCCTCTTCTGAAAGTTTCTTTTTGAGTTGCTGAAAAGCCAATTCCAGTTCGCCCACCCCCGCGGGCTGCACCACGGTTACCGTCAATTGATATTGACCCGATCTCTCGTAAACTGAAACCTGGCCGAACGCCTTCACTTTAATGCCATCCTGAGGCTCGAAAAAGAGCGAATTGCCCGCCCATTTCCAGATTACGCACCTGATCTGGGCGCCCTGGTCTTTCAATGTGAAATAGCGGTGTCCGGAGGAATGTCTGATATAATTGGAAATCTCGCCCTCCACCCATATGCACCCGAAAGATTCTTCAAGTAACGCTTTAATTTCTTTAGTTAACTCACTGATTGAATAAATCTTATCTGGCATCGCCATCCGCCGCAATAATTCTAAGTTTACACGCTTTGACCGTATTTTTCAGTAACGCCGCAATCGTCATCGGCCCCACGCCGCCCGGCACCGGAGTAATAGCCCCGGCTACATTTACCACCGCTTCGAAATCAACATCGCCAACTACTCTCTTTCCTTTGGGATGAGACGGATCGACTATCTCATTCGTTCCAACATCGATAACGACGGCGCCCGGTTTGATCATGTCGGCAGTGAGAAAATTCGCCTTACCCATTGCGGCGATAATAATATCGGCCTGCCGGGTATGAAATGCTATATCCCTGGTTCCAGTATGGCAAAGCGTAACCGTTGCATTGCACGATTTCGACTTAACAGCCAGCATCGTGGCTAATGGTCTGCCGACAAGAAACCCTCTGCCCAGGATTACTACGTTCTTGCCCGCCGGACTATTCCCCGACCGATTCAATAGTTCGATTATTCCCAACGGCGTGGCAGGCTCGAATAATGGGCGGCCGGCGAGAAGTAATCCCTGGTTGAACGGATGAAATCCGTCGACGTCTTTTATGGGATGAATCGTAACGGTCACCGCCGGCTCATTAAGGTGCGATGGTAGCGGAGACTGAACCAGAATGCCATCGATATTTCCGCGCTCGTTTAGTTCCTGAATCAATTCCTGCATACCGTTATCTGTAACGCTCGCATCACGCCTGATCACCTCCGAATAGATTCCGATCTTCTCGCAGGCCGATGCTTTCATTTTCACGTATAATGCCGATGCCGGATTATCGCCGACCAATATCGCTGCCAGGCCGGGAGTGACGCCCTGACGCTTAAGTTCGTCGATTTCGGCCTTCAGCTCCGCCTTCATTTGCTCGGCGATCGCTTTGCCATCTATTATTTCGGCGCCCATTAAAATCTCTTCTGATTCTCCAGAGGTTCGTTATCCTGCGGCAGATGGTACATTATCCGTTTGATTGCGGACGCCTTTCCGGTGCCGGGGTCGGCCTCCACTGCCACCGCCGCAAGCCTGATATCTTCCGTAGCGGTATTAAACTTATTGGGCAGCCCATTCAATATGCGATACAGCGCGTCGTTTATTTGAACGCCTATTATCGACTCGTATGGTCCTGTCATCCCCGTATCGGTGATATAGGCTGTTCCGGCTGGAAGAACTCTTTCATCGGCCGTCTGGACATGCGTATGCGTCCCGAATACCCCGCTGACTCGCCCATTGAGATACCACCCCATAGCCTGCTTTTCCGATGTTGCTTCCGCATGAAAATCGACGAAAATTAGTTTCGTCTGCTGCGAGACTTCGGCGATGATCTTGTCTGCGGCCCTGAATGGGCAATCTATATTCCACATGAAAATCCGCCCCTGGAGATTGATAACTGCCACATCTTCACCGTTTCTGGCCCTATAGATATTGTATCCCAGGCCCGGAGCTCCCGATGGGTAATTTGCAGGCCTCAAAAGACGCGGCTCCGCTTCAAAATAAGAATGAATCTCCTTGCGATCCCAAATATGATTCCCCGATGTCTGGCAATCCACCCCGTAGGATGATATCTTCTGCGAGATTTCTTTCGTCAGCCCAAAACCACCGGCCGCATTTTCGACATTGGCTATTATAAAATCATACTCTATCCGCTGCCTCCTGCATTCTGAAAGATAGTTTGCAAGGCATATTTTGCCGGGTCGGCCGACAATATCGCCGACGAAAAGAAATTTCATTTATATCCTCTCCCGAAGAACTCGTTCACGGCTCTATGTATTTTATGAAAAAACGAAGTCCCCGGCATATACATCATGACACACCCCGTGATGGCATCGATCTTTAATTCCTTAGAGCGCTTTATCACTTCTTTGTTGAATGATCCTTGCTGAAACCAGACCGCTCTTGATTCGCTGGCTGCAATTTGACCCAAAGCGAGAGCGGTATTCTTGGGTTTGGTACATACAATCACGGCTTCGGGCTTTTCCGGCAGGGAACCGAGTGAATCATATATTTTCACGCCTCCCAGCTCCCCTGTTGACGCACCGATGGCATAGACCGGCCTCTTCAGCGATGACAGCGAATTAAGAATCTCCCATGCGAAATTCCTTCGTCTGCTCGACAAGCCTATTATGGCAAAGCTTCCGGAATCGTAAAATTTGCCGATTCTCTCACTTGGCATAATCCACCGCCCTCACCTCGCGAATAACCGTAACCTTTATTTGCCCTGGGTATTCCATGTCGGATTCGATTTTTCTGGCTATTTCGCTTGCCAGGCTGGCGCTGCCCACGTCGTCAACCTGTTCCGCCTCCACAATAACCCGTATCTCGCGGCCCGCCTGAATAGCGTATGCTTTTGCGACCCCCTTAAATCCGTCAGCCATTTCCTCGAGCTTTTCGAGCCGCTTTATATACCCTTCGAGCGTCTCGCGTCTTGCCCCCGGCCTGGCGCCCGATATGGCATCCGCCGCCTGCACCAGCACCGAATATGGCGTCTCCATTGGAACGTCCTCATGATGGCTGGCTATGGCATTAAGAATGATCGGGTTTTCGTTGAATTTCGATGCAAATTCGACTCCGATTTGTGTGTGCGTTCCCTCGGTCTCGCGGTCTATGGCCTTTCCAATATCGTGTAGCAGGGCAGCTCTCTTGGCCATGGTTCCATCGAGCCCGAGCTCCGCCGCCATTATGCCGCAAATGATCGACACTTCCTTTGAGTGCTGCAGGACATTCTGGCCATAGCTCGTCCTGAAATGTAGCTTGCCCAGAAGCTTCACGATTTCGGGGTGAACTCCATGGACCCCCACGTCGAAACAGGCCTGCTCGCCGGTCTCGCGAATGATGACCTCCATCTCCTTCTCCGCCTTGGATACAACTTCTTCTATTCTCGACGGATGAATGCGGCCATCTATTATCAGTTTCTCCAGCGCCATGCGGGCCACTTCCCGCCTCACGGGATCATAACCCGATAGAATCACGGCCTCCGGCGTGTCGTCGACAATCACGTCGATTCCGGTTGCCGTCTCGAACGAGCGAATATTGCGCCCCTCGCGGCCTATAATGCGGCCCTTCATTTCATCCGATGGCAGGTTGACCACGGAAACGCACGATTCGGCAGAGTAGTCGGCCGCGCATCTTTGAATGGCCTGAATAATAATATTCCGGGCCTCCTTGTCGGCGGTGCGTTCGGCCTCTTCTTTGATTTCTTTTATCATGCCCGCGGCTTCGCGCCGGGCCTCGACCTCCAGGTTCGAAATCAGCAATTTCTTGGCCTCATCCGATGTCATTCCTGCGATTTTTTCAAGCTGGGTATTCTGTTCCGCGATCAACCTCTCGAGATCTCTTTCCTTGGTCTCGGCCACCTTTTCCTTGACCGTCAGGGCCTTCTCTCGATGATTTATCTCGCCTTCCTTTTTGCTTAATACATCGACTTTGCGATTAAGATTATTCTCCTTAACCGCCAGGGCCTGTTCCAGCTTCGATATTTCGCTCTTTCTTAACTGGGTTTCGCGCTCGAATTTCTGTTTGGCCTTGAACCATTCGTCTTTGGCCTCGAGCAATGCCTCCTTCTTCTTGAATTCCGCGGCTTTCTCCGCCTCGGCTATAATCTTGTTCGCTAATGTCTCAGCCTTGGCAATCCTGCCTTCTCCGCTTTTCCGAGAAATGATGATTCCAACCAGAAAAGCCAGGACGATAAAAACAAGGCCGGCCCCGATTACATAGTACAAATATGTCTCCATAGTGCCTCCAGATGGGGCGGACGCTTTTATATCGAATTACAAAGCCTCGGAGAGCTTTCGAGTCAGGTCGAATATTTGCTTCTCGATATCGGATGAGTCGCCCCGTTCCTCGCGGCTCTTAAACAACTCATCTGCGATATTCAGCGCCGCCAGCACTGCAATCCTGGATTCGACCATGTTGGGATAGCTCGTGGAAACCTCCCTCATTTTGGAATCCAGGTATGCGGCAGCTTTCTTTATATATTCTGGGTTGACCTCGGACAAAATACTGTATTCCTTGCCGAAGATCGTAACCGTAACTCGATTCTTCTCCATGACAGCGTCCGCTATATATTAAGTCCAACTATCTTCAAGAGCAGCCAGCTTCCCCACCAGCTTTTCCAGACGGTCTTTGACCATCCGAAATTCATCGGCTTTGGGGGATCTTTTTTGAGCTCCTTTCCCCGATGCCAGGGCCTTCTTCAGCTCTCCCGACTGGGTGCGAAGCTCCTCTATCTGGCGTCTCAGTGATTCATTCTCCTTTACAAGTCTGAGTTTTTGCTGCTTCAATTCCGCAATCATCACTATTGCGCGATTGACATTCGTTTCCAAATTTATTAATGATCCTGCTCTCATGACAAATTGCTCTGCCGAATTATTTCCTGAGCTCCGCTCCAAATCTCTTTTTCAGCGCCAGGATTATCCGCTCCAGCGCCTGGTTGACCTCGTCGTCGGTCAAGGTTCTGTCGGCAAGCCTGAACTTCATGCCAAATGCCAGGCTCTTTCTGCCAGATGGGATATTCTTGCCCTTATATAAATCGAAAATCCATGCTTCATCTATCAACCCACCGCCTGCTTCCCTTATCTCCGATTCGATTTCCAATGCCGCTATATCCTCGTCGACGACTATGGCGATATCACGATCGGCCGAGGGAAATTTAGCCAATTCCCTGGCGGCTTTTGCGTCAGGTACCATCTCAATCAGGCTCTCGAAATCGAGCTCTGCGATAATCACCGATTCCTTGATTTCCGCTGCCTCCGCCGCTTCCCGGGAAAGCCTGCCCGAATAGCCAATGACCTTGCCGCCAATACTTATCGAAAATGAAAGTCCTCTTTCAAATGCAAAATGGTCGCCCGGTTTAATCTCTACCTGGCCAATCTGCAGGTGGCTCGCCAAATCCTCGACAAGACCTTTGAGGGAGTAAATATCCCTGGGACGCCATTTTGCTCCCCAAAAATCGGGAAACTCCGCGCCGCACATACCGATTATCAGGTGCATTCTTTGATCCGGCAACCGACCCCGGCCCGCGCCCGCTAGATAGACGTCGCCGATCTCGAACAGCGAAAGATTCCGCTCCCTGAAATTGAGGTTCCGCCTGATTATCGGAAGCATTGTCAATATAAGCGTTGGCCGCGCCACGCTCATCTCCTCTGAAATCGGATTGAGCAGCTTTACGCATGTTTCAAGCTGACCTAACTTCGACGCCAGCCTCGCATCCCCCAGCGTCACCGGGAATATTTCAGTCAATCCCGCGCCAACGAGATACGCCCTGACCTTCTCGATCACTTTATGATTTTTGTATTCCGGCGTTATCAATGCGCCGCCCGGCCTGTATGATGCCGGAATTCTATCGAATCCATGGATACGTGCAATCTCCTCGATCAGGTCAACCTCGCGCGTCAGGTCCGGCCTGAATGACGGCTGCGCGATTTGAAAATCGCCATTGACCTTGTGGCTGATATCGAGACGCTGAAGTATGTGCCCTATTTCATCGTCACCTATCTTGATTCCCAGCAGATGTTCGACACGCGACCGGCGAAGTTTTATTCTTGACGATTCAAAAGGCTGTGGATAACAATCTACGATGCCCTTGAGAGACTGACCGCCGCAGAGCCTGGCGATTGCTTCGCAAGCCCTGCTATTTGCCAAAGGAGCCATTTCCGGGTCGGCGCCGCGTTCGAAACGTCGGGATGATTCGCTGGCAAGACCCAATTGCTTGGAGCCTCGCCGGATGACAGTCGGATCGAAATAGGCGGATTCCAGGAGAATGACCTTGGTCCGTTCACTGACCTCCGAATAATGCCCTCCCATGATCCCGGCGATAGCGACCGCACGGGAACCGTCCGTAATCAGCAGATGCTCGGTATTCAATTTGCGTTCTACGTCATCGAGAGTAACGAATTTCTCGTCGTCGTGCGCCCGCCTAACCACTACTCTGGGATTTGAAAACCTGTCATAATCGAATGCGTGGAGCGGTTGGCCGAGTTCCATCATCACAAAGTTGGTAATATCGACGACGTTGTTTATCGGCCGCATGCCCAGGTAATGCACCATCATCTTGAGCCATAATGGCGATTGCCCCACAGTAACGTTGCGAATAATCCGTGCCGTATATCTGGGGCAGCCGGCGGGATCTTCAATATTAATTGCGACCGCTTCGGATGCAGGCTCAATTACCTCGTCTATCTTGATTTGGGGTCGGCGAATCTTGCCGCCGCCCAGAGCCTGCAGCTCGCGAGCGATCCCCAGGTGTGAAAGGCAATCGGGCCTGTTAGGGGTTATCTCGAGTTCAAATATGACATCGCGATAATTCACGATCTTTTCAAGCGACGTTCCCGGTTTGATCTCCGTCGGTAAAATCGAGATTATATCTCCCTGCGGTGAAAAATCAAGCTCGGCCTCCGAAAGAATCATCCCCTGCGACTCGATTCCATGAATCCTGGCTTTTTCTATTGCAATCCCCCGCAGCAATCTGGAGCCAATAGGAGCAAACAAGACGTTTTGCCCCCTGGCGACATTGGGCGCTCCGCAGATCACTTGAAGATTTTCACTACCTGTAAAAACCTCGCATACGGAAAGCTTATCCGATTCCTTGACACTCTTGACTGCATCAACGCGGGCTGAGACAACTCCGGAAATATCCTGGCCGCGAAGCTCCATGGTCTCGACCTCGCTTCCTGACATGGTTAGTCTCTCGGCGATCTTGTCATGGGGCCAATCGCAATCTATAAGCG
>Ga0214473_10008978_pt1 | contig 11825 bp, 12 predicted proteins | sample RVTome_7_FD_203509 | JGI IMG/M metagenome (GOLD analysis project Ga0214473, IMG submission 203509) | Soil microbial communities from uranium-contaminated site in the Upper Colorado River Basin, Wyoming, United States - RVT98D197 | ecosystem: Environmental > Terrestrial > Soil > Contaminated >...
CAAGACCCGGCGCCGCTTTCTGCCGAACTTGCAATACCGCCGTATCTGGGTCGAAAGCGAGAATCGCTGGGTCAGCCTGAGAATTTCCCAGGCCGGGCTGCGCACCATCGACAGTAAAGGTATCGACGCCGTGCTCGCCAAGATCCGCGCGCGCGGCGAGGAAATCTGAGGAGCCCGTTATGCGCGAGAAGATCAAGCTCGAGTCGACCGCCGGCACCGGCCATTTCTACACCACCACCAAGAACAAGCGCACCACGCCCGATAAGATGGAGATCAAGAAGTTCGATCCGGTGGCGCGCAAGCACGTCATCTACAAGGAAACAAAGATCAAGTAAATCCGGACGGCGTCCGCCGCCGGTTTACTTCCTCGCGTTCGAACGGACGCGAGCGCCGTTCAACGCTCGGTAATTATAGGTAAGCCGGGAAATAAAAAAGCCCGCCGGACGGCGGGCTATTTTATTCAACTCGAAACTCGGAACGCGGAACCCGGAACTTTGAACTGCCATCAGGCGTAGCAGCGCAGCCTGCGGCTGAATTCCTGCAGCGGGATGATGCCGCTCGCCTCCGCGCGTGCGCACCAGTCCTCGAGGTGACGCACCAACTGTTCCTTGGAGGCATTCGAGCGTTGCCAGAGCGCGGCCAGTTCCTCGCGCATGGTGTAGACGGTGGCAAGCACCGTGCTCTTGTTGAGCGCATCGTTCACCTTGGCGCGCTCGTTCGCCGGCAGCACCTTCGCGTCCCAGTGGAGCATGCGCTTGATCGCGGCAACGTCCACCCGCACCGCGCGCGCTCTGAGATCGCGGATCTCCTCGGCGCAGGTCCGGCGCAGCGACTTCGCGTACTTCGCGAGCACTTCGTAGCGGTGGGTAATGACCGCCTGCACCGTGGCGAGATCGCAGCGAGTCTTGGCGGTATCGAGCTTGAGCTCGGGCGCGATTTTCTTGACCTGTGCCAGGCCCAGCCGCTCCAATGCCCGGATGTATTGCCAGCCGAGATCGAACTCGTACCAGCGGATCGAGAACTTGGCGGAAGTGGCGTAGGCGTGGTGGTTGTTGTGCAGTTCCTCGCCGCCGATGAGCAGCCCCCACGGCACGATGTTGGTGCTGGTATCCTCCGGCTGGAACGTGCGGTAGCCCCAGTAGTGGCCGATGCCGTTGATGACGCCGGCGGCAAACAATGGTATCCACGCCATCTGCACTGCCCAGATGGTGATTCCGATGAATCCGAACAGCACGAAATTGATCACAAAGAGGAAAACAATCCCGCATCGATCGCACCCTGTGTAGAGATGACGCTCGAGCCAGTCATCCGGCGTGCCGAGGCCGTACTTGTCGATTGTTTCCTGATTGCGCGCTTCCTTGCGGTAGAGTTCGGCGCCTTCCCACAGCACCTTGTTGATGCCGAAGATCTGCGGGCTGTGCGGATCTTCCACGGTTTCGACCCGCGCGTGGTGCTTGCGGTGGATCGCGGCCCACGCCTTGGTGACCATGCCGGTCGTGAGCCACAGCCAGAAGCGGAAAAAGTGGCTGATAGCGGGATGCAGGTCAAGTGCCCGGTGCGCCTGGCAGCGGTGGAGATAGATAGTGACGCCGGCGATCGTGACGTGGGTGACCGCGAGCGCATAGGCCACGTATCCCCACCACGGCAGATCAAAAACCCCTGTAAGCATCGGACTCCTTTGGATAAAACAGCGACGTCGTCATGCTGGCAGGCAGTCTACAGAAGTTCAGGCTTCAGGCATAGCAGAAAAGGCACTTGCCGGGCCAGGCTTGCGCAGCAGCATTCTGATTTGGAAACGAAATCCCGGAATCGGCCGACACGCTGCGCTGCCATGAGACTGGCCTGTGCGCTGTTGGTTCAGGCGCTGCGCTGCAACGCCGCAGCAAAGAAGCCGTCCGTGCCATGCACGTGCGGACGCAGTTGGAGAAACTCGCCCGTTTCAAGAGCGATTCCCTGTTGCATGAGCAAATCCCGGCAGTGAAGGACCCGAAAGTCGCCGCGGTCCGCCAGAAACGCGGCGACGATGTCCTCGTTCTCCTCGGCAAGGAGGCTGCAGGTGGCGTAGACCAGCCGTCCGCCGGGTTTTACCAGGTTCGCCGCCGCGCGCAGGATCGCGGCCTGCTTGAGCTTCAATTCCTCCACCGATTGCGGCGACTGGCGCCATTTGATGTCGGGATTGCGGCGCAATGTGCCGAGCCCGCTGCACGGCGCGTCCACCAGCACCCGGTCGATCTTTCCGGCCAGGCGCTTCACCCGGATGTCGTTTTCGTTGCGGATCGGCTGGGGGTGGAGGTTGGAGAGCCCCGAACGCTTGAGCCTGGGCTTCAAGCGGTTCAGCCGCACCGTCGAGACATCGAAGGCATAGATGCGGCCGTGGGAGCGCATCAGCGCGCCGAGCATGAGGCTCTTGCCGCCGGAGCCGGCGCAAAAGTCCACCACGAGATCATGGCGCTTGGGCGCCAGAAGATAGCCGAGCAGCTGGCTGCCTTCGTCCTGCACCTCAATGGCGCCCGTCAGGAACAGCGGGTGGTGATTGATCGAGGGCCTGCCCTTGACGCGCAGGCCGACCGGCGAGTAGGGCGTCGGCTCACTGACGACGGCGTCGACGGCGAGCGCCTGCCGCACCTCCTCGCGCCCGGTGAGCAGCGTGTTGACGCGCAGATCGAGCGGCGCGGGCTCGTTCAGCCCTTTGGCGAGCACGGCGATCTCAGGTTCAGTGAGACGGGAGCGGAGCCGTTCGACGATCCAGTCCGGCAGCTCGGCGCGCAGCGCAAGCGGCAAGTCATCGAGCGGCTCCGCCTTGACCCGCGCCAGCCACGACTGTTCGTCCGGCTTCGTCGCGGCCGCGAGCTCGCGGACGCTGATGCCGGCCACGCGCACCAGATAAGCGAGCACCATGCGCCGCGGCGTGCCGTCCGGCACGAGGTGGTCCACGGTACGCTTGCGGCGCAGCACGCCATAGACGGCTTCGGCGACGAATGCCCGGTCGTGGCTGCCAAGCGCGCGGTGCGCGCGGAAGAATTCGTGCAGCACCGCATCCGCGGGACGGTCGAACTTCAGGACAAGCTTGAGTGCCTCAGTAGCGGCCTCGAGCTGCGAGCGGGTGATTGCCAAGAGTGAGTGATTCAGTGATTAAGGGATTGGGTGATTCAGTGATCGAGTGCGACGCTCGGCGCCCGCGATGACAACGAGAGAGACTTGCTCAATCACTCAGTTACTCAATCACCAAATTACTGCTTCTATTCCTCGCTGACGCGAATCTCGCTGACCACCTGCTCGCCGGCGACATTGCCCTCGCGGTCGAAATGGCGGATCCGGACGGGTAGATGGTGGTAATCGGCGGCGAGCCAGACCTCGATGCTCTCTTGCCCGGGGTGCGGCAGCTGCCGCACCGGCAGCGCCCTGAGGGTGCCGAGCGGGGTCTCGATGCGCTCCTCGCCGGAGACCACGATTTCATAGACCTCGAAGCGCGTGCCGGTGGTGATCGGCACCCGGTAGCGTCCCGGGGCGGGCGGCGCGAGGACGTACTGGAAGACGAAGCTCATGAGATCCTGCGTGCCCGCGGGCAACGGCGCGCTCTTCTGCTCGCGCGCGTAGCCGTAGTTGAGGCTGCCCGCGCTCCAGTCGAAACGCGCTTGCGCCGCCTCGTTCCTGCCGCGGCGCGTGCGGCTCGCCAGAAACGACTCCGGCTGCAATCCCCGCGGCGTGATCTTCCCCCGGCTCATGTAACGCATGCGTTGCGACCAGAACAGGTCCACGATGCCCCCGGTTTCGGCCTCGCTCGCCAGCAGATAGGTATCGGCCCCGGCATCCCACGACTGAACTGCTGTTCCAACATAGAATCGGTCGGTGCCGTAGAAGAGCGTGAAGGAGATGCGGCCCCTGCGCGGCAGGCTATGCGCGGCAGCGGCGACGCTGGGCTCCGCGGCGAGCGCGAGCTGCTGCGGCGGCTCCGGCGCGGCGGGCTGCTCCGCCTCCTCTTCCGCTGGCGCCTCATCTGGCAGGAGATCCGGCAGGACCAGTGGGCTCGCCGCTGCGACGGCTGCTACTTCGGGGACGGGAGCCGGAGCGGCTCGGCGCGCCGCCCGGACCTTTGGCCGGGGAACGGCCGGCTTCAATTCCGGCGGCGGAGCGAGTCGCGCCTGAAGCAGCCGCGGGTCGCCCGGCGCTTGCGGAAGCGGCACCCATTCACCGGATATCACCAGCGCATGGAACGCGAGCGAGAGAGAAGCGGCGATGACAAGGCGCAGGCGCGTGGTCATGTTACGGACTCTTGATTTCCAGCTTCGTGATGACCTGCTCGTAGCGCGCGCCGTCTTCCTCCAGTATCAGCATCTTCACCGGCAGGTTGCGATGCTGCGGGGCAATCCAGATCTCGGTGCCGCTCTCGTCGGGGCGGTGCTGTTTGACGAGGTGGATCGTCGTCATGCGGCCGATGGGGGTGTCGATCTCGACGCCGCGGTTGATCGTGTAGAGGAAGTGGTCCAGCTTGCGCCCATTGGTCATCGACAGCTCAAAAAGCCGCAGCTGTTCCAGCTCGATGAACATGAACTGGTACATGGTGGAGAGCAGGTCCTGCGTGGCGGGCGGCAGATTCAGCGTGTCGGTCCTGCCGTCGCGCGTGAGCGTGAGCTGCTTTGCGGACCAGTCGAAATCGGCGCGGGCGCGGCGCGGATCAGCGTCATGGCGCTTGCCTTCGAAGAATTGCGGTTGCAACCCCGAGGCGGTCAGGCGCCCGCTGCTCACGACGCGCAATGGCTCGCGGATGAACAGCGCCAGCAGCCCGACGGCCTCGCTGTCCCGGGTGATGCGGTAGCCGCCGTCCGTGGCCTCGAAGGCTTCGGTCATGGTAGCGATGTGCATGCCGTTGCGGAACATATCGTAGTGGGCGGATATCGCTCGAGGGGCCTGCGCGGCTGCCGCGCAGGGGATTGCGACGGCGAGCAGCGCCGCTGTGAGCCAGGCTGCGCGTTTCATTGCCGCGGGCTCAGCGCGTCTCGAGCGGAGGCGCGGTCAGGGCGCCGTGTGCGGCAGGCGCGGCGTCGACGGTGACCGCGCCACTGCGGCCGAGGCTGAGCCGCCCCTCGCAGAACCAGCGTATCGCCTGCGGATAGATGCGGTGCTCTTCCGCGAGAACGCGGGCGGCAAGCCGCTCCTCGGTGTCGTCGGCCTGCACCGGTACCGCGGCCTGCACGATGATCGGCCCGCTGTCGAGCGCGGGCGTGACGAAGTGCACCGTGCAGCCGTGAATGCGCACGCCGGCCTCGAGGGCCCGCCGGTGCGTGTCGAGACCCTGGAAAGCAGGAAGCAGGGAGGGGTGGATGTTCATGATCCGGCCGTCATAGCGCTCGACGAAGGGCGGTGTCAGAACGCGCATGAAGCCCGCCAGCACGATGAGGTCGGGCCGGTGGCGGTCGATTTCAGCGGCAAGTGCCGCCTCGAACGCGGCGCGGTCCGGGAACGCGCGGTGGTCGGCGACAGCGGTCGCGATGCCGCGCTTGCGAGCGGCTTCGAGGCCGCGTGCCTGCGGATTGTTGCTGATGACGGCGGCGACCCGCGCCGGCAGCCGCGCATCGAGCACGGCCTCCATGTTGCTGCCGCGCCCGGAGATGAGAATGACCAGGGTCTTCTCAGCCAATGATGACCTGCGGACCGTTCTTCTTGCGCCGCACCACGCGGCCGATGCGCCAGGCGGTTTCGCCTGCGGCCTTGAGCGTTTTCAGCGCTGCCGCAGCGTCCGGGGGAGCGACGACCGCCACCATGCCGATGCCGCAGTTGAACACACGGTAGAGCTCCGCATCGGCGATGTTGCCTTCCTGCTTCAGCCATTGAAACAGGTGCGGCAGGTTCCACGTCGCATGCTCGATGCGCGCCGCCAGCCTCGCGGGCAATACGCGGGGCACGTTTTCGAGGAGCCCGCCGCCGGTTATGTGGGCCAGTCCTTTGACGGCGACGCTCCTCACGAGCTTCAGGACCGGTTTCACGTAAATCCGGGTCGGCTCGAGTATGGCATCACTCAACGCGCGACCGTGGAACTTTGCCGACAGGTCCACGCCCTTCACCGCGATGATCTTGCGAATCAGCGAGTAGCCGTTGGAGTGTGCGCCGCTCGAGGCGAGCCCCAGCACGACGTCGCCCTCGACGATGCCCGATCCGTCTATGATGCGGCTCTTCTCGACGATGCCCACCGCGAATCCCGCCAGATCGTACTCGCCGGCGGGATACATGCCCGGCATCTCCGCGGTTTCGCCGCCGATCAGCGCGCAGCCCGCCTGCCCGCAGCCCGTGGCGATGCCTTTGATGACCTCGGTCGCGGTCGCCACGTCGAGCCTGCCGCACGCGTAGTAGTCGAGGAAGAACAGCGGCTCGGCGCCGTGCGTAAGGATGTCGTTGACGCTCATGGCGACGAGATCGATGCCGATGGTGGCATGGCGGTTCAACTCGAACGCAAGCTTCAACTTGGTGCCCACCCCGTCGGTGCCGGCGACCAGCACCGGCTCGCGGTATCGCTTCCGCGCGATCTCGAACAGCGCACCGAAGCCGCCGATTCCGGCGAGCACGCCCTTGCGCAACGTCCGCTTCGCGAATGGCTTGATGTTCTCGACCAGGCGGTCGCCGGCGTCAATGTCCACGCCGGCGTCGCGGTAGGTCAGCGGGGCAGCAGGCTTCCTCAAGCAATGGTCTCGAAAGGGGCAGCGATGTCGGGACTGCCGGGGGTCGGGAGAACGAGCATTTTGGGCTAAGATATGCACCTCAAATTTTACCGTAATGAAACAGCTCGCGCTCGATTTCGCCAGCCCGCCGCAGCCCACGCTCGACAATTTCATCGCCGGGCGCAATGGCGAGTTGCTCCAGAACCTGAGGCGTCTGGCCTCGAGGGACGCGCACGAACACTACCTCTACCTCTGGGGCCGGCCCGGCTGCGGCCGCAGCCACCTGCTCAGGGGCACGGTGGCGGAGTTGCAGCGCGAGGGGGCGTCCGCGGTCTACGTTGCCTGCACGGCGGGCATCCGGCTCGCGGACGGCCTCGAGCGCATGGACTGCGTGGCGCTCGACGACGTGGACCGGCTCGACGATGAGGGTCAGGTGGCGGTGTTTGATCTGTACAACGCGCTCCGCGAGTCGGGTGGCGCCCTGCTGGCCAGCGCCGCCGCCCCCCCGGTGCAGTTGAAGCTGCGCGAGGACCTGGTGACCCGGCTCGCCTGGGGGCTCGTCTACCAGGTGCACGCGCTCACCGACGAAAACAAGGCACAGGCGCTCGCCGACCACGCCGCCAGCCGTGGGTTCCGGCTCGCACCCGAAGTGTGCGATTTCCTGCTGACACGGGCGCAGCGCGACCTGCCCACTTTGCTGGCGACGCTGGATGCGCTCGACCGCTACTCGCTCGAGACCAAGCGCCCGGTCACCGTGCCGCTGGCGCGCGAGCTGCTGCACTCGGCGGAGCGGGAGGTGCCGGGCGCCGGGCGCCGGGACTCGGGGAGCCGGTATTGAACGGGCGGCTCGTGCTGTTCGACCTCGACAACACCCTGCTCGCGGGTGACAGCGATTTCGAGTGGGCGCAGTTCCTGATCGAGTGCGGCGTGCTCGACCGCGAGGTGTACGAAGCGCGCAACCAGAGCTTCTACGACCAGTACAAGGCCGGAACACTGGATATCCACGAATTCCTCGATTTTCAGCTGAAGCCGCTGTCGCGCCACCCCCGGGCGCAGCTCGCGGCCTGGCATCGCGAGTTCATGGAGCGCAAGATCCGCCCGCTGATCCGCCGGCAGGCGCGTGCGCTGGTCGAACGCCACCACAACGACCTGTGCGTCGTGATCACAGCCACCAACAGCTTCGTCACCGCGCCGATCGTGCGCGAGTTCGGCATCGCGGAGCTGATCGCGACCGAGCCGGAGCAGCGCGATGGCGAATTCACAGGGGCGGTGCGCGGCATCCCCTGCTTTCGCGAGGGCAAGGTCGTGCGGCTCGAGGCCTGGCTCGCGGAGCGGGGCGGCTCGCTCGCCGCGGGGTCCGAAACAAGGTGCTACAGCGACTCGCTGAACGACCTGCCGCTGCTCGAGCGCGTCAGCCACCCCGTCGCGGTGGACCCGGACGAGACCCTGCGGGCGCGCGCCGAGCGCAACGGCTGGCCGATCATCAGCCTGGCTGATGAATGTTGAGTGATGAGTTTTGAGTGTTGAGTTGCAACTGCGATAATCACTGCCGTGCCTCGATTTGCATGGCAGCCACCACTCAACACTAAGCACTCAACACTAAGCACTCAAAACTCAACACTGGGATCAGTGTGATCACCCGTTTCCTAGGCAGGGTCTTTTCCGGGCAGTTGTTCAGGCCGGCGCAGCCGAAGATCATCGCGTTCGGTGCGCACGGTGTCGGCCGCGCGGCGATCAGCTCTTGCGCGCTGCGCACGACCCAGACGTTGCAACGCCACGATTTCGCGGCCTTCGTTGTCGGCGGCGCGGTGCGCGACCTGCTGCTCGGGCGCAAGCCCAAGGATTTCGACATTGCGACCGACGCCACGCCCGAGGAGGTGCGCGAGCTGTTCCGGCGCTCGCGGGTGATCGGGCGGCGCTTCCGGCTGGTGCATGTGATGTGCGGGCCGGAGATGGTGGAGGTCTCCACGTTCCGCGGCGTGAGCACGGCGGAAGAAGCCGACGAGCGCGTCGCGGACGAGCACGGCAGAATTCTGCGCGACAACGTGTTCGGCAATCAGGAGCAGGACGCCACGCGCCGCGATTTCACCATCAACGCGCTGTTCTACGACCCGTCCTCCCAGGAGATCTGGGATTATCACGGCGGCGTGCCCGACCTCATGAAGCGGCGGCTGCGCATGATCGGCGACCCGGAGAAGCGCTACCGGGAAGACCCGATCCGGATGCTGCGCGCGGTGCGGCTGGCGGCGAGCCGCGGGCTTGAGATTGACGCGGCGACGCGCCGGCCGATACGCCGGCTTGCCGGGCTGCTCGCCCACGTGCCGCCGTCGCGCCTGCTCGACGAGATGCTGAAGCTGCTGCTCTCCGGTCATGCCGCCCAGGGCGTCGCGCAGCTGCGCAAGGAAGGCCTGCACCACGGCGTGCTGCCGCTGCTCGATGCCGCCATGGGCAGGGCCGCGGGGGAACGCTTCGTCACGGCCGCGCTGAGAAGCACGGACGAGCGCTTGCTGGCCGGGAAGCCGGTGTCGCCGGGCTTCCTGTTCGCGGCGCTGTTGTGGCCCGAGGTTCAAGCCGAGTGGAAGGTGCTGGAGGAGAAGGGTGGGCCGACGATTCCGGCGCTGTACCAGGCGATGGACCACGTCATGCGGGCTCAGGCCGGAAAGCTCGCGATCCCGCATCGCCATGGCGCCGACATGCGGGAGATCTGGGCGATGCAGCCGCGTTTCTTCCAGCGTGCCGGCAAGCGCCCGTATCGCCTGCTCGAACACCCGCGGTTCCGGGCAGGCTACGATTTCCTGCGGCTGCGCTGCGAGAGCGGCGAGCTCGAACCCGCGCTCGGCGAGTGGTGGGAACGCTTCCAGCGCGCGGGCGAGGCCGAGCGCGCCCAGATGCTGATGGGCGAGGCCGAGCCGCGCAAACGCCGGCGCCGGCGCCGCCGGCGAGGGCCTCACGGCGCAGGCGGCGCGTCGGAACATGGCGTGCCGCCGCGCGCCGAAGGGTGAGCGGGGAATTCGAAGGACGTGCCTGCGCACGTCCGAGCACGCGAACGCCCGACGCGATGCAGCGCGGCGGGCCGGGGGAAGGCAGAAGGATGAAGGCGGAAGTCCGGAGAAAACACTCTGCGGGGCGAGTCACGAGCCGCGAGCAACGAGTCACGGCTTTTATCGGATTGGGGAGCAACCTCGGCGACCCGGCAGCACAGATCCGCCGCGCGATGCAGGCGCTGGCTGCGATGCCCGAGACCCGGTTGGTGCGCTATTCCTCGCTTTACCGCAACCCGCCGGCGGGATACCTCGATCAGCCGGAATTCGTCAACGCGGTGGCGAGAATCGAGACCCGGCTCGCGCCGCGCGACCTGCTCGAGCAACTCCTGGCGATCGAGCGCGCTCATGGCCGCGTGCGCAGCGTTCCCAACGGGCCGCGCACGCTCGACCTCGACATCCTGCTCTACGGCGAGCGGACCGTGCGCGAGCCGGGGCTCACCATCCCGCACCCGCGCATGCTGGAACGCGCCTTTGTGCTGGTGCCGCTGGCCGAGATCGCGCCGGACGCGGTGGTGCCGGGCGGCGGGCGCATCGCCGATCTTGTGCGGCGCGTGGATGCTTCGGGCATGATCCAGCTTACCGAGTCGAACGCCTGAACCTCTCACCGCAGAGGACGCAGAGGACGCAGAGGCGGAACGGGAACTGGAATGATGCTGAGGCGGGCTTTTTCCTTTATTTCTGCATTTCTTGGCGATCTTGGCGTCTTGGCGGCTAATTTGGATTTATGACGGTGACGCTGCCCGAAAGATACCGCTACATCGTGGTCGAAGGCCCCATCGGCGCGGGCAAGACGAGCCTTGCGCGCAAGATGAGCGAGCAGACCGGGGGCATGGCGCTGCTGGACGACCCGGACGCCAACCCGTTTCTCCCCGGCTTCTACCAGGATCGCGCGCGCTACGCGCTGCCGACACAGCTGTATTTTCTGTTCCAGCGCGCGGCCCAGGTGCGCACGCTGTCCCAGCCCGACTTGTTCGCAGGGCTCACCGTTGCCGATTTCATGGTCGACAAGGATTCCCTGTTCGCGCGGCTGACGTTGAGCGACGACGAGTTCGCGCTCTACCGCCAGGTCTGGGCGCAGTTGCAGCCGCAGGCGCCGACGCCTGACCTCGTGATCTACCTGCAGGCCTCCCCGGAGACGCTGGTCGAGCGCGTGCGGCGCCGCGGCGTCACCTACGAGCGCAATATCCCGGACGACTACCTGGTGCGGCTCGCGCAGACCTATGCGCAGTTCTTCTACCAGTATGACGTGGCGCCGGTGCTGACCGTCAACTCCGAGAATCTGAATTTTGTTGATCAGCCAGGCGATTTTGATCTATTGTTGCAGCGCGTGATCGCGATGCGCGGTCCGCGCGAGTTCTTCAGCATGGGCTGACGTGAAAACCATGACGCTAAGCCGCAAAGCCGCAAAGGATGTGAAAATGGATTTGCTCGGGTTCGCTGTCAGATTCGATATTCTTTGCGACTTTGCGACTTTGCGTCGAGGGGGTTACTGATGAGGGTCACGTTGACGACGTTGCAGAAGATGGCGGAGGAGGGCAGCAGGATCGCGATGCTCACCTGTTACGACGCGAGCTTCGCCGCCGTGCTCGAGGCGGCGGGCGTCGATTCGCTGCTCATCGGGGACTCGCTCGGCAACGTGCTGCAAGGGCACGAGTCCACGCTTCCCGTGACCCTGCGCGATATCGTCTACCACACCCAGTGCGTCGCGCGCGGCTCGAAGCGCGCCTTCATCATCGGCGACATGCCGTTTTCCACCTTCCAGGTCTCGCCCCAGGAGGCGTTTCGCAACGCGGCTGAGATCATGGCCGTCGGCGCGCACATGGTGAAGATCGAAGGCGGCAGGCCGATGCTGGACACCATCGAGTTCCTCACCGACCGCGGCATACCGGTATGCGGGCATCTGGGATTGACCCCGCAGTCGGTACACGCGCTCGGCGGCTACCGGGTGCAGGGCAGGGGTGAGGATGCGGGCCAGCAACTGCTCAGGGATGCGAAGCAGCTCGAGCAGGCGGGCGCCGGCATGATCGTGCTGGAGGCCATCCCCGCGGCGCTCGCGGGCGCGGTCACGGAAGCGCTCAAGATTCCCACCATCGGCATCGGCGCCGGCGTGGACTGCTCGGGCCAGGTG
>Ga0214473_10008979_pt1 | contig 11825 bp, 8 predicted proteins | sample RVTome_7_FD_203509 | JGI IMG/M metagenome (GOLD analysis project Ga0214473, IMG submission 203509) | Soil microbial communities from uranium-contaminated site in the Upper Colorado River Basin, Wyoming, United States - RVT98D197 | ecosystem: Environmental > Terrestrial > Soil > Contaminated >...
AGGAGATCGAAAGTCTGTCAAGATTCCCGACAGAGAATCCAAATCCCATTCTGCGAGTGCAGAACGATGGGCGGGTAACCTATGCTAACGCGGCCAGCCGGGAGCTTCTGGAGATGTGGGCCTGCGAAATAGGCGGTGATCTCCCTGCGGAATTGAAAGACCTGATCACGGAGGCAGTGAAGAGCGGATCGAACAAGACCATTGACGTCCCCTGCAATCAAAAAGTATTTTCGATCATTCTGGTCCTGGTTGTCGAGGCTGGGTACGTCAATTTGTACGGCAGGGACGTCACGGAAGGAAAGCTTGCGGAGCAGGCGCTGCGCGAGAGTGAAAATAAGTTCTCCATCTTATTCGGCCAGGCCTCACTTCCTGCGGTGCTCTCACGATTTCCCGATCATGCCTATGTCGATGTCAACGATGCCTGGACGGAACTGTCAGGCTATACCCGGGAAGAAGCCATTGGAAAGACCTCTCTCGAACTTGGCGTCGATCGGGATGTGCAACGCCCAAGGCAGACGATCGATGAAATTCGGGGACGCAATCCGGTACGCAATCTGGAGCAGACGTTATTTTCGAAGTCCGGTGAGGCTCACACCGTTTTGACAAATGTCAATAGGATAACAATCGGTGGAGAGGATTATGCTCTCACTTCCCTGCAAGATATTACCGCGCGCAAACGCGCAGAGCAGGCCTTATCTGAAAGCGAAGAAAAGTACCGCCTGCTCGCCGATAATGCAAACGACTGGATCTACTGGATCAAGCCAGATCGAAGTTTTCGATATGTCTCTCCGTCCTGTGAACGTATTACCGGCTTTGCCGCCCTGGACTTCATGGAGAACCCGCATCTCATCCGCGATATCATTCATCCTGAAGATAAGAGACGGGTTGAAGCTCACTTTGGAGATATAAACGAGGGAGACGAAGCCCACAACCTCGAATATCGTATTTTCACGAAGAACAACAAGGTCCGCTGGATCAGCCACTCTTGCGCGCCGGTATATATGGACGGCCAGTACAGCGGACGGACCGGAACGAACCGCGATATCACCCAGCGCAAACAGGCCGAAGCAGATTTACAGCGGACTCTGGAAGAGCTAAAGCGGTCCAATGCGGAACTGGAAGAATTTGCCTATGTAGCCTCTCACGATCTGCAGGAGCCCCTGCGCGGCGTGGCGGGACTGGCCGGTCTGTTGCAGTACCGCTATCACGCGCAACTTGACAGCCGGGCAGATGAGTATATCGAGCACATCGTGGACGGGACCAAGCGCATGCAGACACTGATCAATGATTTGCTGGCGTATTCCCGCATCGGTCGGCGCGGCAATACCCTCCAATCCACAGAGACCGATCCGGTATTAAAGGCCGCGCTGAAAAATTTAGACGCATCCATCGTCGAGGTCGGCGCCTCCATTACCAGCGAGAGCCTGCCAAAGGTCAATGCGGACGCGACGCAATTGGTCCAACTATTCCAAAACCTGATCGGCAACGCGCTCAAATTCCGGGGAGAACGACTGCCGCAGATCCACCTCGAATCAGCCGACGCCGGGGATTGCTGGCAATTCTCCGTGCGTGATAATGGGATCGGCATCGAGACTCAATATTTCGAGCGCATCTTTCAGGTCTTCCAGCGCTTGCACACTCGCCGGGAATATCAGGGCACCGGCATTGGACTGGCGATCTGCAAGAAAATCATCGAACGGCACGGTGGACGCATCTGGGTCGAATCAAAAATTGGAGAAGGCTCGACATTCTACTTCACACTGCCAAAAGGATCCTAACCCATGGACACAAAACCACTTCCCAAAAATATCGAAATCCTGCTGGTCGAAGACAGCCCGGCAGACGTATTGCTCACGCGCGAGGCATTTGAGCAAAACAGGATCGTGAATGCGATCCACGTTGCAGAGGATGGCATCCAGGCCATGGATTTTCTGAATCAGCGCGGCGCGCACGCCTCCGCCCCCCGCCCCGACCTGATCCTGCTCGACTTGAACCTGCCGCGCATGAACGGCCGCGAGGTGCTGGCCGAGATCAAAGCCGATCCCGACTTGAAGACAATTCCCATCGTGGTGCTGACTACCTCCGGCGCCGAGGAGGATATCCTCAAGGCATATCATCTCAATGCCAATTGTTACGTTGTCAAGCCTGTCGGACTCGACAATTTCATGAAAGCCATGCAGTGCGTCGGCCATTTCTGGTTCAGCGTGGTGGCTTTACCGTCGGAGTGACAAGTTGACCATCCCTCTCATTCAGGTTTTGCTGATCGAAGATAACCCGACCGACGCGCTGTTGCTGCGGGAGGCAGTCCGAGACGACCCCTTGTCTGCATTCGAATTTACGGTTGCAGAGAGTCTAAAGTCAGGATTGGAATATTTGGCCCAACATCCGTTTGATGTCATCCTGCTCGACCTGGGCCTGCCGGATGGGCAGGGGCTGGAATCTTTTGAAACGGTACACGGCGCCTTCCCGGATAAACCTATTGTGGTGCTCTCCGGCTTATCCGATCAAAGGCTGGCCCTGGGGGCCGTCCAATCCGGCGCACAGGATTATCTCGTCAAGGGCACGGCCTGCTGGGAGATCGCTTCGCGCGCCATCCGCTATGCCATTGAACGCAAACGCATGGAGATGCGCTTGCACTACATGGCGACCCATGATGATTTGACAGGTCTGCCGAACCGCAAGTTGTTCCACGACCGGCTTACTCATGCAGTTGGGCGGGCACGGCGCTGGTACTCAGGTAAAACCGAGAAATGGGAAGTGGCAGTCATGCTGCTCGACCTCGACAACTTCAAATCCGCAAACGATACGTACGGCCATCCGCAGGGCGACATTCTCCTGCAAGCTGTTACGGAACAGTTAATGAAATGTGTGCGCGAATCCGATACGGTCGCGCGCATGGGTGGAGATGAATTTACGTTGATCTTTGAAAACGTGAGCGGCACGGATGATGCCGAATTCCTGGCCCATAGAGTCTTGGCTGTGTTCGATCAGCCTTTTCAATTTGGCGGTCATGAGTTGCTGGTCACCGCCAGCGTTGGCATCAGCCTGTATCCACGCGATGGACAGGATGCAGAGAGTCTGCTAACGCATGCAGATATTGCCATGTACCAGGCAAAACAGGATAAGAGTACGAATAGTTTCAGGTTTTACCAGGATTCGGTCAATTCAAATAAGTAGGGATCTATTTACCAACGAAGAACGGGAGTTGATGCGCCGGCGTCCCATCCACGCCTCCATTGCAGAAAGCATGCTAATCCATGCAGCGCGACCAGTCTCAAGATCATTTTGAGCGTGCTGGAGGAATAACCCCTCTGCCGACCCGCCAAGGCATGACACCCTTCCCAAATACGACAGTTAAATTCTCAATGCATACAGAATCATCATACTGATCGGTTCTATTTGGACTTGTCAAAGAATGAAACTTGAACCTGCTTAACCTCGTTCATCTAACCATTCAAGCATAGTACGAACACTCCCTGTAGCCAGGGCAATACTTGTATCCGCCGCGCCATAATAGATCCGTAGGGTGTCACCATCCGGCGCAAGGGTGTACCCACATGGGAAGACCACTTTATCCACATCCCCATGCTGCTCGTAGGCTTCTTCAGGAGCAAACACCCACTCGTCGCCGCGTTTTAAACAACGTTCCGGCTCATTCAAATCAAACAGAGCGAGACCCAATCTGTAAATACAGCCGGCCGCGTTCTGCTTTACGCCATGATAAATCACCAGCCAGCCCTGTGAAGTCTCGATCGGAGGAGGGGAGAGACCGATTTTGTTCGCATCCCACCAACCTCCGAGCCTCGCCTTCCAGGATTTTCTTGTGCCCGCCCCAGTTCCGCAAATCCGTGGAGTAGGATATCCACATATGCGCGGGCGGCGAGTACCGCGCTGTTGGTCAGCAGGGGCGTGCGCGTATCACGCAAGGCAATCAGCCCGCGGGTGACCACTTCGCTGCCCACATAGGCGGGCAACGCGGCGGCACCACCCGCCACGAGATTGGCGCTAGCATCGCTATTCGCATGACCCAATGTCGCAAGCTTTCGTCGAAAAGTAAGCCACTGGCGTTCGTCTACCGAACTACCTTAGTAAGAATTTTTGCAGTAATGCTCCGTAAGCTGCCAGAAGAGCGCCCAGAATCAAGTATATGATCTTCAAGACTTCCGGACTCAGCTCCTTTTTGGGCTTTCGAAGCACCAAGACTACGTAATCAATGTCCCACAGTACTTGCGAGGCTAGTTCGATCTTAACAACTTGATCTTTGCCAATTTCCAGACCGTCCTTATTTATTGGCCAGCTATAGATTGTGCGGCATAGCGGGACGGGCCAGATGGAAGATGCGCCGATCAATTTTAAAAGCTCTTTGACGTTGTCGTCTGGCACACGGTGGAAGTAATCAGTGTACCCTGGGGGTATGACCTGCAACTGGCACCCATCCTTCTCACTATTATTGAAGAAAATCTTGAAGTCAGTTTCATCGGGTGCAGGATTCGGTTGTCTTCTGTGGAGTCCCCCATGTAATCGCTCGCACGCTACAATAAGAACTCCACCCTCAGCAGCTTTGACGGTGGCTTGATCCACCGGAAGGAGCCATTCTGCGCTGCTCGCCTCTAGGTTCTTGTAGGGGTCTTCCCACCCCAAGATGACGCTGTGGTATCCAGGAAACGATGCGGGGCTAAACTTGCCGGAGTTTCTTTTGGTTGCCATGTGCCCGCCAAGACACTCCCCTGCACTCCCATCAACTTTAATCGGAATATGCTGTGTTTCTGAACGAAAGAGAAAGCCAAACATTTTGGACCTCCTTCACTGGTATCGTCATGAGATTTCGTCTTCTGTGGGCCGACGCGATTCGCTTGACTTGAGCCAATCGAGCATGGCGCGAATACTGGCGGTTGCCATGGCAATACTTGTATCCGCCGCGCCATAATAGATCCGTAGGGTGTCACCATCCGGCGCAAGGGTGTATCCACAAGGGAAGACAACTTTGTCCACATCCCCGTGTTGCTCGTATGGTTCTTCGGGGCCAAACACCCACTCGTCGCCGCGTTTCAAGCAACGCTCAGGTTCGTTCAAATCAAATAGTGCAAGTCCTAATCGGTATATGACGCCAGCCCCATTATTCTTTACACCATGATAGATCACCAGCCAACCTTCGGATGTTTCAATTGGAGGCGGCGAAAGTCCTATCTTGTTCGCGTCCCACCAACCGCCGAAGCGCGCTTCCAGAATTTTTTTGTGATTACCCCAGTTCGTCAAATCTGAAGAATAAGATATCCACATATGTGCTCTAGTCATAGAAACCGGACGATGGATCAAAGCCCACTGGCCGTTAATCCGTCGCGGTAGGAGCGCTGCATCTTTATCTTCTGGCTGCATGATCACACCGTAGCGCTCGAAGGAGTGGAAGTCTTTTGTAAGCGCCAGAGCCACACCGGGTCCTCCGCTCGAATACGCCGTATAAACGATGGCATATTGACCTAATTCAGGAACATAGGAGATGCGCGGATCCTCTATACCCCACAATTCATCGGGATGGTGTTCCGGGTCGGGCATAAAAGTAGGCTTGGAGTCAATCTGCCAGTTGTCAATGCCATTCGCGGAGCGGGCGGCACACAGGTGGGAAAGCCCGCGTCGATCCTCGACACGGCACAACAGTAGTGTGGTGCCGTCAGCCAGCAAGGTGGCACCGGGGTTGAATATGCTATTGACTTGATATGGCCAGTTGGCGGCTGTCAGGATGGGGTTGAGTTTGTGGCGTTGAAATAGATCCGAGTAATGATTTTTCATGGTGAGTTTGCTCATTGGGTTGACCAACATTTTCCGCTAATCTTAATTCCATAAGTGACTGGAGAAAGGCGAGGGTAGACTCTGCGCCCTGATTCTCGTTCGGCCGGTCAGAATGCAGACCATCGCGACAGCCGCCGGTCGTCGGGTCGTATACCGGGATGTGCAGGTCATTGCGCCCGAGAAACCACTCGAAGGCGCGGCGGGCTTCTAGGTGCCAGCTTTTTTTCCCTGTCATACGGTGAGCTTCAAGGCAGGCAGAGACCATCGCCTGGGCCTCGACAGGCTGTTGATCGAAGCGAGCGCGTTCGCCACCCTGTTGATAAAAACCGTTGGAGCCGATGGGAACGAAATGCCTTCCTTCTGTATCCGATCGCTGCAAGTCTGCCAGCCAAGTGAGAGACTCCAGTCCCACCTCGGTCATCCCAGGATTGGGTAGGGATTGGCCGCACAATAGCATGGCGTGTGAGAGCGCCGCATTACAATAAGTCAGCTTATTCTCGAACCAGTTCCATCCATCCACACGGTTATCCTTGTAAAGTGACATCAACCGACCTGCCAATTCCTCCTGCACCTGGCTGACGCGCCGGTCACCGGCAAAACGCTGTAAATACTCGTAGATGCCAATGAGTGCGAAGGCCCAGGCACGCGGACTGGTTGTTTCGAGGATGGCGAGCAGGGATTGTTGGAATACCCGGGCAGCCATATTGTGCAGGGTGGGCGTGTTCGAACGGCCCAGTACAGTGCCCAGCGCCCACAAGGCACGACCATGACTGTCGTCCGAGCCGCTCTCTTCGAGCCAATTGCGCTGGTAGTCCATAAAGTTACGAAAGCGTCTGGTTTCGGAATTAAAAGCATACCAGGTAAATGCCAGATAGCGGGTCGCCAATTCAACAGCATCCTTGTTTCCCAATTCCTCCAGGAACACACTGACCATCAAGGCGCGGGCATTATCGTCTGTTGTATAACCTTCACGGTAGTTGGGTATCGTAAAAATGGCGTGTTGAAATATGCCGGTATCATCCGTGAGGTGACGCAAGTGATCCAGTTTGAGCGGAGGCAATTCGCCGGCACGCTTGTCCAATGCCTTGACCGCGAACTCTGCCTGCGCATGATAACGGTGTTCGGCGCGGGCGCGTTCAAATGTCTTCATGTAACGACGGGCAACCTGCGGCCAGATCATATCCCGCCCAAACAGATAGGCGCGCTTCCGCATGGCGTGACGCTTCGACTCATTGTCCAACAAATCAATCACCTGGTCAGCCAGCGCTTGCGGATCCCTGAAAGGCACCAACGCGCCGCGTTCATCGGCCAGCATCTCCTCCGCATACCAGTAGGGTGTGGAGATGACCGCCTTCCCGGCCCCCAACGTGTAGGCCAGCGTGCCGGAGGTGATCTGTGCCGCGTCTAGATAGGGAGTGATGTAAATGTCCGAAGCGCTGATGAATTGGACAAGTTCCTCCAGACTGACGAAGCGGTTATAAAAGATCACGTTTCCTTCCACACCCTTTTCGTGAGCCAGCCGTTGCAGGGACAGGCGATATGTTTCGCCTTCATTTTGGATGACGTGAGGATGGGTCGCGCCGACAATGATATACACCACGTTTGGATATTTTTCCAAAATGGCAGGCAGAGCTGCGATGACGTTCTCGATGCCTTTGTTTGCCGAGAGCAGGCCGAAGCTCAGCAATACGCTTTTGCCTTCCACCCCGAACAGATCCTTGTGAAAGCTCGGGTCCACGAAGGGCACATCGGGAATGCCGTGCGGGATCAGGTCGATCTTTTCTTCGGGAACATGATAAATGTTTTGCAGGAATTCCGCGCCTCTTTCGCTCATGACAACCACACGGTCTGACAGGGAAACGATCTCCTCGAGCACCCGGCGCTGGTCGGGATTGGGATCCTTTAGGATGGTGTGTAACGTCGTGACGACCGGCATGCGCAATTGGCGCAGGATTTCGAGGATATAACTGCCCGCCTTTCCCCCGAAGATGCCGTATTCATGCTGCAAGGACACCATGTCCACGTTGTTGATGTTCAGGAAATCCGCAGCGCGGCGATAGGATTCAATATCCTTTTCCGACAGTTCGAAACGAACGCGCGATGGATACTCGTAGCCGGCTTCGATATCATTGACCGGCAGCGCAATGCAGGCCGTGCCTTTATATTCATCAGCAAGGGCTTCGCACAGATCGGTGGTAAACGTGGCGATGCCGCACTGGCGCGGCAGGTAGTTACCGATGAAGGCAACGCGCTTGATAATTGAATGTTTGGTCTTGTCCATAAAACTTCTCCTTCCCAACACCCCTGTTGTTTGAAATATCCAGATTAGTTGACACGTGATATAGGCTCCACTTCGAGAAGATCTTTGAGCATTGCCAGATTTTCCTTAAGCTGCCTTTTCATCTTTTTTTCCAGAATTCGCTCGTTCATCTGGGAGAAATTAACCACCCTGGCTCGTATTGAAATATTAATCTTTGTATTGCCGTCAGCGACCTCGAAGGTATAAGTGGTCTGTGAATGTAACGGACCGGAGAGAGACTTGAATCTGTATCTCCTGCCCGGTTTATATTCGGTTACTTCGTAGGTACTTAAGACCCTGTGTCCCATCAAATGGCCAATGCTCCGAAAAAAGGTTCCTACATTGTTCACGTCTTCGGAAAGCCTGGCTGTCGCCAATGTTCCGTACTGCCATTGAAAATCGTTTTCGGGTGTGCTCATAAAATCAAAAACTTGTTTGACGGGTCTGTAAATCATCGTGCTACCATGTAAATTTATCATTCGACGCTTTCTTTGACGTGAACCTTATCGAGTTTTCAGGGTTCAAGGATTGGGCTGACCATGCCGTGTTGTTGTTTTGATGTCGCCAGACTAACCTTCAATACACGGTCACTTAATGAATACGCGTTGAACATGCTGACAGCCTTATCGGCTTCGCTTTGCACGCTCATCGTGACGAAGGCAAAACCCCTGGACTCGCCGCTCTTACGGTCTTTGATTACTTCTGCCGCAGTGACTTCTCCAGCTTGTGCGAACAGCACATTCAATTCATCCTGTGTCGTTGACTTGGACAGATTTCCTACATAGACCTTGGCTTCCATTTTTAGCACTGCTTTCTCCGGTATGACTACCGGGCTAGGAAATGCCGCCGGCCCCATAACAGGTCGGCGGCTCTGATACCACACGGATCCGGTTATTCAGTTCTTAATCATACGTTCAGTGCAAGATAGTTCGAGATTATAGACATCTACACTGTTGGCACGTTGACATCGAGCTGTTTGAGAATTTCCATCAAACCTGCGCCATCGGTAGGTTCCACAGCCCATAAAGTGACCTTATTCTCTTTGACGGTTACCTTTGTCTTTTCGAGTTTGGCGGAAAAGGCTTTGTTCGTGGCAGGGATCACACCCATGTTCATGTTCGTCAGGTCGAATGAACCGCTGTGTGTCCCACTCAGTTGCGTAGTGGATTTTACAACATCGCCCTCCGCACCCATGACCTTGAAATGATAGTCCAGGTCTGGGAAGGCCGTCTTCAAGCTGGAACTCATTCCGAGCCAGGCTTCCTTATTGATCGGCTCAGGGATTGGTCCGCCGAATTGAAAATCATCTGCGAGCATGGTTTTTGCATTCTCGAAATCACCCTGCTGGATGGAATCCATAAGGGCTTGTACAGTTTCTCTTTTATTCACAATGTTATCCTTCACTACTAATCGAGCTAACTCTAAGCAAATGGGCCTGGGTAATAATGGATGCTCCCTATGGAACATCCTCCGTTTCCCCCGATTGATAAACACATTGTTTATGAAAAGCCTGTATCAGTGTAACACACTATTGGGTCATGATACGCGGCAAAATAGAACTGGACAGTCTTTGCGACCAATCAATTTCATGTCTCTCAAGAAATTACGCGGTGTGTGGTTGACCAAATTTTTCATTTCCGCCATTCTGAAATGCTACAAAGTTGCAGGCGGCTGGAGCAAAAAGATACTACATTATTTCATATTAGCAACCTGACAATTTATCGACTTCCTTGACATGCTTTCTGGCAAAGGTATAATCTGATCTTATTCATCTCATTCATTATGTATGATTCTCTCCTGAGGGAGGAGGGGTTCTCCATGCAATCATTTAAAAATCCAGGGGTGACAGGGCAGGATATCCGAGTACGTTCTGGCTACAGAGGCAGATTCTTTGATTCGTCAATCTGGCTTAATATTCATACGACAGGAACAGACCCGTGATGCAATCGAGTAATCATAAACTTATCCTTAGCAAAGGCACGCCGTCCGCGCGCGATATCGAATTGGTCAACGCAGAGATCGTGATGGGGCGCGACTCCGGCGTTGGCCTGACATTTCCCTCTCCTGGGGTCTCGCGCCGCCATGCAAGATTGATGCGAGAAGGGGATGGATACGTGCTGGAAGATTTAGGCAGCAGCAATGGCACCTTCGTCAACGGGGAACGATTAGCCGGGCGGCGCCTCCTCAAGTCGGGCGATGAGATCCGCCTGGGGCAAGCCGTCTCCATCACGTATGAAGCCCCGCTGCCGCAAGTGGACCCTGCACAGACTGCGGTGCGGTCCGCCCCGGCCAGCCTGCCCTACAGTGGGATGCAGACGGTGATCGGGGAGGAACCTCCGCCGTCGATGGGAGCGGCAACGTCGGCGCCGCCCCAATTGATCGTCTCGATTGCAGGGGAGAGCGCACGCACGCATACGCTCACGCGTCCGGTCCTGACCATCGGCCGCGGGGAGGAGAGCGACATCCCCATCCCTTCGGCGATCGTCTCGCGACAACATGCACGCCTGGAGAAGGTCAATGGTGGGTATCAGGTATCGGCTTTGCCTGAGGCGAAGAATCCGATCCTCTTCGAAGGGCGACCATTGGAGGGCGCGCGCCTCCTGCGTCATGGTGACACGCTGAGGATCGGCAGTTTGGATCCCGGCATGATGGTCACCATCACCTTCAACGCGCCGGGCCAGGCTGCTCAGGAAGTGGAGCGGGATATTGTCTTCGGCGAGAATACACTCATCCAGATCGGGCGTGATCCCACCAACGATGTGGTGCTCCCCTCGCCCAGTGTGTCACGCTTCCACGCGCAGGTCGAACGAGTCGGCCAGCGTTACCGCGTGGAGGATTTGCGCAGTTCCAACGGGACCTTTGTCAACGGCGAACGGATCGAGGGCGCTGTCTGGCTGAGGCCCAACGATTCCATCCGTATCGGGCAATTCCGTTTCGTGATGGGCAAGGATCAGCTTGCCAAGTACGACGATAGCAACGGATTACGAGTGGATGTCGTTGGGTTGAATAAATGGGTGCGGAAGGACCTGAACATCCTTCAGAATATCTCTGTGGCTCTCAAGCCCAGGGAGTTCATCGTGGTTGTTGGGCAGAGCGGCGGTGGCAAATCAACCTTTGTGGATGCCGTTGCCGGTTACCGCCCCGCGACGCCTCCATCGAAAGTGTTTGTCAACGACATTGATATTTATACCCATTTCGACGCCATCCGCAACGACATTGGTTTTGTCCCGCAAAAAGACATTATCCACATGGAACTGACCATCTATCAGGCGCTGGATTACGCCGCCCAGTTGCGCATGCCTGCGGACACCTCTCAGGATGAACGACACAGACGAGTCACAGAAGTTCTGGAAGACCTGGATCTAAAACACCGGCAGGATGTCCAGATCAGCGGCTTGAGTGGCGGACAACAGAAGCGCGTCTCCATCGGCGTCGAGCTGTTGACCAAGCCCGGGCTTTTCTTCCTCGACGAGCCGACCTCGGGTCTGGACCCGGGCACCGAGACGGCGCTGATGCAATTGATGCGGCGGCTGGCGGACCAGGGACGGACGATCATCCTGATCACCCACGCTACCAAGAACGTGATGTTGGCCGACAAGGTGATCTTCCTGGTGCGCGGCGGCTACCTGGCCTGGTTCGGGCCGCCGGACGAGGCGCTGAAGTATTTCGACCAGTTCCGTTCGGAGCGCGAGCGCCGCGCCGAAGATATTGAGTTCGACGACATCTACAATATCTTGCA
>Ga0214473_10008980_pt1 | contig 11823 bp, 8 predicted proteins | sample RVTome_7_FD_203509 | JGI IMG/M metagenome (GOLD analysis project Ga0214473, IMG submission 203509) | Soil microbial communities from uranium-contaminated site in the Upper Colorado River Basin, Wyoming, United States - RVT98D197 | ecosystem: Environmental > Terrestrial > Soil > Contaminated >...
GGCAGCGTTGGGCCCCCGTGTCGGCCGCCCGCCCGCGGAAATCGCCGAGCTCATCCGCCGACGAGAAGATTCCCGTTTCGTCGTGGTGGCGACCGCTGTGGATGAGGTCACGGCGGAAGCGGTCAGCGAACTCAACCTGCCTGCCGTCGGCCTCGTGCAGCGTGCGGTCCGGTCGTATCCCCTGGGATCGTCGATGGCCCACGTGCTCGGCGTGGTCGGTCATGAAGGGAAGGGGCTGGAGGGGATCGAGCTGGCCTACGACGCCCACGTCGCCGGCACGGACGGGAGGCGGCTGACGGTCCGCGACGGGCGGCGAAGAGCGCTCTGGCGCGCCGGTCCCGCGGAGACCCCGCCGGCGGACGGCGGTCACGTCGTGCTCACCATCGATTCCGAAATTCAGCGGATCGCCGAGACCCACCTCGAACATTCCGTCGAGGAGTTCGAGGCGCAGAGCGGCGTCGCGGTGGTGATGTCCCCGACGAGCGGCCGGGTGTTGGGTCTGGCCTGTGTTCCTTCGTTTGACCCCAACCGGCTCGAACTCAGCAGCGCCGACGCCCGGCGCAACCGGGTAGTGACCGATCCGGCCGAGCCGGGCAGCGCCTTCAAGCCGATCGTGGCCTGCGGAGCGCTGGACGGCGGGTTCCTCTCCACGTCGGAGACGATCGACTGCCGGATGGGCTCGCACCGCTTCGGCCGGCGGCTGGTCACCGACACCTCTCCGCACGGGCTGATGGACATCACCGGCATTCTGACCAAGAGCAGCAACATCGGCATGGCCTTCATCGCCGACCGGATGGGCAACGGGGCGCTCCACGATACGATTCGGCGGTTCGGCTTCGGCGACCCCAGCGGTATTGACCTGCCCGGAGAAAGTGCCGGCATCGTCTTTCCCCTCTCGCGATGGACCAGCTACTCTACGACGTCGGTCTCGTTCGGGTACGAGCTGGGGGTCACGCCGCTGCAGCTCATCTGCGCGTTCAGCGCCATCGTCAACGACGGCATCCTGCTCCGGCCGGCCATCGTGCAGGCGTTGTTGGCCACGGACGGGACGGTGTTGGAATCGTTCGATCAGCCGATCGTGGTTCGCCGCGTGGCCTCGACGGCCACGGCGAGGTTCATCGCCCACAAGGCGCTGGTCTCGGCGGTTGCCGAGGGCAGCGGCCAGCTTGCCCAGGGCGAGCGCTACCGGGTCCTGGGGAAGAGCGGTACGGCCAAGCTGCTCTCCGCGGACCGTCGCCACTACGAGGCGGGCGCGTATCTGTCCACGTTCGTCGGGGCGGCTCCGGAGTGCGATCCGGAGCTGGTCGTCCTGGTGATGATCCGCCGCCCGAATGCGGCAAAGGGCTATTACGGAGGCAAGGTCGCGGCACCCGCCGTGGGCAGGATTCTGGAAGACGCTCTTTCTTACCTCGAAATCGCCCCGGACGTCGACCTCCATCTGTCCGGGCTGTAGCCAAGAGATGATGGTCCTCGCCCCAGACTGTGAATTGGTCGGCGGGAGCCCGGCGAAGAGAAGGAGATTCACAGGGCTCGGTCCTCTCGTGTGAAGCAACGGTCCTTCGCAGGGAACCATCCGCGGTGACAAAGTACGGCGCGGAGTTACAATGCAGCCTCAAGGATGAGTATGTCCAGCCGATCCTCTTTCCCCGACCCCCTGCCTTGGCCGGAATTGGCCAACCGCGCCGGGCTGGGCGGGCATTCCGACGCGTCCTTGGCAAGCGTCATGATCACGGCACTCGCGGACGATTCTCGCCGGGTCGTGCCGGGGGCGTGTTTCGTGGCCGTCCGCGGGGCGAAAAGCGATGGGCATCGTTTCCTTCGCTCCGCCGTCGAGGCCGGCGCGTCCCTACTCGTGGTCGAACCGCAGGCGGACGTCCCCCGCGGCGTGCCCGTCCTTCGGGTGGCGGATAGCCGCAGCGTCCTGGCGAAGCTGGCCTCGGCGTTCTTCGGTCTGCGCGGCGGGCAAGGCCGGTGCCCGACGCTCATCGCGGTCACCGGGACCAACGGCAAGACGACGGTGGCGTGGATTCTGCGATCGATTCTGGCGGCCGCGAACCACCGGCCGGCGTTGCTTGGAACCGTGGAGTACGACGTCATCGGCGAACGTTGGCCCGCACCCTTGACCACGCCCGGGGCAATCGATCTCGCGTCGCTCCTGGCGACGGCGCGTGACGCCGGCGCTGATTTCGCCGTCCTGGAGGCGTCGTCCCACGCCCTCGATCAACGCCGGACCGACGGATTGGAGTTTTCCGCCGGGGTGTTCACCAACTTGACGGGCGAGCACCTCGACTACCACGGCACCATGGCCGCGTACCGGGAGGCGAAGCGGCGGTTGTTTGCGGGTCTTTCTGCGGGCGCCACCGCGGTGATCAACCGTGACGATCCCACCGGCGCGGGCATGGCGGCAGGCCTTCGCGCTGACGTCGTGTACTACGGGCTCCGCTCCGCGGGCCTCGACGTGACCGCCGATCTGGAATCGACCACGCCTGCCGGAAGCACCTTCGTGCTCCGGGCCCGGACGTTTGAGACGAGCATGCATTCCCGGTTGATCGGACGCCACAACGTAGAGAACGTGCTGGCCGCTGCGGCCGCCGCCGAGTGTCTCGGGGTAGCCCCAGCCGCGATCCGCCTGGGTGTCGAGCGGCTGGCCGGGGCTCCCGGCCGACTTCAGCCGGTCCATCCGCCGGATTGGCCCTTCTCCGTCCTGGTGGACTACGCCCATACGGACGATGCGCTGAGGAACGCGTTGCAGGCTGTCCGTTCCCTGACGACCGGTCGGGTCATCTGCGTATTTGGCTGCGGAGGAGATCGCGATCGGGCAAAACGTCCGAGGATGGCGGCAGTCGTCGACGAGCTCGCCGATGTGGCGTTCGTGACCAGCGACAATCCCCGTACCGAGGATCCGGGGGCCATCATCGCAGATATCCTGACGGGCTTTCCGGCGGCGCCGCGATGCCGCCCGACGATCGAGCCGGATCGGCGCCGGGCGATTGAGGCAGCCCTCACCGAGGCGGCAAGCGGCGACGCGGTGCTCATCGCCGGAAAAGGGCACGAAACCTATCAACTGGTCGGCGACCGGGCCCTGCATTTCGATGATGCGGAGGTCGCCCGGGAGTGGTTGAAGCGGACGGCGGTGACGGAGGCGGTGGCATGATTCCCATGGGCCTGCGAGACGTGGCCGACGCCGTCGGCGCCGTGCTGGCTGCCGGATGCGAGGCGGTTTCCGTTACCGGCGTATCCATCGACTCTCGGACGACGCGGCCGGGCGATCTGTTCGTGGCTGTGCCGGGTCAGCGCTTCGACGGGCACGACTTTGTGCGGCACGCGGTCGAGAGTGGGGCGGTGGCATACCTGTGCCGTCGCGACCGAGAAAACGACCCTCAGATCTGTCCCGCGGTGCCCGGGTTGCTCGTGGATGACACGGTTGAAGCGCTGGGCCGGCTGGCGGCTTGGTACCGTCGTAAGGTCATGCGGCCGGGGACCGTCGTCGTCGCCGTCACCGGCAGCAACGGTAAGACCACGACCAAGCGCATGCTCGATCACGTGCTTTCCGGGGCGCTCAAGGGCAGGGCGTCGCCGAAAAGCTACAACAACAAGATCGGCGTGCCTCTCACGCTTCTGTCGGCGGAGGCGGAGGACCGCTACGTCGTCACGGAAATCGGGACGAACGCAAGGGGCGAAGTCGCGGCGCTGGCCGCGATCGCCGCGCCAGACGTGGGCGTCATCACCTCCATCGGCGAGGCTCACCTGGAGGGGCTGGGCGATATCCGCGACGTTGCAGCCGAGAAGGTCTCGCTCCTCCACGGTGTGCGGGCGCACGGCTTCGCGGTGGTCAACGTGGACCGTGCGGAGATTCTGCCCTGTCTGGAGCAGGCTTGGCCTCTCCGGATCGTCACCGTCGGGCTGTCACCGAAGGCCAAGTTGCCCGTGCGAAACGTGCACGTGGAGTTGCGCCGCACATCGTGCGACGTAGGCGACCGCTACCGCCTCCGCGTGCCTGTGCCGGGGGCGCACCACGCCTGCAACGCGGCCGCGGTGTTTGTGGTGGCCCGCTGGTTCGGGATGGCCCCTGTGGAGATTACGGCCCGTCTGCGCACGTTTTCCCCGGGCGACGGGCGGGCCAAGCCAATCCGATGTGGCGACGCGACCGTCGTGGATGATTCCTACAACGCAAATCCATCCAGCGTGCTGGCCGCGGTGGACACGCTGGGTCGCGTGGCTCCGGCTGGTCGCGTGCTGGTCATGGGCGACATGCTGGAATTGGGGTCGCAGACGGCCGCCCTTCACCGCCGCATGATCGAGGAGGTGTTTCGCGCGGGGATCGAGACGTTGGTGGCGGTGGGACCACGGACGCTCGAGGCGGTCCAAGCGCTGGGCGGGGCAGCCGGGTCGACGCGGGTGGTGCCGTGTGAGAACGCCGAGGCTGCGGGGGCGGCGCTCGCCGCGCTCCTCCGGCCTGGCGACGTCGTGTGGGTGAAGGGGTCGCGGGCCATGGAGCTGGATCGCGTGGTCGAGGTCCTCGCCGAACGGTCGCGCTGGAATCCGCGTGGCCCTCGGACCCCCGGACCGGCGAAGGGCGCCGGGGCCAAGGGCGGCAAGCGCGTGTCCCGCTCGCTGGCCTGAGCCGGGGTGTCTCGGGAAGGGCGGCTGGGACAGGAAGCGAGCCCTCGTGCTCTACTATCTACTCCGCGAGCTGTTCGAGGGCCGGCATTACGCCTACGAGAACCCGCTGTTTCGCGGGACGTGTGCGGCGCTGTTCTGCTTCCTGCTCCTGCTCTTGGCCCTCCCGCGGATGATCCGCCAGTTGATCAAGTGGAAGCTGGGCGACCGGCCGGAGTTCGACCACGCTTCGCTCAACGAGTTGACCCGGGAGAAAAGCAACATTCCCACCATGGGCGGGGTGATGATCCTCGCCGCGATCCTCCTGGCCACGCTGCTCCTCGCCGACCTGTCGAATTACTACGTGCAGATGGGCATGGTCTGCCTGATCTGGCTGGGTGTGCTGGGTGCGGTCGACGATTGGCTCAAGCTGACCGCGGCGCGTCGTTCGAATACGCGCGACGGGCTGAAGATGTACGAGAAGCTCCTGTTTCAGTTGGGGCTGGGGGTGATCCTCGGGTTCTACATCTACAATCATGGGCGCAGCAACTTCGTGACGCTGAACTGGTTCGCCGAACCGACCGAAGTGCCTGCGTACAAGGTGCTCACCGTCCCGTTCTACAAGGCCGGAGTCCAGCTCGGCACCTTCACGTTCATGATCGTGACCGTCCTGGTCATGACCGGGACCTCCAACGCGGTGAACCTGACCGACGGGATGGACGGTTTGGCCTCGGGCTGTGTGGCCCTGTGCGCCTTGGTCTTCTTCGTCCTCTCCTACATCAGCGGAACGGACGAGCTGGCCCGCAAGCTGCTGTTTGCGCACGTGCCGGGCAGCGCCGAGTTGACCATCCTGTGCGGCGCGATTCTGGGGTCGGCGCTTGGGTTCTTGTGGTACAATTGCCATCCGGCGCGGGTGTTCATGGGCGATACCGGCTCGCTCCCGCTCGGCGGGCTCATCGGCTACGTGGCGGTGGTCACGCGCCAGGAATTGATGCTGTTCATCGCCGGCGGCGTGTTCGTGGTCGAGGCCGTCTCGGTGATCCTGCAGGTGGCGTATTTCAAGGGGACGGGGGGGCGCCGGCTGTTCCGCTGCGCCCCGATCCACCACCATTTCCATTTGGGTGGTTGGAGCGAGCCGCAGACGGTCGTAAGATTCTGGCTGCTCGCGGCGATGTTCGCGGGGTTTGCCCTGGCGACGGTCAAGCTAAGGTAATCCCGGGAACGGGGTCAGGCCTGATTGGCTCGCGCCCGAGCTGACGCCGTTCGTGCCGCTGGGCGGACGGCGGAGGAGTACGGGAACGGTCAAGGAGGACTCAGGTGGTTCAGGACGAGCCTCGTACAACCGACCTTTCGAGCCCCTTGATCCTGCTCACGGCGGTGCTCATGGCCGTGGGCCTCGTCATGGTCACGTCGTCGACGGCGCCCGTCGACCGCTCCATGCTCGACGGGCCCTGGTGGCGCAGCCCCGTCGGCCGCCAGGGCATGTTCGTCCTGGCCGGCTTGGCCATCATGGCCATCACGGCCCGTTTGGGGTGCGCCGCCCTGTCGTGGGCGTCCTTCCGGCGCGTCGTGCCGCCAGCGGTTTTCGTGATCCTCGCCGTCCTTCTGGCGGCCACGCTGATCCCGGGCATAGGCGATGAACGGCGCGGTTCCCACCGTTGGCTCGTCCTAGCCCCCGCGTGGACGGGGCTGAGCTTCCAACCCTCGGAGTTGGCCAAGCTGACCCTTGTGATGCTGCTGGCGTGGTTGCTGGGCGAGCGCGGCACCGACCCGCGTTCCTTCCGAAGCGCGTTTCTCCCGGCGTCCGCGGCGATCGGCGGCTATGTCCTGCTGGTGGGAACCGCCAACTTTGGAACGGCGGCGCTGCTTGCGGGTGTAGGCGGCATGATGCTCCTCGTGGCGGGCTGCTGCTGGCGGCACCTGTTCTTGCTCGGGTCGCTGGGCGGGTGCGGTATGGCCGGGCTGCTCTACGCGGCCCCGTACCGTTTGGCGCGGCTCGCCGCGTACCGGGACATCTGGGCGGAGCCGCGCGGCGCGGGCTACCAGCCGTTGCAATCGCTGGCCACGATCGCCTCCGGAGGATGGCTGGGGAAGGGCCTCGGCGCTGGCGTGCAGAAATACGGCTACCTTCCCGACAGCCACTCTGACTTCATCTTCTCCGTGCTCTGCGAGGAAGCCGGCTTCCTGGGCGGAGTCGTCGTGATCGCCATGTTCTGTGGACTCACTTGGCTGGGGATGCGGGTGATGGCCCAGGCGCGTTCACCCTTGGAACGGCTCCTGGCGTTCGGCCTGACGGCTACGATCGGCCTGCAAGCGGTGATGAACATCGCCGTGGTGACCGTGATGGCGCCGACGACGGGCATCTCCCTGCCCTTGGTTTCAGCAGGGGGTAGCGGGCTGATGGCCTTCAGCTTCTCGGTCGGTCTGCTGGGCGCAATCGCCCACCGTAACGCGGGCGGTGAGGTGGTCGAGCATCGGTCGGACCTGCCAGCGCGGGGGCGAAGCCTCTTGCGCATCGGGGAGAGGTTTGCGTGGTGAGGGATAGTCGCGTCGGATCTGATTCGTCGTTGATCGTCTTCGCCGGCGGCGGAACCGGGGGCCATCTCTACCCGGCGCTCGCCTTAGCCGATGCCCTCCGCGGGCGTGTTCCGCGTGTCCGGTTTCTGTTCTTCGCCACCGACCGTGGGATTGACCATCGCGTCCTCGAGCGGGTGGATGCGGAACTGTTTCGGCAAAACCTGCCGCCCCTTCGTGGCGCCCCCTGGCGCTGGCCGGGAGCCCTCGCGGCGCTTCGGCGCGCCTGTCGCGCCTGCCGGTCGTGCTTCGCCAGCGATCGACCAGGTGTGGTCATTGGCACCGGCGGCTTGAGCTCCGTACCGGCGGTTCTGGAAGCCCGGCGGGCGGACGTACCGGTTGCGCTGCTCAATCCGGACGCGGTGCCAGGCAGAGCGAATCGGCTTCTCGCGCGCCTCGCCGAGGCCGTGTTCGCCCAATGGGAGGATACCGCGGCCCACCTGCCGCGGGGTGTCAACGTTCTGGCGTGCGGCTGTCCGATTCGGGCGGCCTTCTTCCAGGTCAACCGCCGCGCCGCGATTGACCGTTTCCGGCTTCGGCATGACCGTAAGACCCTGCTGGTGACGGGGGCGTCGCAGGGAGCGCGGTCGATCAACGAAGCGGTGATGGCGAGCCTCGCTGGGCTGGGCCGGTTTTCCGACTGGCAGGTGTTGCACCTCACCGGCGACCTCGACTTGGCTCGGGTCCAGGCCGCGTACCGGCACTGCGACCTTCCGGCCGTGGTCCTGCCCTTCACTCACGACATGCCCTTGGCGCTCTGCGCCGCGGACCTGGTGGTCTCGCGGGCGGGGGCCTCAACACTGGCGGAGATTTCGGCAGTTGGGGTCCCGTCCGTCCTGATGCCCTACCCGTTTCACCGGGACATGCACCAGCTTGCCAATGCGCGGTGCCTGGAACGGGTGGGGGCGGCCCGCATCGTGAAGGACGCGATCAACCCCGCGATCAACGGTCCGGCGCTGCTGGCCGTGCTGGAGGAGCTGATGGTCGACGATGACACTCGCCAGGCGATGGCGGCGGCGGCCCGGCGCGGCGGGCAGGCCGGGGCGGCGGAAACGATCGCGGACGCGGTCTGGGCCTTGGCTCGGCGGCAGGAGGGCGGGTCTCCGCGGGTGGCCTCGAGGCGAGTGGAGCAAACCTGTGCGCCTGCCCGATAGGTGTGTTGGCAGCGTCGATTCCCTATACGCCGCCGTCGGGCGAGCCCTGGGACGACCCGCGCCGGTGCGGCCGGGCATGACAAGGATGTGACCATGCGAAAGCGTTTGGGCACGGCGACCACGGAGGTGCTTCTACCGCCCAGTGTGGACGGCCTGCGCGTGCACATGATCGGGATCGGTGGGTGCGGAATGTGCGGCCTGGCGGCCGTGCTCCGCCGGCTCGGCGCCGCGGTGTCCGGTTCGGACATGAGCACCTTCCACGGGCTAGGGCCACTGGTCGAGCAGGGCGTCTGCGTTTCCGTCGGACACCACCGCGATCATCTCCCCGTGGATGCGGACTTGGTGGTCATCAGCGCCGCGATTCCGGAGTGCAATCCGGAACTGGTCGAAGCGCGGCAGCGCTGTATTCCCGTGGTGAAGTACGCCCGGATGCTCGGCGCGGTGATGGAGCACGGACGCGGCGTGGCCGTGGCCGGTACGCACGGCAAGAGCACCACCTCGGCGATGTGCGTGCACCTTTTTCGCGAGGCGGGGCTCGCACCCTCGTTCGTTATCGGCGCGGGCTCGGCGCAATTGGGCGGGAGCAGCGCGGTCGGAGACGGCCCGCATTTCATCGTCGAGGCCTGTGAGTTCGACCGTTCGTTCCTGCATCTGAGGCCGGAAACCGCGGCAATCCTCAACATCGAGCCCGACCACCTCGACTGCTATAAAGACCTTGACGAGATCGTGGAAGCGTTCGGGAAGTTCAGCGCCAACGTCCTCCCGGACGGCTTGCTGGTTCGCAACGCGGAGGATCGGCGCACGCTCTTGGCCGCGCGGCGCTGCGCCGCCGCGGTGGAGACCTTTGGCATCGCCGAGGACGCGGACTGGAGGGCCGTCGGCCTGGAGGTCGAGCGGGGACGCTTCTCGTTTGACGTGCTGTACGGCGGTTCCCTGCTGCTATCGGCCAGGCTGGCCGTTCCCGGTCGGCACAACGTGGCCAACGCCCTCGCGGCGATTGCCCTGGCTCATCACGCCGGGGTTTCGCCGGAGCGGATCGCGGCAGCGCTGGGCAGCTTCCAGGGCGTCAGTCGGCGGATGACCCTTCGCGGCGAGGGCGGCGGGGTCACCATTCTCGACGACTACGCCCATCACCCCACAGAGATCCGCGTGACCATCGAGGCGGCCCGCCACTGCTACCTGCCCAAGCGCCTGTGGGTGGTCTTTCAGCCCCACCAGCACGCCCGGACCAGGCACTTCATGGAACAGTTCGCCGACTCCTTCCATCTCGCAGACGAGATCATCGTCCCGGATGTCTACGCCGCCCGCGGATCGAGCGAGGGCCCGGGGCACGACGGCTCGGAGGAGTTGGTGGCGCGAATCTGCCGCAACGGCGGGCGGGCTCACTACCTCCCGACCCTTCAGGCTGCGGCCGATCACGTCGCGGCACACATGGCCCAGGGTGATTTGGTGGTGACCATGGGGGCGGGGGACGTGTGGAAAGTAGCCGATGAACTGGTACAACGAATTCGCTGACCACATCGAGCGGGACGCCGCCTTGGCGCCGATGACCTGGTTCAAGCTGGGCGGCTGCGCCCGCTACCTTTTCCGGCCCCGAGACGTGGCCGAGCTGGCGGCGCTGGTGGCCCGGGCCCGGGGGGAGGACGTGCCCGTCCGCGTGCTCGGCGCCGGGGCCAACGTGCTCATCAGCGACGACGGGGTCGACGGCGTGGTCGTTCGCCTCGATCAGCCCGCTTTCTGCGGCGTCCGCCGGCGGGGCCATGAGGTGGACGTCGGAGCGGGAGTAAACCTGATGCCGTTCTCGCGCGACTGCAGCGAACGGGGCTGGTCGGGGATGCAGTGCCTGGCGGGCATACCCGCGACCATCGGAGGCGCCGTGCGGATGAACGCCGGCGGGAGGTTCGGCGATATCAGCGCGGTGGTCCAAGGCGTCGACGTCCTCGATCCCGACGGCGGGGTGGAACGGTGGGGCCACGATCGGATCGAATTCGGGTACCGCAGGAGCAATCTGGGCGGCCGGATTGCGCTCTCCGCCACCCTGGCGCTGAGGGAGGACGATCCCGGGCGCGTCCGCCGCGAGTACGAGGAGTGCTTCGCGTACAAGCGGAAGTCGCAGCCGATGGCCGACCGCAGCGCCGGTTGCATCTTCAAGAATCCCGAGGGCCGATCGGCCGGGGCGCTGATCGATCAGGCCGGCCTCAAGGGAACCATGGTCGGCGGGGCGCGGGTGTCCGAACGCCATGCCAATTTCATTGTGACGGAGCGAGGGGCGACGGCCTCCGACGTGATGCATCTCATCGACGTCATTCGCGATCGTGTGCTCCGCGTGTTTCAGACCTTGCTGGAGCCGGAGATCGAGTTCTGGAGGCCATCGAGAAAGGAAGTGGCGGTTTGACGGTGCCACCGCGGACGGCAGGGCGAGGGGCCCGGGCGCGGCCTTCGAGGTTAGAAGCGCTGGACATCACCGTCCTCGCTGGCGGGCCTGGGGCCGAACGCGAGGTCAGCCTGCAGGGAGGCCAAGCCGTTTTTGAGGCCCTCACCCGCCTTGGGCATGCCGCGGTGCTGGAGGATATCGGCCCGGACAATCTCACCGCGCTCGATATCCCGGCCGACTTCGTTTTCCTTGTGCTGCACGGTGAGTTCGGGGAGGACGGAACCGTGCAGCGGGAACTCGACGCCCGTGGCCGCAGGTACAGCGGGTCCGGGGCGGCGGCATCCAGCCTGGCGATGAACAAGCTGGCGGCGAAGCGTCACTGTGAGCGCCACGGTATTCCCACCCCGCCATACGTCCACGTGCTTGCGGATCGGCCGACGGACCTGAAGGGTGTGCCCCTGCCGGCGGTGGTCAAGCCAGTCGCCTCGGGCAGCAGCGTCGATACGTCGATCGCTCGTGTTCCGGCGCGATTGACCGAAGCGGTCGAGGCGGTCGCGGCCAAGTATGGTGAGGCACTCGTGGAGGGCTACATCGCCGGACCGGAACTGACCGTGGGCGTGCTGGGGGATCAGGCCCTGCCGGTCTGCGAAATTCGGACCAAACGAGAGTTCTACGACTACCAGGCGAAGTACCTCGACGACGACACGGAGTATCGGTTTGAGCTCGATCTTCCGCGCGCTTTGCTCGGGCGCGTGCAGGACCTGAGCCGCAAGGTCCACGGAACCATGGGTTGCCGGGCATTCTCCCGCGTGGATTGGATGGTCGACGGCGACACGATGGAGCCTTACTTCCTGGAGGTGAACACCATCCCAGGTTTCACCAATCATTCGCTGGTGCCCAAGGCGGCGGCCCGCATCGGGCTGAGCTTCGATCAACTATGTCAACGGATCATTGAGCTGTCGTTCGACTGACGGCCGTGGCGCGGGGACAAGCGTGATCGTCGCAGACTGTCGCGATCATCGTGCTACCGCCCGAGTGGCTCACCCCTGGCGGCCCGGGCAAGAGGTGGCAGGCGCCCTTGTGCAGAAGGGAATGGCCGCCCCTGACCAACGGAGCGGTCAC
>Ga0214473_10008981_pt1 | contig 11822 bp, 9 predicted proteins | sample RVTome_7_FD_203509 | JGI IMG/M metagenome (GOLD analysis project Ga0214473, IMG submission 203509) | Soil microbial communities from uranium-contaminated site in the Upper Colorado River Basin, Wyoming, United States - RVT98D197 | ecosystem: Environmental > Terrestrial > Soil > Contaminated >...
ACATCTTTAACTGCTCTTCTGCCCTCAGCTGGCTTAGCTTCATTCCCACCTCGCGCCATTGAATTTCTGAAATTCCCAGCTTCTGGCGCACTTTGTTCTCATCCATCCCGTTTCTTAAGTCGTTGAGCGCGCAGGACCAGCGGCACATTAAAAAGGAAAGCTGCTTTTTTAGCCCGGCAGCCTCTCCCAGATCTTGCAGCAGATACTCCAGCCGCCGCGGGGACCAGGGAAAAAGCTTGTCATTCACTTCGTATTGCTGGCGATATTCCTCATAAGCCTCCACCCATTCTTCTGGTAAAAGGATCTTGCGTTCTTTATAGCGATTCTTTGGGCTGGTGTATCGTACGAAAAGAACGGCTCCATCGGGGGCCTCTAAATCGATATGGTTGATGGTCAGGGAAAGGCATTCCCCTTTTTTGATACCGGTGTGCAGCAACAAGGAGACGAGCGCATAGCTGCGCGCGTCCCCTTTGCGGCCGCGACGCATTTTATTGGCCAACGCCAAGACTTTTTGTGTTTCTTCCGGATTCAGCACCTCGGGTAGCGGGCTGAGCACGCTCTTGGAAAGCACTCGTTCGGCCGGGTCGGCTAGCACGGCCCCACCGGCTTGCAGCCAGCGAAAAAAGGCCTTGAGCGAAGTCACCCGCCGCGCCAGCGTCTTTGGGCTGCAAGGTACGCCGCGCTCATCCTGCATCCATTGTAGGAAGTTGTTCAGGTCGTTGGTGCTGATGGAGCCCACAGGTTGATCTGCTGGCAGGTACGAAGCCAGCAAGCGCAAATCCCCCATAAAGGCTTTCACCGTATGCACGGAGTTTCCCTGATCTTGCAAGTAGAGCCCCCATAGTTGGATTGCCGGCGGCAGGGTAGTGCGAGGCTGAATGGCGGCTTCTGTTGTGGCTTCAGCCAACATGAGCTAGCCCCATGAAATTAATGCGTATAGTCATATGTCAGAAGTTTAGAATGGAAAGAAAAGCATGTCAAACGGATCTGATGCCTGATTTTGACTGGGCGAACTCAGCTGACTTGTAACGCCCCCTTAGGTGTCGCCGCGTGATAATTACAACTTCCCCTCTCTGTTATTCTGAGCCAGCGTGGCCGCCAAAGGGCGGCCTCAGCGCCCGCGAAGAATCCACCCAAAACACATCCTCTAGTGATTTTGTAACTCAGCAGCTGTTGAAAACGTCGGGACTGATCTTTTTCATCCCCCAACCGGGTTTACTGTGGTGAACTCAGTGCCTGCACCATTACGGCCCGCACCGCGTCCCGTTTGGGCACCAGCACGGAACCGCCGCTTGAGGTGGTATAGGGATCTACTTCACTCGAACCAATGGCGTAACGATGGATCTCCCCGTTTCCACTTATCGTTGCAGCAAGCGGCAAAAAGGGTAGGATATCTGCGACGCCTATGTCGGTCGTCACGACTTGTTTATATTGCTCGTAAAGTTGCGCAGCCTTTGAGATGGCGTCCAAACTGATCAGGCGGAAGAAGATCGCAGTGATGACTTCCTGCTGGCGCTGGTTTCGCAAAAAATCGTTGGAGTTTCCACGCGAGCGCACATACCACAAGGCGGTTGCCCCATCCATAGTCACATTGCCGGCAGGCACGCTAAAATTTCCCGGTCCCTCGCGTTCATCGGTTAGCGGCTGTCCAACATTTACTGTAATGCCACCCAGGGCATCAATGAGCTGCGTGAATCCATCAAAATTCACCAGCACATAATGGTCAGGCCGCACACCGAAGTTGTAATCCAACGTATCAGCCATCATCGTAAAACCGCCGCGCTGTTGGGCGTTGTTGATCCGATCCATCCGCCATCCGGGTTCATACACATAAAGGTCGCGCGGGAAAGAAGTGAGGCTGACGCGATTGCCTTCCGGATTAAGCGTAAGTAGCAAGACTACATCTGTGCGAAAGCCGCCGTCATTTGGCCGCTTATCCGATCCCATCAGCAGGATATTTACCTGGCCTTCGGGTTGGGGCAGGCTGCCCAGGGGCGCGGGGATGGCAATATCCGAGGGCGCGCTGGGCGGTAAAAAGTGTTCAACGATTTCCTCTGCGTTGCCTTGCTCCGCCCAAACTACTTGTTGGCCGCCTCTGGCAGGCATATTGGGTAAAAAAGGCGTGGGCGTTGGGGTAGTTTGGGCAGAAAAAAGCCCACTCGCCGCGCTGCGGGAACAAGCGCTTAACAGCAATGCTATCGCCAGGACGGAAAGGGTGAAATTGCGGTGGATCACGATTAATTCCGGTGCAATTTTTACGCCAACAATATTAACGTAACCAGCGACTTAAACGTTCCCGCCCAGCGGTTGGGTTTGTTGTAAAGGCAGCAGCACACTGAAGGTGGCGCCCAAGCCCGCCTCGCTCTCCACCCAGATGCGCCCACCCAGGGCATTCGTCAGTGTTTCGGCAATACTCAAACCAACGCCTGTGTCACCCACACCTTCGATGATCGGGTTGGTCGCCCGATACACGCGTGAAAACACTCTGGGCAGATCCTCTTCCGGGATGCCGCCGCCCGAATCGCTCACCTGGATGAGGACAAATTCTCCCAGGCCGGGTTGCTCCTGATTCACAGCACGCAGCGTGATGGCGCCTTCTGCAGGCGTAGCGGCATCTGCGTTTTGGAGCAAGTGGTAGAGGATCTGCTGCAAAGCATCGCGGTCGGTGTTCAGCTGGGGCAAGAGCCTGGGCAAGTCTACGCGCAAGGTAATCCGCTTTTCCTGAAATTGGGGGCGCAGCTGGCTGATGGCGTCGTCAATGACTCCGTTCAAGTCTACGGGCTTGCGGGTCACAGCATAGCCTGCCCGATCGAGTTCGGCGATGCGGATCAGATCATCGATTAACTTATTCATCCGTTCGGTGGAATTACGCACGCGCTCCAGAAATTTGCGTTGTAGTGCCCCCAGAATGCCCACCGATTCTCCCAGCAGCAAGTCGGTATAGCCTAAAACGGATGAGAGTGGTTGGCGCAGCTCTTCAGCGATCGAGGCGATCAGTTCCACTTGCTTCGCCTCGATCTTGCCCCCTGGCTTCTGCGCCCCTGCCTCCATCATGGCTTGCTGGGCGGCCTCCAAGCGTGCATGCAGACTGGCCACTTCCTCCAATGCCAGGCGCAATTCTTCCTTGGCTTGCTTGATTTCAAGGCTGGCTGGGGAAGTTGCGCCTCCGGCGCTCTTTTCTAACGAAGCCAGCCCACTCTTCAATTTGCTGTTTTCTTGCTGCAGCTGCGCAACCAATTCGCTGCTTTGCGCAGCTGCCATCCCATTGCCGGCTTTCTGGCTGGATTTCAACTCGTCAATATGCGTCAACAAGCGTTCCACATCTTGGCGATAGCGTTCGTTCTCCGCCTCCAGTTTTTCCAGGTCCAGGCGCTCTTGGCTGAATTCCTCCTCGAACGGTTCAATGGTCTCCGTGATTTGCTCGCTGATTCCAAGCGCTTGCGCTAATTTAGCTCCCAGTTCGACCGCCACCTTTTCCAACTCAACTTCATCTTCCAATTGCCAGGCGCGATCCACATTGATCAGCAGCACTGCCCAGCGACGCAGGTCCTGAGGCAGCGAAAAGGGCGCGGCCAGCAAATGGCCCGGAAAAGAGAGGCGCAACGCCTGTGAGAGCACCGCTAATTCGGTGAGGCGCTGTTCCGCCACCAGGCGCAAAGCGCGCCCACGTTTGATGGCGGAGGTAAGCCGCGGCACTTCCCGCAGGGGAATCCGCGCCATTTCCACGGCAGCTACGCGTAATTGGTTGTAGCCATATTGCAGCTCCAGTTGCATTTGAGCTTCATTTACCGTGGTCAACAAACACAAATTGGCATGCAATTGTTCCGCAACCTGCCTGGCCAATTCTTCCGCCGGATGCAAACCGGCTTCATTCTTTGGTGCAGTCCCAATGCCACCGCTGAACTCCTCCGCCTGTTCGAAATCAAAAAAAGCGGGAATGTGGGGAACAGGCTCTTCGCTTGGAAGTGGAGGGATTGGCTCAATTTGCCTTTCTGGTCTTCTTCTGATGGCGGGCAGGCGAAGGGGCATAGCAAATAGAAATGGCAAACTTAATAGATTTGCCGCCTGTACCGCCAGGGGCAAATTGACAATGGGCACCGGCAAAAAGAAATGCAGCAAGTGTCCGAAAAATAAAGCGCCCAATTGCAACAACCCGGAGCGCAGGATGGGCTGTCCGCTTGTAAGGATTTGCACCCCGCCTAAGACTAAGACCGCGAGCGAAGCTGAGTTCCAAACGTAATCCAGGGTGGTGTAATTGAAGGGGCTGCCAAGCGCCATCCCTTGCCACGCGATGAGGAGATACCCGGCCAGGGCTAGCGCGCCGAGCAGCTCGATTCCGAACAGAGCCTGGCGGCTGAAGCTTTCCCCATTTGGCCGCGCCCAAAACCAGGCCAGAGACACAAAACTGATCAGCAGGATGCCGCGCTCGAGTGGTGCAATCGCGTGTTGTGCGGTCGGCGCGCCGAGCCACGCTGCTACCAAAACGGGCAGCTGGATGACCCTCAAGCCCATGAGCACGCCCAGGCCGAGGCTGAGGCGCCGGTCAAGTTTGCCCGGCTGAGCCTGGTTGTGCAAAAATAAGCTGGCGCTGGAAAGCAGGAGCAAGACCAGCAGCGCGTAAAATGCACTGGCTTGGCTGCTCTCCAGCGCGGGGATCAGAGTCTCAAAGATGAATTGCATCGCGAAAAGGTTGCTTTTGAGGGATTATAGTGCAAGCCACCCTTTCGCGATTTTGTTGTGATTGGGGAAATAGCGTTGACAGGCTTTTGTTTCGCGCTAAAATAATCTCCCACGCCGAAGTGGCGGAATTGGCAGACGCGCTACGTTCAGGGCGTAGTGAGCGTAAGCTCTTGTGGGTTCGACTCCCACCTTCGGCATCTTAAAGTAAATCATCTTAAATAAGGGGGATAATAATAGAGAAGGTTAGCTGCTCAATGCGTCGCTCGTCTTTTACTTCAGAGTTTCTCCTACACTACATCCCCGCAGCATTCAGCATTGCATCGACGACGCTGCTGTTGAACGTGTTGCGCCAAGCATTGGACACGCCCCTGGTAGCGCTTTTATACCTCCTGCCGGTTGGGTTAAGCGCATCTCTTTGGGGGCTAGGCGCTGGCGTAATCGCCGCTATGGCGGCCTTCCTGGCCTTCAACTATTTCTTCATTAAACCTCACTTTACACTCACAGTTCACAGCCCTGGTGATCTTGTAGTTCTCGTAGTTTTCCTGACTGTGGCGGTCGTGATCAGCCAGCTAGTTGGCCGCGCCCGCTCAGGGCAGGCCACTGCCAAGGCGCGTGAATTTGAGGCGACCCAGCTTTATGAATTGAGCGCTTCTCTCACCGGGTATCTAGACACGCAGACAATTGTCCGCATTGTCGCTGAACAGATTCGCGGGTTCTTGCATACCGAGAAAATTGAATTCTTCTTGCATAACTCCGAGCCCCTGAGCTTAAAACTGCCGATCGGAGCTTCTTCGCCTGAAAGGCAGGCTGATCTAATCCTTCCAGTCCAAGCGGGTAAAACGGTTTTGGGGGAAATTCGGCTTTGGCGCGCCACGCCACTCATTTCCGCTTCAGAAAAACGTTTATTAAAGATCTTTGCCGACCAGGCTGCGTTCGCTCTGGAGAGGGCGCACCTGGCAGAAGCCGAATCGCGGGCTAAAGTGCTGGAAGAAAGCGATCGCATGAAAACCGCCCTGCTCTCCTCGGTTTCCCACGAATTGAGAACACCGTTAGCCACGATCAAAGCAGCGGCCACTAGTCTGCGAAGTGGCGAGGTTGGCTGGGATTCAAAGGCCCGCGAAGACCTGCTCGGGGCTGTGGAAGACGAAGCAGATCACCTAAATCTATTGGTCGGCAATTTGTTGAACATGTCACGAATTGAGGCGAATCAGTTGAAGCCTGAACGTCAATGGAATTTATTATCTGAGATTGTAGCCTCAGTGCTTTCCCGCCCTCATTCGTCCGAAGGCCACAAGGTCGAAGTTGATATCCCAGAAGACCTGCCACTTCTACCAATGGATTTCGTACAGATGGAGCAGGTCTTTACTAATCTGATCAATAACAGCTTCAAATACGCTCCCGCCGGTACGACGGTCCGCTTGAGCGCTCGAGTCAGCCAGGATTCTACTGTGCTGGTCCAAGTAGCCAATCAGGGCCCGCCAGTGCCTGCTCAAGACCTGGAGCGGATATTTGAAAAGTTTCACCGCATCACAGCAGCGGATCGCGTGACGGGAACTGGGCTGGGATTATCTATCTGTAAGGGCATCATCGCAGCCCATGACGGCCGCATTTGGGCGGAAAACTTGCCAGCGGGTTTTGCTATAAATTTCACTCTGCCGCTTTCTATAGATGGTAAATTGGCTCCCCAACCGCCGCTCGAGGCGGAAGCATGAGCACCTCGCCACATATTTTGGTAATCGATGACGAACCGCAGATCCTGCGTGCCTTGAAGACCATCCTGGTCGAAAAGGAATTCAAGGTCACCACAGCGGCCCGCGGCGAACAGGGGCTGACGCTGGCTGCCGCCGACCCGCCCGATATTGTGATCCTCGACCTGGGTTTGCCGGGCATGGACGGATTTGAAGTGTGCGCTCGGTTGCGGGAATGGACGCAATGCCCCATCATTGTGCTTTCAGTTCGAGAAGGTGAGCGAGATAAAGTGGCCGCCTTGGATAAAGGCGCTGATGATTACCTGACTAAACCATTTGGGATTGAGGAGTTGCTGGCTCGCGTGCGGGTCGCCTTGCGTCATGCTGGCCGCGCCAAGAGCAGCAAGGCAACCAAGATCACATCTGGCCAGATCGTGGTTGATCTGGCCTGGCATATCGTGACTCGAAATGGCAAAGAAGTAAAACTGACCGCGACGGAGTTCAAGTTGCTGGCTTACCTGGCCACCAACGCCGGCCGTGTACTCACCCACCAGGCTATTCTTACCCACGTTTGGGACCCGGCCGATGCCGATCGCGTCGAATATTTGCGCGTCTACATGCGGCAGTTGCGCAAAAAACTGGAGGCCAATCCCGAACAGCCGGAATTTATTCTCACAGAGCCGGGAGTAGGTTATCGCTTCTTGGCCGATTAATCTCATTGCCATTTATCAAAAAGCGCCCAGATTTGGGCGCTTTTTTATTTGTTCTTTATGGAATTGGTCAAAATCCTTGTGACTATTTTATGCAACCTGGCTACGATTTGTTGTTTGGAGAGTTTGAGTTGCCCGAAATGTTCTCTTGGCTTGGGTCGATCGCGATCATCATCGGATTTTTTTTGGTCCAGGTGCAGATCGATCAATTAGGTAAAGGTTTGGCGCCCACTTGTTTATTTTTACTATCTCTGATCGGCGAGGTGTACGTGATTTGGCTGTGGAATTCGCGGGACATTTAAACCGAGAAGAAATACAAGACGGAGAAACCCTTTTTTGATTTCGATCATTCTTTTATTGGTATTTATTTTCCTGGCCTATAAAGCTTCCCCTCGCGAGAATAAGGAGCAGGCACATGTCCATGGGGTAGGGCAGATCGGCTTGCTGGCTGCTTTGGCCTTATTTGGCGTGGACTATTTCACATCGTATTACTATGCAACGGGCGAAATGATGAGCGCCCTGCACCCCTATGGACTAGAGCACAATGCCTATATTGCTGTGGGCATTATCGCCTTTGCCAACTTCGTTTTTGGCGCGTTGTACATGTTTTCGCTTGGGCCCTTCAATGAAGGCGGGGGCTCATATACCGCCTCGATGCGCTATCTATTCCCAACGCTAAGCTTGATCGTAGCAGTAACCCTCATTCAGGACTACGTCCTTACTATTGTGGTTTCTGCCTTATCCGGCGGGGACCAATTACTTTCGGTCTTGAATGCATACGATGCCCACTGGTTTTGGCATTTCCTGATCGGCGCGGCCCTTGCGGCTGTGACCTGGTATATAACGATTCGGGGCCGGGGCGAATCGGCGCGAGTCGTGTTCACTCTCATTGGCACCTTCGTATTGTTGACCATAACCATGGGCGTAGGATTAGTTATCGCAGCCGGGACGGGTGTCCCCGCTGCTGCGCCAGAAGAAACACGCCAAGTTGCTTCGCTTGGCGAAGCCATGCTGCACATGCTCACCGCTTCAATGAAGGGCATGGTGGCCCTCACAGGCCTCGAGGCTGTTTCCAACGGCGTGCAGTTCATTATCGATGAGGATTTTGGCCTAATCAAATGGGGCAAGCAGCGTTTGCCTAAGCTAAAAGCATTGTGGAATTTCTACAGTGGAAAATCAGGGATCGCACGCGTGGTGCAGACTTCGTTCCTCTTCTATGGGGGCGTCACCACTCTGTTCTTAACTATGTTTTCACTTCGCTTCAACGTGTTCGATGGCACCCTTGGACGCACCTTGGTTGGCAATCTAGCCTTTATTGGCTTTGCTGAGTTGGATGGCGGCATCATACTTTTTTGGGCTTACCAGATTTTGGCGGTGCTGATGTTGGCCGCCGCCTCGATGACGGCTTTCCAGGATGCGCAGGCCACCGAATGGCGCGATGTTGCTATTGGAGAAATTCCCGAAGCGATCATTTACCGAGACCTCAGAGGCACCTTTACTCGTTCAGTCACAATTACATTTGGCGTAGCCGTCCTGATCATGTTCCTGGTACGCGGGCAGACCACACGCGCAATTCCCTTCTACGGTGTGGGTGTATTTATGCCCATCATGGTGATGGGCCTCGCAGTCCGCCGCCATATCCTTGAGCACGCCAAAGGTCGCGCCAGAACCATTGGCGCTGCAGGCGCCAGCTTTGCTGCAGGGTTAGCCATTGTTGTATTCTTTGGACAACTCATTGGTAAATGGCATGAAGGAGGCTGGATTGCCCTGGTATCCTTCACCATTCTGGCGGTGGTTGCGCATTTAATGCTGCTTTCACCGATCGGGCGTCGCGAGGCCAAGCAAGTCACGCGCATCGTTCGCGAGAAAGCCCGTGTAGAAGGGGGAATGGCTTCCATCGTAGAGTGGCAAGCCTTCAAGATGCAGGAGTATCGCTACAAGCTGCTTATCTCTATTTTCAGCATCATGGAATTCTTCGGCATTCGGCAAATGACCCGCAGGCAGTTAGCCATAGGGCTTCCCGGGGCAGGCGGCTACTCTGTGCCCCAAATGTTATTTCTCTCTAGAGCCGGAGAGATCAACGGCGTTAAAGCCACGGTTCACCGTGGCAAGGCAGGCAAAATGAAAAAGGAGCCCCAAGAGAAAAAGCTCGAGCATTATCTGTTACCACCTCGTTATGTGCGCCATCGCATCTTAGTGCCTGTTAACGGTGTCCACCAGGGCACCTTAACCTCATTGCGCTATGCGCATTCATTGTCCAACGATGTGACCGCGGTCCACGTTTCAGACGATCCGGAAGAGACGGAGCAGCTCAAGAAAGAATGGTCTCAGTGGGGGGAAGGGGTGCGCTTGGTCGTTTTGGACTCACCCCATAATATGGTCCTTGAGCCCTTGATCCAATATATTCAAAAGCTCATGGATGCCAAGCAACAAAATGAGATCATCACCGTGGTCGTTCCGCAGCTCGTCCGCCCACGCTGGTGGTCGAATCTGACCCGCACTCAATTAGCAGCCTTATTGCGCATGGCGCTCCCCTTTGAGACCGGTATCGTTATTACCGACGTCCCTTACTCACTAGAAACTGAAGAAGCACAAGCCTCACCGTCTAAATAGGGTGGGGCTAGAAACGGAAGAAGCATGAATGTAATTGTTGTTGGTTGCGGCCGTGTTGGTGTTGAACTGGCCCATACGCTCCATAAAGAACACACTGTTACCGTGATCGATAAAGACGCACGGGCTTTTGATCAATTGGGTCTGGATTTCTTAGGCCGAACGGCCCAAGGTGACGCGTTGGATCGCAAAGCTCTGCAGCGCGCTGGAGTGGAGACCGCCGAAGCCCTGGCCTCGGTCACCTCATCCGATAATGTGAATGCGATCGTGGCACGCATCGCGCGTGATGTCTTTCACGTGGGGCGGGTGGTGGCGCGTGTCTATAAGCCTAGCCGTGCTCCGATCTATGCAAAGCTGGACCTGCAGACAGTTTCTTCGTCTTCCTGGGCCGCTCAACGCATCAAACAATTGATCACCCATCCAGGCCTCACCAGCCTCAGCATTACCGGTGAAGGCGCAGTGCAATATTACGAAATGAAAGTCCCCGCATCATGGGCGGGTCGCAAGCTTTCTGAATTCCTGCCCGAAGGGAAGGCGATACCCGCTATTGTTCTGCGAAATGGCCGCAGCCTCTTACCGACTCTGGCTACCGTGGTCGAGGTAGACGATGTGCTGCAACTGAGCGCAACAACGGAGGGAGCGAATTCGCTTCGCACAGCTATTCACGCCAACGGGAAAGGGAGGGAGTAAACATGTACGTTCTCATTGTTGGCGGCGGACGCACCGGGTCACACTTGGCTTCTTTATTACTAGCGGGTGGCTATGAGGTCCGCGTCGTCGAGCGCCGCCAAGAGGTATTACAGAACCTGCATCAGGAGCTTCCCACGGAGGTAATTTACGAAGGCGACGGGACAGACCCAGAAGTGCTAGAGGCGGTCGCCATTGGCCGTGCCAACGTTTTCGCTGCTGTGGATAATGATGATGCCGATAACCTGATGGCAGCTTTCCTCGCCAGGCGCCAGTTCGGTGTCAAGCGTGTCATTGGCCGCGTCAATAATCCGCGCAATGCCTGGCTGTTTACCGAGGAATTTGGCGTAGATGTGGCTTTGAATCAAGCTGACATTATGGCTAAATTGATTGAAGAGCAGATGTCCCTGGGGGATATGATGACCATGTTGAAATTAAGGCAGGGAGAGTTCTCGTTGGTCGAAGAAAAAATATTCCCTGGAGCCGAAGCGGTGGGCAAGGCCATCAAAGACCTTCCTTTGCCTTCGAACTCGATGATCTGCGGCATCATCCGTCATGGCGAAACTGTGCTCCCGCGCGGCGACGCCGTCTTGCAGGAAGGCGATGAAATTCTTGCATTGGTGGATGATGATTCCCGCACGGTTGTCGCTGAATTGTTGGGGCGGCCTGAGGAAAGCTGACTTCTAAGCGATTTATTTAACTTCGCCCGTCTATTTCTTGACAAACTACCCCATCGTCTAGAGGGCCCCAGGACGTGGCCCTTTCAAGGCTAAAACCGGGGTTCGAATCCCCGTGGGGGCACACGCAACTCCAAACTGGTTGAATACAGATACAAGGTTTGTTACATAGAGGGGGATTCCGATTAAACCCGTCAACTTTCTTCACACAATCTTCACATTATCTTTGAGACCCCTTCACGGCTCCTTGCTATCCTGAATGCAAATATCCAACCTATACCAACACGGTATGGGAATTAAACAAGGAGCAACAAAGATGAGCAAGAACCTTCGCAGTGGATTGATCTTGGGCGGCATCGTGGTAGGCATCCTGGTGTTGGCAATAGCCGCCCAGGCAGCCGGTTGGACGTATGGCAGGTATGCCAATATGCCCTACGGCTACATGATGAACCAGGCAGCCGGCGGCCGCGGCGCGTGGCAAGGCGCTAACATGAGAGGGGCGATGGCGTCGATGATGAGTCAATGGGGAACGGACGGCACCTTCGACTTGGACGACATGCCTTGCCTGAACGGGCAAGCAGGCATGATGGGTGGTGCGGGCGCCTACGGAATGATGGGGCAGTGGTCGCAATAGGCAACCCGGGATCCCAACACTGACAAACCAGGGGCCAGCATATAGCGGCTGTGCCCCTGGTTTTTGTTAAACTAGACTCTGAGAACGAAATCGTGGCAAAACCCAAGATCCTGCTGATCGATGACGAAGCCAGCAT
>Ga0214473_10008982_pt1 | contig 11822 bp, 12 predicted proteins | sample RVTome_7_FD_203509 | JGI IMG/M metagenome (GOLD analysis project Ga0214473, IMG submission 203509) | Soil microbial communities from uranium-contaminated site in the Upper Colorado River Basin, Wyoming, United States - RVT98D197 | ecosystem: Environmental > Terrestrial > Soil > Contaminated >...
ATTGGAAGTCGAGGTCGACTGCCCCATCGGAACCGTGAACGAAAGCTGTGATCCCGTGTTCTGGTACCCCTGGTTGTCGTACTCGATGATTATCATCCGGCTGTTCCTCATCGCCGCACCGACGGAAGGGCCCAGCCCGATGTCGTGGCCGCCGTCACCGGTGACCATCAGGAAGGTTATCTTCTCATCCTTGGGGATCTCGCCGCGCTTCTTGCGCTCCTCGAACATCTCGACGACGCCCGACAGGGTCGCGGCGCCGTTCTGGAAAAGGTTGTGGATGTAGGTGATCTTGTGGGACGTGTACGGGTACCCGGTGGTGACGACCATCCCGCATCCGGTGTGGAACAGGACGGTAACGAACCCCTCGAGCCCTTTGAGGAACGTGTTGAGGTTGACGAAGATCCCGCAGCCGGGGCAGGCGCCATGCCCGGGGGAGAGCCGCTTCGGCCGCTCGGTCAGGGCCCGCATGTTCAGCCCCTTGACGTCCAACTTCCCCTCCGGCGTGGTCTCGATGCGGACGAGCCCCTTGGCCTGTTCCTCGGTGATCGGGTCGAACGCCTTGGCCGGTTCGAAGCCCTTCTCGCCGGGGTTGACCCCGAAGTAGTCGTATGGGACCTTGACCTCGCCGGTTTTCGCGATCTCCAGCGCCTCCTTGAGCATCGCCTCGGCGTCCTCGACGAAGAACTCCTTCCCGCCGATCCCGTAGATCCGTCCGGCGACCTGGGTATGGTTCCCTTTTACGCCCTGGAGCGCGGCCTTCACCTCGATGGTCATCGCCCCGCCGTATGCGCCGAAATTGTCCTGCCGGTCTGCGACCACGAGCCCCTTTACCTTCGAAAGGGCCTCCCGGATCTCCTTCAACGGGAACGGCCTGATGACGTTGGGCCGGATCAGGCCCACCTTCTTCCCCTGCTTCCGGAGGGCGTCGACCGCCTCCTTGGCTGTCTCGGCCGCGGAGTTGATGATGAACAACGCGGCCTCGGCGTCCTCCATCCGGTAGAGCTCGACGACCGGAAATTCACGGCCGGAGAGCTTCGAGTACTCGGCGAAGACGCGCTTTATGACTGCGTCGGCGCGCACCATCGCATCGGCCTGCTGCTTCTTGTTGTTTATGAGGTCGGGGTCGTTCATGTACGGGCCGATCGTCACCGGCAACCGCGGGTCGACCGAGGTCACCGTCGGGACGAACGGACCCAGGAAGTCCCGCACCACCTGCTGATCGGAGAAGATCTCCACCCTGCGCTTCTGGTGCGAGGTGAAGAATCCGTCGAAGGCAACCATCACGGGGAGCCGGATCGACATGTCCTCGCCGATCTTCGGCGCCATGATGTTCATGTCGTAGACCGCCTGCACGTCGGAGGCCATCAGGATGATCCAGCCGGTGTTCATCACCAGCATGATGTCGCTGTGGTCGCCGCGGATGTCCAGGGGGCCCGATACCGCCCGGGTGACGATGTTGAACACCATCGGGAAGCGGGTCCCCGACTGGACGGGAAGCTGCTCGAAAGCGAAGAGGAGCCCGTTGGCCGACGTCGCGTTGAACACGCGCCCTCCCGCCGTCGTCGCGCCGAAGCAGATGCCGGCCGCGCCGTGCTCTCCGTCGCCCGGGATCATCCGGATGTCGTGCTCCCCTTCCGCCTTCATCGCGTCCAGTGTCTCGGCGATCTCCGTGGACGGGGTGATCGGATAGTACCCCATGACGTGGTAATTGATCTGCTTGGCCGCCATCGCCGCGATCTCGTTCCCGCTCTGGACCACGATCTCCTGCGCCGGCCGCGCATCCGCCTTCTTTGCCGTTTCGGCCATCATCTTCTCCCTTGTTTCCTTATTTCAGGAACTTGTGTTTGACGGTGATCTTTTCCATGTCCTGTTCGGCTTCCTTGACGGGTATCAGCGCGCCGAACTTGCAGATGTGCGTGCAGCGAAGGCACCCCTTGCAGTACTGGTAGTCGATCCCCAGGAGCACCATGCCGTCCTTCCCCGTCTTGGGGTCCTTACCCTTCTCCCAGACGAAGCAGTAGTCGGGACAGGTGATGTCGCACTCGCCGCAGCGAGTGCACTTGTCGAGTATGAACAGCGGGATCATCCCCGTGCGGCTGGTGGAGAGATCCTTGAACCGCATGTTCCCCACGGAATAGATCGTCCCGCCTATGGGAGCATTCTCGTAGCCGAGCTTTGGAACTTCGCGCCTGAACGGCGTCGCCGGGTACTTGCCGTCGGCGGGGAATTCCTCGAATTTAACAACATCGTAGCCGCGCTTGAGCGCCTCGAGGTTCCCTTTCATCAGCGCGGGGTACTTCTTCCCGAACGCCTCCTGTATCGCGCCCTCGAGCGCCTTCCATTCGAAGAAACCCGCCGCCTTCGCGATGGCGCCCATCATGACCATGTTCACGCGGGAGCCCGTGGCCATCGCGATCTCCATGGCGTCGACGGTGCCCACGCGCCCTCCCTCGATCTTCAGGAAGTCGCGCGCCTGCGCCGGCGTTTTACGCGTATTGAGAATCACCGTCGTCTTGCCGGGCTTGGTCCCGGCGGTCACCGGGACCGTCTTGGCCAGCGCCTCGTGGAAGATGGCCAGCACGTGCGGCTCCTCGATGGGACTGTTCACCCTCACCTTGTCGCCGGCCTCGCACAGCCTGACGAACGCCTTTACCGGCGTCCCCTTTTTTTCGGAGCCGTAGGATGCGAATCCAGCCCCGTTCAACCCCATGCGGATGATGGCCGCCTCGGTCAGGATCTTCCCCGCCACGTTGGCGCCCAGTCCCCCGATGCTCTCCATCCGGATCTCGAAGAACCCGAGGTCGTTCTTGACCGGCAGCTTTCCCGCGGCCTTTCTCTGCGTCATTTCTTTGCCCCTCTCAAGTGGTATTCCCGTATAACCTCGACTGGTTTCCGGCCAAATTTCGCCCTTGGACGAAAAAAGCGCACGGACGACCCCGTAAAATTCCCGGCAGGTTATCCGCCTGCATGAACGATGTCAAGTTCCGTCAGACTTCCCGGCGCCCCTTGATAGCACGGCCGACCGTTACTTCGTCTGCGTATTCCAGGTCCGACCCGACGGGCATTCCGTAGGCGATCCGGGTGACGCGGACGTTAAACGGCTTGAGGACACCGGCAAGGTAGGAGGATGTGGCCTCCCCTTCCGCCGTCAGGTTAGTCGCGAGAATGACTTCCCCGACCCCCCCCCGCGAAACCCGCTCCGTAAGCTCGCGAATATGCAGATCCTCGGGCATCACCCCGTCGATCGGGGAAATGGCGCCCCCCAGGACGTGGTATCTCCCCCTGTGCTCCCCGCTTTTTTCGATCGGGATAATATCGGTGGGATCTTCGACGACGCAGATCAAGTCATCCCGGCGCGCGGGGTCCGTGCACAGGGCGCACGGGTCTATATCCGCGATGTTAAAACATTTAGAGCATCTTATCACAGCTTCGGACAGGCCGGCAATAGCCTCACCGAGCTCCCTCAACGCCGGGGGCGGCATCTTCAGCAGGTGGAGGGAAAGGCGCGTCGCCGTCTTTTCCCCGATGCCGGGCAGCCTGGACAGCATGGCGATCAGCCGCCGCAGAGGCTTGGGGTAGGACACGGCTCTACGACAGTCCCGGGAGGTTCATCCCCCCCGTTATCTTCGCCATCTCCGCGGCCATCATTTCGCGGGAGCGCGACAGGGCCTCGTTGACCGCGGCGCGGACAAGGTCCTGGAGAAGGTCGACCTCTTCGGGGGAAACGACTTCCTTCTCGATCTTGACGGAGAGGACCTCCTGCCGGCCGTTGGCGACGACCGAGACCATCCCCCCTCCCGAGGAAGCCTCTACGGTCCTGCCCGCCAGCTCCTCCTGCAGCTTGGCCAGCCTGGCCTGCATCTCCTGCGCCTGCTTGAGCATTTCCCGAAAATCCTTCATCTATCCCCCTTCCGCCTCCTCGTCGTGCGAATCGGGCGCCGATCCTTCCGGCTCCGGGACTTCCATGGCAGCCTCCTTTGACGGCGCAGGACGCACCTCAAGGACGGTCGCGCCCTCGAATTCCCGCAGGACTTCCGTCAGCAGTGGATCCGAAAGCGCGCGCTTCTCGGGGCGGTCCTCCTCTTTCGCCGCGGCAGCCCCTTCAGGGCTTTTTTTTTCCCCCGATACGGACAGGCGCACCTCGATTTTCCTGCCGGCGACCTCGGTGACCGCCTGAACGAGGACGGGCCACTTGTCATCCTCCTTCAGCCGGTCGAGCACGAACTGGTGAGGAGAGAAGATTATGAGCGCGTCTCCATCGCGGCGCCCCTTCATCTGCGACAGCAGGCCCAGGAGGACGGTCTTCTTCTTCGCGCCGAGATTCTTGATGAGAGCGTCCCACAGGTCCGCTTCGCGTCGCGGCGCCGGGGACACGGGCGCGCGGTTCGCGAACGTCGTAGACGCTGCCTTCGGCGCAGGGTCCGTCACTTGCGCCCGGACGGCGGCGTTCGGCAGCGGCCGTTGCGCGGGGGCGGTCTCGCCGGCAAGCCCCTCCACGGCTAGAAGCCCCGGGGCGTTGACCAGCCGCAGGAGGAGCAATTCGAAACCCAGGCGCGGGAACTCCGTGCCGAGGACGTCCTTCTCCGAGCGAAAGGCGATGTCCAGGAGAAACATCCACTCCTCGCGGCTCTTCAGGCCGCACAGTTCCTTCACGCGCGCAAGCGACGAAGGGGAGTGGCGGAACAGCAGCCGGTCGTCCTCGGTGAATTTCCAGACGGCGGCGTCCCTCAGGACGTCCACCAGGGAAAGGTAGAGAAACTTCAGGTCGGCTCCGCGGGACAGGAGCGCGGAGAACTTCCCTATCGCCTCGCCCGCCCCGCCCGATGCTACGGCGCCCGCAATGTCGATCGCCGCTTCCGTGCCGACCAGGCCCAGCATCTCCTCCACGAGGTCGGCTGTTATCCTGCCGTCGCCCGACACCGCGGCCTGCTCGAAGATGGACTGCCCGTCCCGCATCGACCCGAAAGCGTAGCGCGCCATGAGCCCCAGGGCGTCATCTTCGCAAACGATCCCCTCGGCTTTCGCCATTTCGCCGAGGCGGTTCCGGATCTCCTCCTCGGAAAGCATGCGGAAATCGAATCGCTGCACGCGCGAGAGTATCGTGTCGGGAATCCGGTTCGGCTCGGTGGTGGCGAATACGAATACGTTGTGGGGAGGCGGCTCCTCCAGTATCTTAAGCAGGCCGTTGAAAGCCGACTTCGAAAGCATGTGCACTTCGTCGATTATGTAAATCTTGTACCGCAGGCGAGCGGGAGCGTAGGCAGCGCTCTCGCGCAGGCGGCGCACGTCGTCGATTCCGGTATTGGACGCCCCGTCGATTTCCTGGACATCAGTGGCCGAGCCCGCCAGGATTTCCCGGCAGGCGTCGCAGGTCATGCAGGGGGACGCGGTCGGCCCAGTCGCGCAATTGAGCGCGCGGGCAAGAATCCTGGCGAAGGTGGTCTTCCCTACGCCCCTGGTCCCGGAAAACAGGTATGCGTGGTGGATCTTGCCCAGCGAAATCGCGTTGGCAAGAGCGCGCGTGACGTGCCCCTGCCCGACGACCTCCTCGAATCCCTTCGGGCGCCATTTCCTGGCCAGCGCCTCGTACGCCATACGCTAACGCTCCCCCTCGGCCGGATTCCCTGCGGGAGTCCGCCGGCAGCCAGGGGAACCGCCGGCACACGGAGCCGTGCGGCTACCGCTGCTTCCTTCCGGACCTGACGGGGTTTGCCGCCTTCCGTTGCGGCGGGCCTGGCCGCCGGCGCACCCCCGTAAGGGCGTCCCGGCACATGCCTGAACGTAGATGTTACATACTACGGGGAAAGCGCCGCAGGCGCAAGGGCGGCGGAAGTCGTTCACACCCAAGGCAAGTTCAAACCCCAAACAAATCCGCAAGCAATGGCGGAGGGGGTGGGATTCGCCCGATGAGGCTCGGCGATCACGCCATTACCCCTCCGGAAACAGGGAGCGGGGTACCCCAGGGAGCGAACTTTGTCCGGGAGCGGGGCTGCCCTCCCGGCCGGCTCGCCCGCTGCCGCCCTCCACAAGGTCGGGCTTGTCCTCGCTAATCGCTCGGCGCGGGCTCGCGTTCGAATCCCACCGATAGCCATTTTTCGCCTACAGGCGAAAAATGGCGGAGGGGGTGGGATTCGAACCCACGTGGCGGCTCGCACCGCCAAGTCGATTTCGAGTCGACCCCGTTACGGCCACTTCGGTACCCCTCCGCGCGCAGGAACGGTATTATATCGGAAACGCGACGTAGCTGGAAAGCGCGGGGAATACCGCTTCATACCGGGGGGATTCCGGCCCCAACGGAGGCGACCGATGCAAGACGGCTGGCAGATCGCGGCGCTGGTCTTATCGACTGCGGGGTACGTCTTCGCCTTCGTCCTGATCCCCCGGATCATCCTCGAGCGGCGCCAGCCTGCCGCCACGGTCGCCTGGGTGCTCTCCATCGCGCTGCTCCCCGTGGTGGGTGTCCCCCTCTACTTCCTCGTGGGCGGCCGCCGGATACGCCGCCACATCCGCGCGAAAACCGGCGCGGTCGGCTCCACCGAAAGCTCCGTCGAGAACCGGGTAAGGCCCGAGGACCTTCCCTCGCCCATCTCCGCAACCTGCGGGCGCGTCCTGACGACGGCCGGCGCGCCACCGCCGGTCGCGGGGAACCGCGTCACGGTCGTCGATGGAGGAGAGGCGGTCTACGGAACGGTTCTCGGGCTTATCGAGGGGGCCCGCGACCACATTCACTGCCAGTTCTTCATCCTGGATGTCGATCCGGTCGGAAGAAGGTTCATCCACGCTCTTGCCTCCCGGGCAAGGGCGGGCGTCCGCGTCCGGCTGCTGCTGGATGCGGTCGGCTCCTGGCGGGCATTGCGCCAGATCGTCCGTCCTCTGCGAAAAGCGGGAGGAGAAGTCGCGGCGTTCCTTCCCGCGCTCCCTCTGCACCGGAAGTGGTCGGCCCACCTGCGCAACCACCGAAAATTGCTGATCGCCGACGGACGGGCCGCCTTCACCGGGGGAATGAACATCGGGAACCGCTACATGCGCCCGCGCGCCGGGCCCGGCCTCTGGAGGGACAGCGCCGTGGTGATCGAGGGGATGTCGGTGAGGGACCTGCAGGCGATCTTCCTGGACGACTGGGCGTTCGCAACCGACGAGGTGGGACCGGAAGGGGTGATGTTCCCCCCGCTTGCCGCTCCCGAAAACGCCCCGGGGGACGGGCTTGTACAGGTCGTAGCCTCGGGGCCCGACCGCGCCATGCGTCCCATATACCAGGGAGTGTTCACGGCGTTCACGCTTGCGCGCAGGAGAATCTGGATAGCGACTCCGTACTTCGTGCCCGACGATGCGATCAGCACCTGCCTGGAAAACGCGTCCCTTCGCGGAGTCGATGTGCGGCTGCTCATGCCGGAGAAATCGGATCTGAAGACGGTGGAGCTGGCGGGCCGTTCGTACTTCGACGACCTGATGCAGGCGGGGGTGAAGATCTACCTCTACCTGCCGACGAATCTCCATTCCAAAGTTCTTATCATCGACGACGACGTCGGGGTCGTTGGCTCCTCGAACGTCGACATCCGCAGCTTCTTCCTCAATTTCGAGCTGGGCATTTTCCTGTACGGAAGGAAGGAGATCGACGCGCTCGCTGCCGGGTTCGAGACCGACCTGGCTTTCGCCGCGGAGATTGATCCTTCGGCGTTCGGGCGCCGGCCGAAAATCGTGCGCCTGCTTGAAGACACCGCCCGGATTTTCTCCCCGCTATTTTAGTTCAGAGGTCAAGTTACCGGCGAGAGCGGAAGAATTCCGCCATGAGGGCCGAGCACTCCTCCGCGAGGACTCCGGAGATGACGTAGGCGTGATGGTTGAGGCGTTGATCGGACGCGATCCTGTACAGGGTCCGGACGGCTCCCGTCTTCGGGTCGTCGGCCCCGTAGATGATTTCCGCCACGCGGGCATGGACGGCGGCGCCGGCGCACATCGGGCACGGCTCTATCGTCACGACGAGGCGGCATCCGTCCAGCCGGTAGTTTCCCGACTTCTTCGCCGCCTTCCGCAGAGCGAGGATCTCGGCATGGGCGGTGGGATCGCATTCCGAAACGGGGCGATTGTGGGCGCGGGAGAGGATCTCTCCGGAAGGCCCGACGACGATGGCGCCCACGGGAACCTCTCCGGAAGCGGCGGCTTTCTCCGCTTCGCGAAGCGCGATTCGCATCCACTCCTGCCGTGGATCACTCACGAGGCGGCCCGGCAGGGCTTCCCGGGGGGCCGGGACGTTCGGGAACTGCATCGCCCGGAGGTCCGCGCCGGCCGGCCGGCGGCCGCGGCGGAGGCTCCGAGAAGAGGAACCGCTGGACGGCCCGTTGCTCCCCCGGTGCCAGATTCCGGTAGAACGACCAGTTCATCATCTGCTCGTCCCGCTCCGCGACGGGCATGCCGCGCCATTCCGCTATCCTGCGCTTCAGCGTCTTGCGTCGCTCCGGCGGAAGCTCCTTCCAGTTTCCGAAGAACTTCCTGATCGCTGCCTTCTCATCGGGCCAGGCATTGCGATATATCTCACGCCGCCCCCGCAGATAATTGCGTTCCGACTCCGGGAGCTCCCGCCAGCGCCGCCTACGATCGAGGATACGCTCTTTCTGCTCCTGAGGCAGCTCTTTCCACCGGTGATATCGCTCCCGGACCCGCTCCCTCTCCTCGGGGGACATCCGCCGCCACCGCTCCATCCGTTCGGGAGTTACTTCCCCGGGGCGCTTATCCCCAAGTCTTTCCTGCCCTCCTCCCACTCCTCCGCGGCTTCTCGAATCGGCGTCCAGGCCGGGCGGAACCAGGCACAATGCGAGCGCGAGAAGCGCCGTGCAGAGGGCTTTCTTTGCCATGCCGCCGTTCTTCGCCAGGCTCACCCCTGCCTCCTGTGCGGCGGCTCGAAGATATCCATTTCATCGATGTCCCCCGGCGCGTCAAGCGCCGACGGATCCTCGAGGATGTCGAGATGGGCGATGATATCCCGCTCTTCGGGAGTCAGTTCGGCGCCGGCACGCGCAGCGGAGGCGGTCTCCCGCCGGGGATCGTCAGCAAGCGGGGAGCCGGGAGAACCCGAAAGCGGAGGCGATGACGGCTGCATGGTTTCCGCGGCAGGGCCGGTCCGTGCCACGGCCGGAAGCCGTTCCTGGGTGGAGACGGCATCCTTGCTCTTCTCCGGGGAGGAAACAAGGAACAGGACCAGTGCAGCCGCCGCCGCAAGCGGGACAGCCGCCCATCGGATGGAGAATGCAAACAGGCTGCGGCGCCGCGGCAGGAGGTCCTCAGCCTCCATCAGGGCGAACAGCTTCTCCCGGAAATCGGGAGGGACGGCTCCTTCGGTCTTCGCAACACCTGTCCCGATAGCCCGCATCTTACGTTCGAAGGCGCGGCACCCCGCGCACCCCTCGATATGGTTGAGAATAAGCCCGGCCTCCTCCGGCGAGGCCTCCCCGTCGAGCGATAAGCTTATGATTTCCCTTAACTCACGGCATTCCATTGAAATATCCCCGCTTTTCCATATAAACCCCTGCAGGCGGAAATGGTTTCACTGCAACAGCTCCGAAAGTGACTCAAGGAGCATTTCCCGCGCCCGGAATATGCGGCTCTTGACCGCTTGCACCGTAATTCCAAGAACGGCAGCCACTTCTTCATATGACAGGCCGTCCCCGCGGTTCAGCACGAAAGCCGATCGATACCCTTCCGGAAGCTTCTGCAGGGCGGCGACGAACCGCTCCTGGATCTCCGCGCCCCATGCCATCTCTTCGGGATTAAGTGCAGCGGGACCCGGGAGCTGTATTGCGGGCGACCCGTCGTCGGTCTCCTCGCCGGGGAGGATCGGCACCTTGTCCCGGTCGTCCTTGTCGTCGCGAAGGAAATTGAGCGTCGTCCTGCGGGCGACGGTGTACATCCAGGTGGTGAATCTCGCCTTCGGCTCCCATGTGAACGCCGCCCGGGCGATCCTCAAGAACGTCTCCTGGGCCGCTTCCTCCGCCCTTGCCTGGTCGCCCGTCATGCGGTAGGCGAAATGGATCACCTTCCTGTGGTAACGAGCGAAGAGCTCCTCGAATGCGTCCCGGCTCCCCTTCCGGTAGAGCTCTATAAGTTCTTCGTCGGTTCTCATGTCAGAACGGCCAGAACCGCGCTTCCTCCCAGTACATCTCACGCAGCTGCCCGTACTGGCGCGCAAGGATGTCGAGGTGCTCCTTCTCCCAGGCGATCAGCTCGTCGAACAGCCGCTCCGCGGGGGGGTCTCCCTTGACTTTCTTCCGCAGGACGCCGAATTGCTCTATCGCCCGCCTTTCCAGCGTCATGCCGATCGAGAGCGCCGCCGCCTCCCCTTCCACGTTCCTCCCCTTCGCGACGAAATCTTCCGTGAACAGAGGGGAGCGGAATTTACGGATAGCCTTCCGGTCCGCCGGCCCCCGGATCCTCTTCGGATGCTTCCCTTCGGCCATCCTGGCGATCTGCGCGGCGATCGCTTCCCGATGCTTCTCCTCCTCCTCCATCAGGAACGTGAACATCTGCCGCGGTCCGTCGCGGCGGGCGCTTCGGGCGGCCATCCTGTAGAATTCCCGCCCGTCCACCTCGTTTTGCAGCGCCTGCTGCAGACCGCCGGCGATTGCTCCGGATATACCCTTGGCCGGTCCCTTTTTCATTTTGGGCGACCCTCCTGGTGCTATATGATGGTTCCATTATGCAGGAACTTATACGGGACTTGCTGATCAAGATTGGTGAGGACCCGGACCGGGAAGGGCTGAAGCGGACCCCGGAACGGTACGAGAAGGCTATAGCCACACTCACCTCGGGCTACGCGCAGAACCCCCGCGAGGTGCTGCAGCGCGCCCTTTTCCACGAGCAGTACGACGAGATGGTTATCGTCAAGGACATCGACATATTCTCCCTGTGCGAGCACCACCTGCTTCCCTTTTTCGGGAAGTGCCACGTTGCCTATATGCCGAGGAAAAACATAGTCGGGCTGTCCAAGATCGCCCGGGTGGTGGAGCTCTACGCGCGCAGGCTGCAGGTGCAGGAGCGGCTTACCCAGGAGATCGCAACGGCGATCATGGACACCCTGAAACCGGCCGGCGTGGCGGTCGTCATAGAAGCGTTCCACTTGTGCATGATGATGCGCGGCGTCGAAAAGCAGAACTCCAAGGCGGTCACCTCGTCGATGCTGGGCGTCTTCAGGACCCGTGAATCGACGCGGATGGAGTTCCTGGAGCTTATCAAACCCACACTGAACATCCTGAGATAGGCGGGAGGAATATCATGGACGAGGTAAAGGAGGGAGCAAAGGCGCCCGCGTTCCAGCTTCCGGATGAGTCGGGCAACCCCGTGAAGCTCGCCGACTTCAAGGGCAGGAAGGTCGTCCTGTACTTCTACCCGAAGGACGATACCCCGGGGTGCACCGTTGAGGCGTGCGCCTTCCGGGACACCCATGTGAAGATCGCCTCGAAGAACGCCGTCGTTCTGGGAGTATCCCCGGATCCCGCCGACAGCCACGTGAAGTTCATCGACAAGTTCGGCTTGCCCTTCACGCTGCTGTCCGACTCGGATCACGCCGTCTCCGTGCAGTACGGAGCCTGGGGGGAGAAGAACCTGTACGGGAAGAAAACGATGGGAATCCTGAGATCGACCTTCGTCATCGACGAGCAGGGCAGGATCGCGAAGGTGTTCCGGAATGTGAAACCCGAAGGGCACGCCGAGGAGGTCCTGGCGGCCCTCTGAACCGTCGAACGCGGCCGGAAAAAATTAAGCGCGGGCAGGGAGCCGTTTCGCCCCCTGCCCGCGCGGATCGTACTTTACGGCTGCTGGGAACCGGATGC
>Ga0214473_10008983_pt1 | contig 11822 bp, 7 predicted proteins | sample RVTome_7_FD_203509 | JGI IMG/M metagenome (GOLD analysis project Ga0214473, IMG submission 203509) | Soil microbial communities from uranium-contaminated site in the Upper Colorado River Basin, Wyoming, United States - RVT98D197 | ecosystem: Environmental > Terrestrial > Soil > Contaminated >...
AATCGGCTGGACCCGACGCTGGTTGAGCTTCTTGAGGGCCAGCACGAAGCCCTGCGGGTCGGGCTTGCCCCGCTTGACCTCCTCGGCCGAGACGATCACCTCGAAGTAGCTGCGCAGCTTGGCCCCGTCCAGGATCAGCTCGATCTCCGCCCGCAGCGCGCCGGAGCAGATCGCCGTCGGCACCCGATTCTGGGAGAGCATCTGGAGGAATTCGCGGACGCCCTCGATGATCCTGCCCTCCGTGCGTGCGAGCTGCTCGAAGACCTTCGTTTTCTGCTGGACGAGCTCCTGGATCTGCGACTCCTCGATGTGCAGCCGGCCCTCGCCGATCAGGGCCTTGAAGCAGTCCACGTCGCTCAAGCCGAGGTAGTTCTTGTAGTACTCGTGCCTGGTGAGCTCGAACCCGTGTTCGCTCAGCACGGCGTTGAACGCCCGGAAATGGAGTATTTCCGAGTCGGTAATGACGCCATCGAAATCAAAAATCACTGCTTGCAGCATCGCTATCCCACGTCCGAATCCCGACACGCAATTCGCGGAGACCACGGACAGACACGGACAAGCATGGACTCACACGGACATGGGCGTCCGTGTGAGTCTGTGAGTGTCGGTGTTCATCCGTGTGCAATCGTCAACTCTCCGGCACCGGCCCGACCAGCGCCTCGTACCCGCTGAAGGTCGATTTGTCGCCCCGGCGGACGAGGTCGGTCAGTGCCTTGATTTTCGGTGCATTCTTTTCGACGTATCGCCGAGCCAGCATGGCCTTTCGCTGTTTCATCGGGATTTTCTGCCCGTTCCTGGCGTCGTTGCCGGCGACGGCGACGTTCATATCCACATTGGTGCTGGCCTGGCCGCAGAGCAGATAGCCGTTGATCAGGTCGATGGCGACATCGACCAGGGCCCGGCCGTACAGGTCCATGTAGTCGTTGCCCTGCTCCTTCGTGAACTCGATGGCCGCGTTCAACTGCTTTGTCCCTTCCGCCAGCTTCTGTAGCAGGTCCGCCACGTCCGAGCTGTATGGCAGGCCCGCAAGCTCGGCGAGGTACTTCTCCGCCGTGCCGCTGCACACGCCGCGGACCGCCGCCACGACCTGCAACTGGCTGGTGCCCTCGTAGATCGTCGTGATCCGCGCATCCCGCACGTGCCGCTCGATGGCGTAGTCGCGCATGTACCCGCTGCCGCCGAGGACCTGCATTGAGTCGTAGGTCACGCGGTTGCACATCTCCGAGCAGTAGTATTTGCTCATCGGCGTCAGCATGCCGGCGTAGCGCTTATAGACGCGGGCGCTATCTTTGAGTTTCTTCATCTCGTCTTTGTTCTGCGCCGGATTGGTGGCGAGGGCATCTTGCCCTTGCTCTTCAGCACCGGCGGCCCCCGAAGATACAAGGGCGGGACGCCCTCGCCACGGGTTATCGAGTTGATTATTGTAACCGATGGCTAGGTCCACGACGCGGGAGGCGTCGTAGAGCAGGGCCCGTCCGGCCTCGATGGCGATCTTCATGTCGATCAGCATGTCGCGTACGGCGGGCAGCCGCTCGATGGCCACGGAGAACTGCTTTCGGCTGGCCGCGTAGTCCCGGGCGACGCGGTAGGCCGCCTCGGCGATTCCCATCGATTGTGCGGCGATGCCGATTCTCGCTCCGTTCATCAACGTCGCGACGTAAGGGACGAGGCCTCGCTGCCGCTCGCCGATCAGCTCGCAGGGCGTGTTGTCGAAGAAGATTTCGCAGGTGGGCGAGCCGTGGATGCCGAGCTTGTCCTCAAGCCGGCGGATGTGAACGGTGGGTCCGGGCTCACAGACGAGCAGGCTCAGGCCCAGCCCGCCGCTGCGGTCCGGCTCGCTCCTGGCCAATACAAGCAGGACATCGCCGCAGCCATTGGTGATGAATCGCTTGACGCCGTGCAGGAACCAGTTGCCGTTGTTGTCCTGGAACGCGCGCACCTTCACGGCTTGCAGATCGGAACCGGCGTCGGGCTCGGTCAGCACCATCGCGCCGGTGACCTTGCCGCCGGCGAAGGCCGGCAGGTACTTTTGCTTGATCTCCTCGGAGGCGAATGCGTTGATCGTATCGGCGATGCCCTGCAGGCCGAAGATGTTCATCAGCGAGGCATCCGCCCGCGAGAGAATCTCGACGGCCATCGAGTAAACGAGGTTCGGGAAGTTCAGGCCGCCGAAGCGGTGGGGCAGGGTGAAACCCATCACTTCCGCCTGCCCGAGCTTCTCGATGGCCTCCTGGATGCCTTTCGGCCGGGCGACTGAGCCGTCCGGGTTCAGCGTGTTGCCCTCGCGGTCCACCTCTTCCGCGCGCGGCGCGATGAAATCCGCGCACAACTCGCCGATGGACTCCAGCACCATCTCGTAGTTGCGGACCGCCTCCCGCTCGTCGCCCGGAGCGTAATCGAACTGCCCCGCGAACCGGAAGTCCTCCTCGAACGCCCTCGCCAGTTGCCCCAGGTCGATATGCCTGAACAAGAACTGGATATCGTCATTGTCCCTATAGAAGTTGCCCATGTCACATCCTATCATTTACAATTTACGAATTACGATTGCTGATGGATCGATCTCAAATCGTAAATCATAAATCCTAAATTACTCTACGCCTTTTTCCTTGATGGCCTTGATCATCCTTGGGACGACCTCGTTCAGGTCGCCGAGGATTTTGTAGTGGGCGACGTTGAAGATCGGGGCCTCGGGATCGTTGTTGATGGCGACGATCTTCTGGCTCTGGGCCATGCCCGCATGGTGCTGGATCGCGCCGCTGATTCCGACGGCGATGTAGAGGCTCGGGCGGACGGTGGTTCCGGTCTGGCCGACCTGGTGGTCGTGGTCGATGAAGCCCAGATCGACCGCCGCGCGGGTGGCCGCCGGGGCCGCGCCGAGGCAGTTGGCCAAATCCCAGATCAGCCTGAAGTTCTCCTTGCTTCCGACGCCGGCGCCGCCTGCGACGATGATCCGGGCCGCCTTCAGATCGACCTTCTTCGCCCGCTCATGCTCCTGCAAAACCTCGAGGGGCAGGTCGTCGTGCGTGAGCTTCATGGTTTCCGTCACGATCGCGCCTCGGCGTTTCACATCGGGCTGCGGCATGGCCATCACGCCCTCGCGGACGGTCGCCATCTGCGGCCAGCGGTCGTAGTTGATGATCGTCGCGATGATGTTGCCGCCGAACGCCGGGCGGATCTGGAACAGCAGGTTCTTATGGACCTCGCCGTCCTTGGCCGTCGTGTGATCGCCGATTTGCAGGTCGGTGCAGTCGGCGGTCAGGCCCGCTTTGGCGGCGCTGGCGATTCGCGGGGCCAGGTCCCGGCCCGCCACCGTCGCGCCGTAGAGCACGATCTGCGGCTTATGCTTGTGGATCAGGTCAACGATGACCTTCGCATAGCTATTCGCCTGGTACGCTCCGAGGAACGGGTGCTCGACCAAGTAGACCTTGTCGGCCCCGTACTGCGTCAGCTTCGTGCCAAGCTCCTTGACGCCGTCGCCCAGGAGCACCGCCGCCAGTTTCACCTTCAGCGTATCCGCCAGGTGTCGCGCCTTGCTCATCAGCTCCAGCGGCGTCTCCTCCAGCCGCCCGCCATGCTGCTCCGCGAACACCCAGACTTCCCCTTGTCTATTCACGTCGATCATATCTCGTTTCTCGTCCTTGTCTTTCTCACCACAGAGACACAGAGGACACGGAGCAGAGGAGAATGCCAGAGGGTAAGAATGGGGGAGAAGAAAGTGAACCGTTCATTCTTGCTTTCTTCCTTTTCTGCCTTCTCGTCTTCTCTGTGCCCTCTGTGTCTCTGTGGTGACCACTCATGCGATGATCTTGTCCTGGATGAGCTCGTGGATCATGGCGGCGACGCCTTCGTCGGTCGGGGCGATGTCCTTGCTCTCTTTGGCGGCTAGGACGACGCTCTGGATGCGGTGGACCTTGGTGGGCGAGCCGCTGCGGCCGCACCAGGTCAGGTCCGCCTGGAGATCATCCAGGTTCCACTGTTGGATCAGCAGGCCCTTTCGCGCCAGGGCGTCCGCCTGCTCCTTCACAAGCTTCTTGATCGTCAGGTCGTTCACGCCGGGATGGGCGGCTTTGACCTGCTGCTCGATCTCCGCCGGCGTAAGGGCGTTCTTGTGCTTCATCAGTTTCCTGGCGGCGGCGACCCGGGGCTCGCCCGCGTCGCCCGTGACCGTCAGCAGGACGGGCAATCGGGCCCGGACCAGTTGCCAGCCGTTGCCAATGTTGCGCCGAGCGGTGATCGTATCGCCTTCGAGCCCTTCCAATGCCTCCACGTAGGTAATCTGGGTAATCTGGAGCTTCTCGGCCAGTTGCGGGCCCACCTGGGCGGTGTCGCCATCAATGGCCTGCCGGCCGCACAAGACGATGTCATAGTCCAGCTTTTTCACGGCGCAGCTCAGGATGTAGCTGGTCGCCAAGGTATCGCTGGCGGCGCATCGCGAATCGGTGACCAGGATAGTGTCGTCGGCCCCCCGGTACAGGGCATCCCGCAGAATCCTCGCCGCCGCGGGAAGGCCCATCGTAATCACGATGACGCGGCCGCCGAAGCGATCTTTGATCCGTAGCGCCATCTCCAGCGCGTTCAAGTCTTCCGGATTGAAAATGGCCGGCAGGGCCGCACGGTTTACCGTGCCGTCGTCATTCATGACCTGCCCGGTAATCCTTTGCGTATCCGGCACCTGCTTGGCCAGCACAACACAGTTATAACCCACCTGCGGTCTCCTACCAGTTGTCCAATCTCATGCTGATCCTCAGGAAGGCAATAGTGTACCCGCACTCGCCCGCAGGTCAACCCCAAACTCGGATGGGCCCCAGTCGCCATGCGTGCAACCGCATTCCATGCTGCACGCGGCGGGCAAGGGAGGGGTGCACCTGAGGCCGGAAGAAAGAAGCCCCCGCGAGCAAAAAACGGAGGGAGAGGAAGTGAGACTCGCGGGGGCTCATAGACTGCGATTGCCGGTGTCCCGAAGGATCGGGCCTCAGGTCAGAGAAGAAGGCCCCGCATGAGATTGTGTTGTGAAGTCAGATCGTGCGCAATCTTGCAGGCTCGCCAAGGCGGCGGTCTTGTCCTCGACAAAATCGAAGAGTCTGTCAAGCTGGACGATAGCGAAGACGCCCTTGGTTTCGGGAGCCACGCTGCACAGGACCAGCTTGCGCCCGGATTTGCGCACCACCCACCGCAATTCCAGGAGCCTGGAAAACGTCAGAGAACCCACAATATCAGCCCTGGAGAAGTCAACGATTACATCACAGGCACCTCTGTGGCGTATCGTTTCCACGACGGTTTGCAGCTCGCCATGTCCCTCCAGTTCCCGAGGCAAGTCCACGACGATCACGTCTTCCAACCCTGTTTGAACGCTCATCTTCGGCCATCCTTTCCGGCATTCCCGTGCTGGTTCACAAAACCGAGATCGAGACTGCAACCTGTCTCCTTTGTAAGGCGTCTGCTGACGGCAAAATGTAGATGCCAAAATGGAAAGATTCTTTCGACGAAGCAAATCACTGCTGCATCTGTTCGTGACCCGCGCGTCTTTCAGTCCCAATGACATGGATGTCCTGGGGATTTCCCGGAGGAGATGAGGATCGACCCATGCACAGGACTTTGGCCTCTCCTGCCTGGTGGAAATGCGCCTCAATTATGAGAGACAGCGGCGTGATTATCGGCTCACGTCCGGCTCGCGACATCCGGGTCTGATAAAAAAATGTCTGGAATTATCGGGCCTTTCGGATTTCGGTGTGGCATCCGCCTACGCATACGGTCCTGGCACGCCGTTTGCAATAAAGGAAGGTTGTACGCGCCATAGACGTGTGTGGGCGTACTTGGGGGTCAGCGAAACACCATACGTAACGTAGGTCGCGCCAGCACCCAATTCGAGGGGACAAACAGCCGGACTCTGCCGGCACGAATTGGAAAGGGGTCTAAATGTACGCCGATCGACACCTGGGGAGACTGTTTGTTGCCGCGATTGCCTCGACCGCGCTCATGGCGGGCTGGGCGGCCGCCGCGCACTCCGATCGTGGCTGTGATAGCTGCCACGTGTCTCACAACGCAGGCGATCTGCCGGGAGTGCCACTCTGGAACGGCAACGAGACCATCACGACGTTCACGATGTATTCCAGCGCGACGTTGCAGGCGAGCATGGAGGGCCAGCCTACCGGGGCCTCCAGGCTGTGCCTCAGTTGCCACGACGGCGCCAACCCGAGGTACTCGTGGATGAACCCAGATCGCGCGTTCGGGGCCAGTGAGCTGACGAACAGCCATCCGATCTCGTTCGTGTACGATTCCAGCCTGGTGGCTGCCGACGGTGCTCTGAGAGACCCATCGCAGCCCAGCACGCTCGGGCGGACGATTGCCGAGGACTTGCTGGACCCCAGCAGCCGGATGCAATGCAACAGTTGCCACGACGTGCACGTGTCCGGCGTGGGCGAGCATATGCTGCGCGGCTACGATTACGGCCGTGAGACGATCACGAACCCCGACGGCACGACCACGACGGTGCGCCACGGGCCGGAACTGTGCCGCATGTGCCACATTAAGTAGGACCGGGCATCCATGCTCTTTACGCACGAATCCTTCGCTGCCCGCCGTCAGCATCCAAATGGCAGGCCGCGTATGTGCTCATTGAGCCTCGGATGATGAATCCGTAGCACCGGGTGGCAGCGGCAAGCACGCTTGCCGATGGTCTTCCATAGACAAGGGGCCATCACCAAAGCCTTCGGCCGCATTCAGGCCGGGCTTGGGGGGGCTGCCACCCGGTGCTTATGTCTTGAATACCGGAGAGGGTGGTGGCAGAATCGACCCATCGTACCATGGGCATCCCCCGCCTTCGCCCATGAGTCGCAGGGACACCCCGCCTCCGCGACGGCAAGCCTTGGGCCTGCCTTCACGGGCAAACGAGTGTGCCCGTGCCACCCAGGATTATGCCTTTCCATGCCGCCAATGGAGCGAGAGAAGTACGCAAAGACCGGATGAGCCAAAATTTTTCGACAAAGCTATTGTCAATTGACCATTTATCGGGTATAATAAAGGCCACGTTGCGGGAAGCCCTGCAACGGCTGCTGCCGGGCGCGGCGGCGATGAGCGAGTGACGGCCGACCGTCGCCGCTTGACAATTGGATAGGGGATGATTGCACCCCCGACCTCCGTCGGATGATTGAGCCCTGAACGGTCCACTCGCGTCCTCAGCCGGCATCGTCAAGCGAGATAGGTGTTTAGCCTCAGCCGGGTGGCAGCGTCAAGCGCAGCTTGGCGATGGTTGTATCGCAGGCGTCTCGCCCACGATCCGAAAGCGAGACGCCTTCGACACGGGTCTGGGCGAGGGCTCTGCGCGGAGTGTCTTGTGCGGGTGCGGCCCCGGAGGCGGTCCGGGGTGACAATGGCGTCGATGGCCGGCCCTGCGCAGGCGGTACGACTCATTCACCCATCTACCCGTCTGCCCATCTCCTCCATCCGCGCCTTACGCCCCTGCGATCTATTGAAGTTGTCTTTATGCGAGTCCCAGGTAAGGAGAGAACGATGAACAAACGCTGCTGCGGCCATTGCGCGTACGCGATGCGGCTGGTGAGCCGCTGGTTCCGGGTCTTTCTGGCCCACGCCCCGGGCCTGCTGGCCTGCATCAACCATCCTGACAGTCCAGGTCAGATCACGGGCGTGTCGTGCGCCGGCGTCTGCCCCAACTTTCGCCCCAGGCACCAGCGGCCGGTGCGGTCCCTGCCGCTCGAGCCGCCGGACGACAGTGTCCGCTACATCCCGCTGACCCAGGGCAAGTATGCCATCGTCGATGCCGAGGACTACGAGCGGGTCAGCCGGCACAAGTGGTGCCTCTCACGCTCGGGCAATCAGTTGTACGCGCAACGCAGGAGCCGCGGCAAGACCATTCGCATGCATCAGTTCATCATGAAGCCGCCCAAAGGCAAGGTCGTGGACCACATCGACGGCAACGGCCTGAACAACCGCCGCAGCAACTTGCGGATCTGCACGCTGGCTGAGAACAACCTCAATCGGCACAAACGGCCAGGCACGTCCGGCCAGTACATTGGGGTCTATCCGTATAAGAACCGGCCGGGCAAATGGTACGTCATGGTCCAATGCCGCGGCGAAGTGACGAATCTCGGACCATTCGACAGTGAGATCGAGGCCGCCCGCGCCCGCGACCGAAAGGCCCGCGAGCTCTTCGGTCCATTCGCCGGCCTGAATATCCCCGAGGATTACCCGCCCCCAGGCCCCCCGCGATGAGCCGCCCGGCCCTCGGCTCCAGCTAAATTTGCGCGCAGAGACGCGGAGGCGCAGAGAGGAACCGGACCGAAACGTCATCTGAACTCTGCGTCCCTGCGTCTCTGCGCGAGACATGATTCCTTTGGTTTACACGGCCTCTCTTGTGTGCCTTCGGAAGTCTTTCCGCGAATCCCCCAGTCTCCAAGTCCCATTTGTTCTGCCCGATCTTGATGGCCGCTGTCCCTCCAGGCGGCTGATGATAGCCGCAGCCTCTGTCGGGGAGCAAGCCTTTTCTACAGGATGGCCCTCGCCCAGACCGCGTCGCGAGCGTTCTCTTCCAGCTTCACCGTGACGAGGTCATTGCTCGCGGGACGGTCCAGACGAGATCGGATCAGTCTTGGACGACAACGCCAACAAATCTGTTGGCAACAAGCTCGTTGGCAGCGTACAGAGTACAGACCTATGAGCAGATTCACTGTTCCTCCCTTCCGTGAAGAGGCATTGGGAATCCTCAAAGATTCGCCGTATCGTAGAGCCCATCGGTTTCATGGCGTGCCCCCCGATGCCTGAAACAAGCTTGCAGGGGCTCGTTTTTTTGTATCCACTTCCACTTCACGCAGTTTACAATGCTCTCCGTGACTGTGAGTATGACGGCCTTGGGCGTCCCATGGCCGTGGATCGCGGAGAGTGATCACGGTCGGCCCGTTTTTGTCGCGGTTCATCTGTCGGTCCGGCAGCGATCGAGAGCCAAGCCCACGCGGGCGGTCCGCGACGAGACGGAAACGATAGGTCAAAGGAATTCGCTGGTTCCCGACAATGAGCGTAGCGCATCTAAAACCTCTTCCGAACCCGCCACAAGGCTTCGGCTACTATCGGTCGAAGCGAGAAGTTGTCCAGGACAGCACATTGCTTCCCTATCAGCACCTGTTGCTCCGGGCATGGAAGGAGATGAAGCTCAATGCTGTCTTGACGCTTGATGGGATTCCGACGGTCTATGTGCGCGATGAGAAGCGTCCCCTTGATTCCGCTGAAGCCGCTGAGGTTCATCGGCAGTTCTGGAATCAAGGCGTGGCCACCGTGCTTCTGCTCCGTGACCCGGGGAACGTGCGTGTCTTCTCTTCCATGACCAAGCCGGTCAACCCGTCTGCCCCTAACAAGGGCGACATTATTGATGACCGTCTCGTCGAGACCATTAACCTCGCCACACAAGCAAGTTGGGCAGAAAAATTCTACCTCCGGCTCGCGACGGGCCAATACTATTCAGGAGACAACGAGGCCAAGTTCGACCCGCAGCAAGCCGTGGATGCCTACCTGATCGAAAACCTTGCTGCTGTGCGTGATAGACTCACGAAAGGAAGCGCCGCTCTGGAAGCACCAATGGCTCATGCGTTCCTTGGACGAGTGCTGTTCACCTGCTATCTGTGTGATCGTGGCATCATCGAACTGAGTGACTACTTTCGCAACCGCGAGTGGAAATCCCTGCGTGGCTTACTGATGAGCCAGGATAGCGCGGCGGCTCACTCATCGCTCTACGGGACGCTCTTCCCCGCACTGAGGCGGGACTTCAATGGTAGCATGTTCGATGATGACCTTGACCGAGAGAGGGGACTGATTCAGCCGATCCACATCGAAGCTGTCCGCCGATTCCTAAACGGTGATGAAGTGCGAAAACACCAGGGTTCACTCGGCTTCTGGGCCTATGACTTCAAGTTCATCCCAGTCGAGACTATCAGTGCCATCTATGAGGATTTCCTCGAAAAGGAAGGGGGGCCGGAGAAACGCAAGAGCGGAGCTTACCACACGCCGCGATTTCTGGCGGAGATGACGCTTGATCTCGCATTGGAGGGCATACGCCCACTGCGGGGCAGACGTTTCCTGGACCCCGCTGTTGGTTCCGGGATCTTCCTTGTACTCCTGTTCAACCGCTTGGCAGCCGAATGGCGGGTGGCCCATAGGAACAAAATACCACTTGAGAAGCAGGCGAGAGACCTGCGTGCTCTGCTTGGGTCTCTCCGGGGTGTGGATAAGAACCTGACGGCCTGCCGGATTGCATGTTTTAGTCTCTATCTTGCCTTTCTCGACCAATTCGACCCGCCTAGTCTACGGGCCTATATGAAGGCCACCGGCGAGAAACTGCCAAGTCTTCTTCATTTCGCCGACGCGAAGAAGAAGGCCCCCGCTCTTTCAGTCATTTGGCAGAAGGACTTCCTCCAATTGGCTGTCGATTGGAAGGGTGAGTTTGACATCGTGGTTGGGAATCCCCCTTGGGCGGGACGCGGAAGCAAGCAAATCGCGCACAAGTTCATGAATGCTGCTCCCGGCGTGCTGAAGGATTCCGGCCGTGCCTGTCTTCTGCTGCCTTCCAAGGTATTCCTCAACCAGACGGACAAGTTTCAGTCTCAGTGGCTCCGTCGGGTGACGCTGGACAAAGTGGTCCAGCTTGCGGACTACAGATTCATCCTGTTCAAAGAAGCACTTTGTCCCTGCAACATCGCGAGATTCACCAAGCGACCCCCTGATCCTGCCACGCACGAAATCGAGTATGTGACGCCCAAGGTTTCTCGCGTGGATTTGCGCGATGGCATCATCCCGGTCTCGCCACAAGACCGGAAATGGATTCGGCTGCAATTGCTCCTTCATGCTGCGGAGCGAAAGCTAACAGGGTTAATCTGGAAGTCACACCTCTGGGGCACCCCACGAGACCTCAAATTCTTGGATTTCCTCTACACTCTGCCGCAAATCGGAGAACTGGCTGGCACCGTTCAGGAGATGCGCCGTGGGGAGAAGCGATGGTGCAAAGGTGATGGCTTCCAGCCATTACGTGCAACGAGCAGGGCTCACAAACCGAAGTCTCTTGTTTGGCCGATGAAGGACCGGTTCGTTGCACCTGACATGATAGAAGGTATGTTCTTCGTTCCATCGGCAATGACATGGGAACTCGGCTCCTACCTCAAATCAAAAGGATACAAGCTCGACAAAATGCACCGAACTCGTGAGGAACGTATCTACGTGCCGCCTTTGGTCATCTTCAACAAAGGCTTCACGAATGCAGCGTTCTTCGACTACCACGTTCGCTATCAGGATGCGTTGCGTGGGATTGTAGCGGAGGACGCCGATGTGGATTATCTCCTCTTTCTGACAGCATACCTTAGATCGCCTTTGGCACGTTACTTCATGTTCCACACTGCGGCTAGTCTCGCGGCGGAGCGCGACCAGGTTCATGTGCATGAAGTTATGCGATTACCTTTCCTGCTCCCTGAACATACAGACGCTCGCCCTGGGGCGGCGGCCGGTGTTGCGAAAGTCGCTGCCAAGATCAGGCGATTGAAACAGGATGTGGACGATAGCGCCGCAGCTCTGCCGAAGAAGCTTGAGAAGCCGAGGCTCGGGCCTTTGTTTGGCGATGACGATGAGGACGACGCAGCAACTCGCTCGAAGTGGTTCCGGCGTCAGCGAGAGAAAGCGAATAAGCTGCAAGAGGACCTGAACCCAATCCTGTTCGGCACGGGGTTTGCAGGGACAATTTGGATGAAGGCGAGAGGCGAATAATTTTTTTGAAGTTCTTCCATTTTCCACTTGCGCCAGGCTTTTCCCTTGCCTAAATTGCCTGGAAT
>Ga0214473_10008984_pt1 | contig 11821 bp, 9 predicted proteins | sample RVTome_7_FD_203509 | JGI IMG/M metagenome (GOLD analysis project Ga0214473, IMG submission 203509) | Soil microbial communities from uranium-contaminated site in the Upper Colorado River Basin, Wyoming, United States - RVT98D197 | ecosystem: Environmental > Terrestrial > Soil > Contaminated >...
TCGATGGGGGTATGTCAGGAGTTTATGCTTATCCCGGGACACCATCCACAGAAATAACCGAATACGTTCAGAACAATAAGACGGCAAAAGAAAGAAACATTCACAGTCAGTGGTCTGCAAATGAGAAGACTGCGATGGAAACTGCACTTGGGATGAGCTATGCCGGTAAACGGGCAATGGTTTGTATGAAGCACGTTGGATTAAATGTAGCTTCTGATGCATTTATTAATTCCGCAATTACAGGAGTAAATGGTGGATTGATTGTTGCAGTAGCTGATGATCCTTCAATGCATTCATCGCAGAATGAACAGGATTCACGTTTCTTTGGGAAGTTCGCATTGATACCGATGCTCGAGCCATCAAACCAGCAGGAAGCATACGATATGGCTTATGAAGGATTTGAGCTTTCTGAGAAATTTAAAATTCCTGTTCTTGTTAGAATCACAACAAGACTTTCACATTCACGTTCGGGAATTGAAACACATCCGATCAAAGATCAAAACAAACTAACTTATCCGGAGGATCCTATCCAGTTTGTTCTTCTTCCTTCAAATGCAAGAAAGAGATATAAAGGTTTGCTGTCTATACAATCGTTGATTGAGCAGGAATCAGAGAACTCGGTTTATAATACTTATTATCCGGGAAGAGATAAATCACTCGGAATAATTGCCTGCGGAATTGCTCATAATTATTTGAAAGAAAATTATCCAAAAAGAAATTGTCCTTATCCTGTCCTCCAGATTAATCAGTACCCCCTTCCATTTTCTAAAATTGAAAAGATCGTAGATGAATGTGAAAGAATTCTTGTGCTCGAAGATGGATATCCTTTTGTCGAAGAGCAATTGAAAGGTTTTCTGAACATCAATGATAAAATTATTGGAAGATTGAACGGAACAATTCCCCGTGACGGTGAATTAAATCCTGATGTTGTTGCAAAAGCTCTGGGCAAAGAAGTGAAAACATATTTTAAAGTTCCTGAGATTGTAATGAACCGTTCACCTGAACTCTGTGCCGGATGCGCACACAGAGATGTTTATACTGCTTTAAATGAAACGATGAAAGAATTCGGAAAGCAAAAAGTTTTTTCAGATATCGGCTGTTATACTCTTGGTGCTCTTCCGCCTTGGAATGCAATAAATTCTTGTGTTGATATGGGTGCATCAATTACAATGGCAAAAGGTGCTGCCGATGCAGGTGTTCGTCCTTCAGTTGCAGTGATTGGTGATTCAACTTTTACTCACAGCGGAATGACTGCACTTCTCGATTGTGTTTATGAAAACACTCCTGTTACAATAATTATTGCAGATAATTCAACTACTGCAATGACAGGAGGTCAGGCAAGTCATGCAACCGGAAGGCTTGAAGAAATCTGTATTGGGCTTGGCGTAAAGACAGAACACGTAAAAGTTCTTACTCCGTTGCCGAAATACCACGAGGAGATGGTAAAAGTTTTACGTGAAGAAATGTTGTATGAAGGAGTTTCTGTTATTATTCCGAGAAGGGAGTGTGTTCAAACAGTAACAAGAAGTAAGAAAGAGGGGAAGGTGAAGATTGAGGAGGTAAACTCATGAAAACAGATATTATTCTCTCAGGTGTTGGAGGACAGGGAATCCTCTCGATTGCTGCAACAATAGGAATGGCGGCGCTTGAAAATAATCTTCACTTAAAGCAGGCGGAAGTTCACGGGATGAGTCAGCGCGGCGGAGCTGTTCAGTCTCATTTAAGAATCTCGCAAAGCGAGATTGCAAGTGATCTCATTCCTCTCGGCAAAGCAGATTTAATAATTTCTGTTGAGCCGATGGAATCACTTCGTTATTTGCCGTGGCTTTCAGAAAATGGATGGCTGGTAACAAACACAACTCCTTTTGTAAACATAACCGATTACCCAGATATGAAAGAGCTTCTTGCAGAAATAGAAAAGCTACCTCATCATATTGCAATTAATGCAGATGAAATTGCAAGAAAGGTGAAGTCACCACGTTCATCAAATATGATAATGCTTGGTGCTGCATCTCCCTTTCTCGATCTTCCTTATGAAAGTCTGGAAGTAGGAATAAAGAAAATCTTTGGAAGAAAAGGGGAGAAGGTTGTTCAACTAAATATGGATGCTTTAAAAGCCGGAAGAGAATTTGCGATTGAGCATAGTCACGTAAGCAGTATTTAATTTATCAATGTTTGATTAAAAAGCCCGTACTAAACGGGCTTTAAAAGTTTGATTGGTTGAAAAATTTTTGTCAGGCTTTTGGCTTGTATAATTTTTTACTGAAAAAATCATACAACCATGCGATTAATGCACCGGCTATAAAACCATAAACAAATGCCCATATAAATCCGATAATTGCACCACCATAAGTAAATGAATAGCCAATATAAAATTGTGACAGTCTACCCCATATTTCGCCTTTGTAACCAAATAGCAGAAGCCACCAGGTACCAAGTAAAACAGCAAGACCCCATACCAATCCCAGTGATAAACCAAGTGCTCTTTTCCGAAGTTCCATTACGTCCTCCCGAGTTGATTGTTGTTATTGTGATTAGATGATGATAAAAAGTGCAGATGAATCTTAAAAGAGAAGAATCTTAGAAGTGAATATTTTCCTGAAAGACCTCGCACAGTACAGCCTTTCTTAGTAATTATAATTTTACCAACAATTGAAAGTTGCTAACAATATCGGTTAAAATCAATATATCCGATAAGTTTTTATTTACTTGAAGCCAGTGCTTCAACTTCCTCAATAGATTTTGGAATTGGTTTTGGACCTAATACTCTGTAACTATCCTCAGTTACAAGTACGTCGTCTTCAATTCTAACTCCTCCAAAATCTTTGTATTCAATTACCATATCATAATTGATGAACTCTTTGAATTTATTTCCTTGCTTCCAGATATCTATCAGTTCGGGTATAAAGTAAATTCCTGGTTCGATTGTAAAGACAAATCCCGGCTGTAAAGTTTTAGCTAACCTTAAATATTTCAAACCAAACTCCTCACTCCGATGAATAGTTTCATCGTAACCGGCATATTGTTCACCTAAAGGTTCCATATCGTGAACATCAAGTCCGAGCATATGTCCGAGCCCGTGCGGGAAGAAAAGTGTGTGAGCTCCGTTATTAACTGCCTCTTCCGGATTTCCATGCATTAAACCTATTTCATTCAGCCCGATAACAATATCATAAGCAGCTTGCATATGTAGATCTCTGTAATTGATTCCAGGTCTAACAGCTTGAATAGCATTCATCTCAGCTCTGAGTACGATCTGGTAAATCTCTTTTTGTTTTTGTGTAAACTTTCCGCTGACCGGAATTGTTCTCGTTATGTCACTTGCATAATGTATTTTACTTTCAGCACCGGAATCGTTAACTAATAACTGTCCTTCTTCAATCATATTTCCATGAAAATGATTATGCAGTGTTTCTCCGTGAATTGAAACAATCGGTCTGAATGATAATCCATATCCGAGTGAGAGTGCAATTCCTTCAATCATCCCGGCAATCTTCTGTTCATAAATTCCCGGTTTAGTCATCTTCATTGCAGCAAGGTGCATCTTGGAAGCAATATCAACTGCCTCTTCAATCTCTTTTATTTCTTCTTCTGATTTAATTGAACGCTGGTTTACAACTGCTTTAATTAATTTTTCAGAGGTATAATCATTAACCTTTGAAGCATTCATTCCGCTTAGTGAAGCAAGCTTTGTTATATTTTCGGATCTGTATTGTGGAAGGAAGTGAATCTTTCTTCCTTTTTTAATTGCACTATTAATTAGTTCAGCGAGCTTTTCAAGCGGTGCAGTTCTTTTGATGCCAACACCTTCAGCAAGCACACTAACTTTTGGCTGGGGTCCCATCCAAACTATATCATCAATACTAAAATCATCGGCAAAAATTGTTTCGAGGTTGTTATCAATATCTATTGTAGCAGTAAATCCCGGTCTGTCGATTCCGAAGTAGTATAGAAAGGAGCTGTCCTGTCTGAAAGCGTAAGTATTTGCAAGGTAATTAGCCGGAGATTCTTCGTTCCCTAAAAATAGAAGAAGACCTGAATCAAATTTATTTTTTAAGATATTTCTTCTATTCTCGTATATGAAAGTGTCAAACATTTTTTCTCCTATTCGGGGTTGATACGATCAAGATTTTATGTTAAATACTTTAACAACTAATTTAAACAAATTGTGTATCCAAATGTAGCATTTACACAGCTAATATTCTCACTCGGTTATAATATCAATTTTTAGTCCAAATTTAGCATTTTCTTTTTCTCATTTTGGAAAAAATGTTCGCATAAGATTTGATTTGTTCTTAAATTTATATGGAGTTGTTTAAATAATTTACAACTGGGAAGACTAAAAGTCTTAATCAATTAATCTGGAATACTTAGTAATATGAAAAATTTTCTACAACTATACGTACTGCTTGTTATTTTATTTTTCAATTCTACCTTCTCTCAAAAATCCCACTCAGTAAATCATGCCTTTCATAATGCATTTGTTTTTGGGTTAGATGCTGGAGTAACAATACCTCAGACCGATTATGAAAAGAGTAAAATAGGATATTCAGCAAGGTTAACAGGTGAATATTTTTTTAAAACTAACTCGATTCATCTTATAGGTTTAAAATTAAAGATAGGTTCAGAGGAGGTAAGAGGAGAAGATTCCAGAGACACAATTTCAAGTCAGGACGGCAGAAGAGGAATATCACCGACATTTGTAACAAGTGTTTTTTCCGTAGGTATAGCAGCTACTTACAGCATTTCAGTTGCAAATGTTTTTTTTCCTTATATCTCCGGTGGATTTACAAATTTGTGGTTTGATCCAAAAGATGATGCAGAAAAACCAGCTTTTGGAAATCGAAATGAATTGTACAGTAAATCTACATACGCATATAGTGCGGAGGTTGGCTTCAAAGTACTTGTTAGTAATCAGGTAAGCATAAATGTATCATACAATTCATACATTCCATCCACAGATTATCTGGATGACGTTGCAGCCGCATTTTCAAAAGATGCTTATTCTTCAGTATTGATAGGATTTTCTTACTCGCCATTCGTCACTTCAGACTCCGATAATGATGGGCTTATTGACAGATATGATTTTTGTCCTGATCAGGCAGAAGATTATGATGGATTCCAGGATGATGATGGCTGTCCTGATATTGATAACGATGGCGACGGAATATTAGATGCTAAGGATAAATGCCCGAATGAAGCAGAAGATTATGATGGATTCCAGGATGATGATGGCTGTCCTGATATTGATAATGATGGTGACGGAATATTAGATGTGAATGATAAATGCCCGAATAAAGCCGAAGATATTGACAATTTCCAGGATGCAGATGGCTGTCCGGATTTTGATAATGATAATGATGGAATTCCGGATTCAGTTGATAATTGTCCTGATGATGCAGAAGATTTAAATGGGTTGAAAGATGACGATGGATGTCCGGATGGTGTTGGTGTACGCGGCTCAAACAACTTCTACTTGATTGGTGATGACATATTCTCACCTAATTCATCTAAAATAAAAATTGAAGGAAAGAAATATCTGGATGAAATAATGGACATACTTCAAAAATCACCAGATAAAAAGTGGCGAATTGAAGGACATATGGATTCAAGCGGCGATTCAAGATTTTTAAGAACTTTGTCTCTTGAACGTGCTAAAGCAGTACTCGAGTACTTTACATATTTCGGTGGATTAAAAAGAGAGAACTTCAAAGTATTCGGATTAGGTGATAAATCGCCGATAGCAGATAACAAAACAGAAGAAGGTCGTAAACGGAACCGAAGAATTGAAATCATTGCAGAAGAGTAATTTCAGGCTGCCTGATACATCAGTTTTTTAGGTATTTACAATTTAATATTACCGGTAAATCCTACAAGTAAATAATCTTCCATAGATTATTTTCCGGTTTTTATATGTCACATTTCTGGTATAATTCTTACTAATCATCAGTTAGTATTTAACAACAATTTTATAAAAGTCTAATAATGAGTCATATAAACTATCCGCTTGCTGATGAGAGAGCAACATATTTCCGCGGTCAGATATTTGAAAAATACTTGAACAAACCTGAGAATGAACATACTTCAACGAGGATTAGTGAACAAATTAGTTTGGTTTTACATGGCAAGCTTGGAGGAAAGATTAAATTTACTCTGGGACTTATTTACTTCTTTTCTTTAATGTATTTTACGATTAAACTTTTTGTGTAAATAGAATTTTAATAGTGTTCAATGAATTAGCCCCGATAATATCGGGGCTTTTTTATTTTAATTTCCTTATAACTTTAGCAGGAACTCCTGCAACTACTGAATTAGGGGGAACATTTTTTGTTACGACTGCACCTGCACCAACGATCGAGTTTTCTCCGATTGTCACTCCACACATAATGGTTGAAGAAGATCCAATTGAAGCTCCTTTCTTTACGAAAGTTTCAACTACTCTCCAATCTGCTTCTGACTGCATTGATCCATCCACATTTGTTGCTCTTGGTAATTTATCATTAATGAAAGTTACATTGTGTCCGACAAACACGTTGTCTTCAATATGAACACCTTCACAAATAAAAGTGTGGGTTGAAATTTTGCAGTTCTTCCCGATAAAAGCATTTTTCTGAATCTCAACAAATGTTCCGACTTTTGTTCCGTCATCTATTGAGCATCCGTAAAGATTTACAAAGTCAAAGATTTTCACATCCTTGCCTAGTTTAACGTTGTTGATATTTTGTTTATTCATTTTTGTTTATTCTATTTATGAAAAAATAATTTTGTGTGAAGAAAAATAATGATGAGTGAGTGATATTAGACATGAAATAATTTTTAAATCCCCCCGATGTCAATTCTGGTTGTGCGCACTACAAAGACAAAACTTTATCAAGCTCTATAATCTTACCCATATTTGCTAATGAGATATCTGCAGCTTCAAGAAGTTTAACAACTGCAAGACCTTCCGTTCCGCTTGTCAGCGGTTTCCTGTTTTCTTCAATTGCAGAAATGAATTCTTGGGCTCCGAGAGCAAGTGCTTCTGTCTGGTTTACTTTTGGAGAGAACATATCTCCTATTCTGTATTGCACAAGTGCTTCGTGTATGCTCTCGGTTGATGAAAACTCAACACCGCTGTCGTATACTTTTATCTTTTCAAAATTTTCCATGTCATCATATACGAGCATCTTCTTATTTCCACCAACTATTATCCTTCTTATTTTAACCGGCGACACCCAATTAACATGAAAATGTGCAAAACAATTATCTTCAAAATAGATACAAATATGAGCAAGGTTTTCTTTTCCATTAAAGTTTGCAATGCCATTAGCAGCTAATGCTTTTACTTTATGTTTTTCAAGAAGGTAGGTCATTATAGATAAATCGTGCGGAGCCAGATCCCAAACAACATTCACATCTTTCTGGAAAAGTCCAAGATTGATTCTCTCTGAATCGAAATAAATAATATTTCCCAGTTCATTTTTATCAATCAACTCTTTTATTTTTCTTACAGCTCCGTTATAAATAAAAGTATGATCGACGAAGATTTTAAGATTTCTTTTTTCAGCAATTTCAATAAGCTCTTCTGCTTCATCCGAAGTTGAGGTGAAAGGTTTTTCTACCCATATGTGCTTTCCTGCTTCAAGTGATTTTTTGGCAAATGAATAATGAGAATCTACAGGTGTGGAGATAACAATGATATCAGCATCTCCTTTAATTAATTCGCGGCAGTCTTTGCTTAATTCAGCGGCTGGGAATTTTTCCTTAATAACCTGAAGCCTGTTCTCACGAATATCACAGGCAATAACTTTAGTTACGTCTTTATGCGCTAGGAAATTTCTTACTAGATTGGGTCCCCAATATCCGAGACCGATTACCCCTACTTTCATTTTACTCACTCCGGAATTTTATAGGTATCGTTGTAAAAATCGTCAGACTATTTTGCTCCTCTGGCAGTTAATATCGCAGGAATAGTTTGAAAAAGCAACTGCAGGTCAAACCAGGGTGACATGTTGTTCATATAATATAAATCAAGAACTACGCTTTCCTTAAAGGAAACTGAGCTTCTGCCCCATACCTGCCAAACACCGGTGCAGCCGGGAATAATGTTAACTCTTCTTTTCTGCCAATCATCGTAATTTTCATATTCATAAGGAAGACAGGGACGCGGACCTACAAGGCTCATATCTCCCTTGATTACATTGAAGAGTTGTGGTAATTCATCAAGCGAAGTTTTTCTTAATATTTTTCCGATCCAGGTAACTCGTTTTTCATTGATTATTTTCTTCTTTAAAGTTTCATCTTTCATAAATGTGATCATCTGCTTAACGCGTTCCTCATCAGATTCGTCGGTTACTTTCATTGAGCGGAATTTATAGAATTTAAATTCCCTGCCATATTTTCCAATTCGGATCTGATTAAACAAAACCAGACCGGGCGAGGAAAGTTTTATTAATATTGCAATTAAAACAAGCAATGGCGAAAGAACAACTACTGCAAAAATCGATAGTATAACATCCGTCACCCGCTTCATTGCTAGTGTAACTGTGTTATTGTAGTGGGTAGATATATCAATTACCGGAACATCAATATATTTTTCCGTATTCATTCTTCTTGCAACTATATCAAATAGTTCCGATGTAACTTTCACATTAGAACCCAGTGTTTTGCAATAATCGATAAGATTAAAAGTTTCATCAATATCTTCACCATCAACATTTACGATTATTTCATCAACATCGTGTTCTTCCACTATGCTTTCTAACTGACTGATAGTACCAATGACTTTCTTGCCGATTACGACTTCATAATTTATCGGTTTTGTATTATCCGGATTTATAAAGCCAACAATATTTAAACCAATTGGGTTTTCAAACATCAATTTAGTAGCAAGCAACTTACCTGATTTACCATCTCCGATTATAACCACATTCCTCTTAAATCCGGTTTGGCTGAATGTCAAGAAGAAGAATCTCAATGCTTCAACTCTTATTATATACAAAAATGGCATAACAATCAGGACAAAAACGAAGATGAGAAATCTGGAATCTAAAATAGCAGAAGTCTCAATCAATAAAGACACAAGAACAATGTTCAATGCACCATAATATATCGCTTTTATGATATGTGTAAGATGTGCAGCCCGTGTAATAATAATATTTATCTTATATAAGCTGTTGTATTGAAAGACTGCCAGGAATACCAGTGCTAGTAATAAAAAGATGAGAGATAATAAAGGATTATTAAATATAAACGAAAAGAATCCTACTTCGCTGTCCCTTCTCAAGAGATAAGCTGCATAGGTGAAACTCAAAAACATTACTAATAGATCAGCAATACCGTACAGGTATTTGAACGATGGAATTTTTTTCATAAAGTGAATGTTACGCCCTCTCAAGCCTTGATGACGAATAAAAACTATTTATTAGTTTTTGTTCTTAGACCAAAATTATGCCACACGACAAGTGATTTTATTTATTTTTTGGGAGAAAAAAAAATCTTTAAAACTACTTTAGTTCCAAAATGAGAAGTTCCCTAATTAATTGATTGAATTATGAGACAAAACCCGGTTTTTGGAATCTTCAACGAAAGTAGCAAAAGCCGGGTTTTAAAGTAAAATTAATTTTTCTTGTGGAAATAAATTAAAGCAAATTCAGATTATTAATTCTTCTTAAAAAAATTCTTGATGTTATCGGCAACATATTCTATCTGCTCATCAGTAAGTTCAGGATACATTGGAAGAGATAGTCCACTCTCTGCAAGCATTTCAGTTTCAGGAAAGTCTCCATATTTATATTCAAGATGTTTAAAGCAATTTTGTAAATGCAGAGGTATCGGGTAATGTAATCCTGTAGAAATATTATTTTCCTGAAGATGAGCTTGTAATTTGTCTCTGACTTCCTGATTCTTCTTCTGATTACCAGTATTTACTTTTATTACATAAAGATGATAAACGTGCTTATGTTCCGGCATTTCTTTCGGTAGTTTGATCTGTTCAAGATTCCCAAGCAATTTTCTATATTTCTCAGCAACATTTCTTCTTCCTGTTGTCCATTTATCCAAATGCTTTAACTTAACACCAAGCACAGCACCTTGAATTCCTTCCATTCTGTAATTATGCCCGTAAGTTTCGTGATGATATTTTTTCGATTGTCCATGCTCGCGTAATTTTTTGATTTTTTCAGCAAGCACATCGTTATTTGTTGAAACAGCACCTGCTTCACCATAAGCGCCAAGATTTTTTCCGGGATAAAAACTGAATGAGCATACTTCTGAAAGCCCACCAATTTTTTTGCCTTTATACTCTGCAAGATGAGCTTGTGCAGCATCTTCAACTAAATGGATCTTAAATTCATCGGCAATCTTTTTTAATAGATCCATATCTGCAGGCTGTCCGTAAAGATGAACAGCGACGATTGCTTTAGTCTTTTTGGTGATAGCGTTTTTAACTTTTTCAGGATCAATATTATAACTTTCTTTATGGCAGTCGACTAATTTTATATTGGCACCACATAGTGTAGCTCCCCAGGCGGTTGCTATAAATGTATTTGCAGGAATAATTACCTCATCTCCCGGACCAATATCCAGACTCCATAATGCAAGATGATTACCATCGGTACCTGAACTGGTACCAATACAATGCGTTACATTGTGCGCTTTGGCAAATTCTTTTTCAAAGTCAGCTACCGAAGGACCAAGAATAAATGCTGTATTGTCTAATACTTTTTGTATTGCGGAATCAATTTCACTTTTAATTGATTTATACTGAATTTTTAAATCTAAGAAAGGAACTTCCATTTTTGTTCTCCGTATAAAGTATTGTTAGAAAGAATTTTTGGAACACCAAATATACAAGAAGTATGCAAATGATTGATAATTTCACAGATAGCAAAATTTGTTAGCTCGATTTTTATATTAAGCTTATATTTTATAACGAAAATCAAATGTTATTTTCAGCTGGTGAACAAAATAACTAAAGAAGATGCTATATAATATGTGGCTTTCCGTATTTTATTGATGCAATTAGTTTGTTATTTCTCATTTTAATATCGGATTTTTTAAATTTTTTGCATCATCTTCGGAATGAGTATATTTAGATGGCATAGATGTTGTCGAAGGCTAAAATGCTTAGGCTATATGAAAAACGAGCTATTCTATTAAGTCTGTATAAGTCAAATTCGGGTGATAATTAAGTTATTATTAATTATGTTCATACTTGTTCCGGAAACCGATTAATATAATTTTAAATGAAAATATTTCATTACGTCCTTTTCTTTATCATTATTTCAATAGTTTATAATCTGAACGCTCAGCACTTAAAACCAGGCGATGGTGTCAGAATTATTTTTTTAGATATCACGGATCCGATTTCAGGTGATTACTATGTTCAACCTGACGGTAAAATACAATTACCATTTATTGGTATTGTTAATTCAGCCAATAAAAAATTTTCAGAATTTAAAAAGGAAATTTATGCCAAGTACGACTCATTATATCGTAAACCGGAATTAACAATTTTATCATTGTATAAGGTCAATATTCTTGGTGAAGTACAAAAGCCAGGATATTATTTTGTGACGGAAGAACAAAGGTTTACCAGTATTCTGGCACTCGCAGGCGGTTCAACCGGGTCAGCAGATCTTGATAATGTTTATATCATCAGAGAAGATAAAGAAATAAAGCTTGATGTTGAAACAATTATGCAGGAAGGAGATTCTGCTATAAATTTTGGACTTCAATCTGGTGACCAGATATATGTTCCCAGATCTTTTTGGGCTGATCCGGGCAGATTTACATGGATATTCACCGCAATAGCGACAGTAGTAACAGTTGTTGCAATTTT
>Ga0214473_10008985_pt1 | contig 11821 bp, 18 predicted proteins | sample RVTome_7_FD_203509 | JGI IMG/M metagenome (GOLD analysis project Ga0214473, IMG submission 203509) | Soil microbial communities from uranium-contaminated site in the Upper Colorado River Basin, Wyoming, United States - RVT98D197 | ecosystem: Environmental > Terrestrial > Soil > Contaminated >...
TGGGCTGAACAAGGCTGCTTCGAAGCTGTCTGCGGCGCAGAGGATGGAGGTGGCTTACAAGGGATACTCCTTTATCACGCCAGAGGCCATCCAGAGATTCAATGAGGAGCTTCGGAAGGAAACACTGAAGGAAGACAAGAGGGCCTATCGGTTTAAGCAGCTTATTTTTACCAACCTTGATCAGTACGATAAGATTCCTCCTGAACATGTCCTAAAGGGTTTGGAAAGGGCTAAGAAGGAAGGACTTTTCGATCAGTATGAAATCGCTCATATCGATTGGATTGTGGAGGTAAAAGACCCCATCCTTTTCGGCGTCATCGTGGGATGCTCAGATCGATTCTACATTGAGCAGTGGGATGACGATGTTAAAATTGAAGATCTTCTGAAACTCAAATGAAACGGCAACTTCTCCCCAAAGATTTGCTGAATGATTTGCAGAGGGCAGAGAATATTAAGCAGAGGATCAAGGACCAATTGGATAAGAAGAATGATCCCGTTTCTGTTTTTCCGAGGTTCGGAATGAGGAATAATACTTTTTTGCCAACCTCGGCACCTATGTTTCTCGGGTCATCAGGCTTTTTCTTGTTTGAGACCTCATTTAGATGATCTGTCCAACATGTAAAAGTGAAAGGGTTCGCCAAGGATACAAAGGCAGGATGGTTCGTATCTGGTCCTGCCAGGAATGCTTTGAGGTCTGGACAGAGGCAAATGATACGGGGCAGATTTATGCGGTAAGGGGGTGAGATTATGCCATGTAAAGGGGGAAAGAAAAAACCGAAGGGGAGGAAATGAGTATGAAAGGAATGAAAGGAATGAAAGGGGATATGATGAAAGAGGCCAATAGGCACTCCGATGCAGAGATGCGAAAGATGGAGAAGGAATGCTCCAAGAAGATTCTGGAGAAGTGTGGGAGCGGGATGGCGCCCCAGAAAGGTAAGAAATGATCTGTGACGGTTGCCTGAATTGTCTCAAGAGAAGATATCTCCATGAAGCAGAAAAAACCATCTGCCTGTTGGATGGGAAGGAAATAGGCTTGAGGCTCGAATCCTGTAACTGGAAGGAATTCCCGGTTCATGATCCCATCTTTCCTATTTATGATCCTCCTAAAGAGAAAGTAGAAGATGTGCCACGTGAAACATTGGAGGAATCCCCTCTCATTTTCGGACAGGGAGTTTACGAAATACAGAGTACGCCAATTGCTATTCCCTTTCCATCTGAAGTGGAGGCAGATTTGGAAGAAAGCCCGAGATGGACAAAGCATCTAAAGCGAGGTCGTGGCAGACCCAAAAAGGGGAGATAAGATGGCTAACACGATGAACGGTATGTGGATGAACGAACCAGAGATGGTAGACCTCAAGTTGCCCAAGAGGGATACCAAGGAAACTCCTGAGCCAGTGGAAGCGGAACAGGAACGATGGCCCTACGGTCTGAAACTTGACTTCGAATCCGAGGAGGTCAATAAGTTCCCGGAGCTGAAAGGGGCGAAGATCGGACAGAAGATCATGGTCGCCGGTATGGGGGAGGTCGTTTCGGTTCGGATGAGAGAGGAAACAAGGGGGGGCCAGAAGTACAATGTCGAGGTTCAACTAAAGAAGATCGATCTTGTCATGCCGGGAAAGGACAAGGAAGAGGAAAAGAAGGAGGAGTAAGTCATGTCTGCGGACGACAACGGCTTCTGGATGCAGAGGGCCAGGGATCGCATGGAGAAGAAGGGAACGGTAGGATCATTCGGGAAACAGGCGAAAAAGGCGGGTATGGGTACGCAGGCTTACGCCAAAAAGGTTCTCGCAAAGGGAAGTAAGGCTTCGACAAAGACGAAGAAACGGGCGGTTTTTGCCCGGAATGCGGCTAAGGCCAGCCATTGATATGGATTATCCGAATCTCGGATTTTTATCTGATATTGATCTTGTGATTTTGCAATCCGAGGCCCGCAAGACAGGAGATCAGGATTTTGTAAATGCTATTCTAATTGAGTTGGGAAATAGAGAGAAAATCAAAATTGATAACGAACCAGGACTTTTCAAAATTAACCCCTGAAGAACTGACTAAGACACGGGAACAGATCAAATCTGTAGTTAGGCTGAAGTATGCCAATGAGAAAATCTCTTTCTTTGCCGAATCGCTGAAACTGCCCTGGTCAGACATTTATGCGGGTGTCAATCCAAATCCCGATCTCCAGGAAATTCGTTCAAACCCAGGTCCATGGCTCAAGAAGTATTCCGTTGATGACGTTTTTCCTCCCTTTGCCCATATCTGGCAAAGACGCCTTTGCTATCCACATGAGTTTCCAGAATTGATGGCCAGATGGGTGCAGAGCATTTTCTATATCTACTTTGCAGGAAACAGGGGAGGGAAGTCCGTTGGCCTCGTTTCTTTCGGGGGTATGCTCTGTCTCGGTATTCATCCTCTTCAGGAGCTTGGTTTTAAAAAGAAACCTCCCATGCATGGATGGGTTATCTCCCCAAATCTTCCTTCAGAAAGTGAGGTCCCTCGAGGCGAAGATGCTCCGGTCCTGAAGAAATTCTATGAGTAGATTCCTGATATGGAGGCTGGTTGGTCATGGGGGATCAAGAAATTTTATCGCAAAGATAAAATCATGTCTATTCAGGACAAGAATGGAATTCAGTCTATCATCAATTTTAAGAGTTTGGATCAGGACATTAACAAGTTCAAATCTGACGATCTTGATTTTATTCTCTGGGATGAGGACCCCAAGTCAAGGACGCTATGGAATGAAGGTAAGATGCGTCTTATGGATAGAAACGGTACCGCTGTCTTAGCCATGACCCCCGATTTTGACAGTGTTTTTAGTTACCAGATTCGCCGGGAGGAATCTCAGAATGAGAAATATTTCTTTGTGGAAGGATCTGGAGCCGAAGATAATCCCTTTCTCACGAAGGAAACCGTGAATGAAGTTCTCTCGGGTTTGACGGCAGAAGAAAGGATGATGAAAGCAAAGGGGCTCCATGTCCAATTTCATGGCCGGGTATGGAAGAAGTTTGACAGGAATAGAAACGTCGGTGAACCTTTCTCGCCATCAAAGGAAACGACTCAATACGCGATTATCGATTGGCACCCGGTCAAGCCCGTCATCATTACCTACCTTTCAATCAATTTCAAAGGGATCTGGTATGTTTTTGATGAGTCTGCGGTTGAAGATCACCGAATTGAGATAGTGGCACGGGAATATCACCAAAAGATCACCCTTCCTACTTGCAAACTCAAGGTAAAAAGAAATTTGATAGATAAAATCGGTTCAGTCGATCAGATTCAAGAAGGAATGGCAAGGCCGGTAGATATTATTACTATGCTAGCAAAATTTGGGATCAGGATAAATCGTACTACGGACATGGGGCGCGAAGATTTTGCTTCTGCCCATGCTGAACTTGAAAAAAAATTCCAATATCAGGAACTTTGGTTCAACCCAAAATGCACCCGTCACATTGATGAATTCGAGACGTGGGGTGCCAAGAGATATCAGAAGGGCAATCTTGAGGGTACCATTAGGGATAGGCTGGAGGGGGAAGGGAATGATACCTGTATCAATCTTGTCTATGCCCACAATGGAGGGTGTAAATTCGATAGTTCTGAAATTTATGAGGGCATGGATTATGAATTTACTCCGAAACCTTCGACATCAAGGATCTACGGGAAGAAGACTACGGAGGAAACCTTGATTCAAAAGATGCTTCGGAAGGAAGCCGAAAAAGAGGGATCTGTCATATCATGGCGCTAAACGATAAAGATGCTGTCGAAATAGTAAATGATCGCCTTTCTGTCGCAAGAAGGGGACGGGATGAATATGAAGAACGGGCGATAGAAAATGAAGAGTTCTATCACAACTATATCGACGAAACCAGTCACCCGTACCTCTCGAATATCGCCCTTCCATGGCCATATATCATCATCGAAAGCTATCTCGGGAAGTGCATCCAAATGCTCGCGGCCCAAATGCCCTATGTCCGGGTGGTAGAAGAAGATAATAAGTACCGGACGAATGCTAAGAAGGTTGAAAAAGATTCAAATATGGTTCTGTACCGCCAGAAATGGCCTATTTTAGCCTACAACACTTACAAGCAGGCGTTCAAGTATCCATGCGCATTCATATATGAGCGTCCCTGGGGAATGCTCAAGGGCATTGAAATGCCGATTTTTTCACTGATGAATTGGTTTCATACCTGGGTAAATCCCGCTTGTCTTGATTTCGAGGATGACGACGCATATATGATCTGGGAAACTTACGTCCCAATGAAGTCATTTGATCGTTTCAAGACGAATAAAAGTTACAAGAATCTTGATAAAATGCAGATTCACCAAGGCGAAATCTACGATGAAAGTGAGAAAACGATTCGGTCATTCAAGAATCTCAGCGAATATCCTTCAGACAAGCACTCAAAACTGGTCAGATTATGGACATACTGGGATCATGAAAACTTTATCCTGATCACGAACGAAAACAATCCCATCCGTCCTGATGATAATTTTCTTGATGGGAAGATCCCGTGTAAAAAGATCACTCCCATCCCAATTGAGAATGAATTTTATGGTATGTCTATCCTCGATGAGGGAAAGGACCTCTTCACCGAATGCAACGAAAACAGGAATCAGTATAATGACGCCGTAAATCTCATGCTTAACCCCCAATGGATAGTGAGCCGATCATGCGAAATCAAACGGAGTATGATCCAGAGCAGGCCAGGGGGCCTCCTCTTTACCGATGATGTGAATGGACTTCAACCCATGAAGGTTGATTGGAATATCCTCGCCCAATCGATTGCCAGAAATGGACTCCTTTCCCAGGACATCATGAATTACAGTAATGCTTTCCCTCAGATGAGGGGACAGGCGGTTTCCGGGCAGGAGACTGCGACCGAATACATGGGAATGAGACAGGCAGGGGAATTACGATCACAGACCTACAATTTGCTCTTAGCCATGATGAGTATCGAGGAGATGATCGAAGACGTGGTGATCTTCAAGCAAATGTTCATGACTGAAGATTCATCTTTTTTCTACTGGCCAGAACAAAATACGGAGAGTGTCACGGTGGATGATTACCGTGGGATTTTCAGTTACAAGACCTTTGCCAATTTCAAACAGATGGTGGAAATCGAGCGGAAGCATTACATTGAGGCCATGACATTGATTTTCGGGGGGGCCAATGGAGCCTTTCTGCCTTTTGTCATGCCAAAAGCAGATGAATGGCTGGATAGGCTTATTGATTATTTTGATCTCAGGAACCCGGATCAGTTGAGACTTACGAACGATGAACTTCAACAGGCACAGATGATGAGTCGGGTCCAGCAGATGATGGGGATGATAGGTGGGATGAGAGGCGGGAACGCCCCCCTTGCACTGGGGGAGAAGGCCATGAGAATGGGGCCAGAGAATGAGATCAATTCCGAAATGGGGACGATGATTCCAGAAATGATGGGTCGCTAATGAGTCTTTATAAGAAGCGTGACAATTCGGGAGCGATAAAGACTCTCAATATTGAGCTTCATGAATGGGATCAATGGCAGAATCTTTTGAATTGTCCCCAGGGGTGCGGAAAATTTCTGATAGAGTTTTTGAACACAGCCATGGAAAAGACATTGTTGCAATCAGATTTAGATGCAGATTTCAAAACAGTACGTTCCCAATTTAAGGCATTGAAGACACTGAGGGATACGATAATTAATGCGGCCAAGGAAGTGAATTGGAGGCAGGAAGAGATTAAGAAGCTCAGTTAATAGATAGGGGTTCAAAAAATCCCGTGCGCGACGGGATTCCCAAATTACCAGAAGAGTCGGTTTCTGTGCACAGACAGGACCGGCTTTTCTTTTGGGAAGGAAAGGAGGCTGATAATTGTGGGGCGTTTGGGAAAAGGTTGACGGAGTTCATGTTGCTTCCTGTGATGAAGATGGATTCTCAGCCCATCTCATTCAGAAAGAATGTGATTGTCAACCATCAATGTTTTGGGACCTAACCATGTACAAGCCGTTATGGGAACATAACGAAGAAAATTGAAAGGAGAATTTTTATGGCAGAAATCGCGGATACCCCCCTTGAAAGCATGTCCTCAACCGAGTTGAAGCAACTGCTGAGGGAGAAAACGAGCGAGTTGGTGACCGAATCCCCGAAGGAGACGGTCGAGGTGACGGAAACACCCGGAGAAATCGTGACCGAGCCTACCGAGGAGATACCCTCCGAAAGGATGGAAACGACCGAAGAGCCTCCTGAAACGGAAACAAAGGGAAAGACCGTAAAACTGAACGTGGAGGGTAAGGAGATCGAAGTCCCTGAAGACAAACTCCTTGATTATGCTCAACAGGGCTACCATTACAACCAGAAAATGGAAGCGCTGAAGAAGCAGAGGGCGGAACTTGAGAAAATAAAGGAGCCAGAGAAAGCTGCAACTCCTTCAACTCAATACACGCCGGCGCAAATCAGGGAAGAATTGATCCGAAGATTGAATGAGAATCCAGAGGAAACGCTTGTTCAGTTAACCAACGCTGTGATTGATGCGCGGGAAAACGTGAGCAAGACAGAACGGCGCCAAGACCTTGAGTTTGAGGTTCAGAAGACCGAAAGCGTACCTCACTGGGATCAGATCAAGGATCGATATAAATTCTTCCGAGAGATGGGAGATAACAGGGAAATGGCTTTTCTGAAAGCCGATAACGACTATTTCAAGACCCTCTACGTGAGCGCAAAAGCCAGGGGAATCGAAGAGGGAAGAAAAAAGACGGAATTAAAGGCGAAAGCCGACATTCCTGGAGGCCAGTCTAAGACGAGACCTCCAACGACAAAAGAACCCTCTGAGGAAGAACTGGCTAAGATGTCCAGTTCGGAACTCGCCAAATTGCTTCCAAAGCATACGGTAGCCGACTGGTAAATCCAGGAGGGATTGAAAAATGGCTAACGTTGTTACAACTGCAACCACTCTCTCAAAGGTCGTCCCGATCTATTACGACAAGGTTTTCTTTGAAAGACTGGAGAAAAATAGGGTCTTGGTTTTCCGTCAATTCGGAGACAAGAAACCCCTTCCTAAGAGGGAAGGATCAACGATTTACTGGCATTCCTGGAGAGCCCTGACAAAGGGCCGTCTGATTACCGAATCAGGCGCAGGCCAGGCTCAGGGGATTTCCGCTCGAAGGGTATCAGCAAGTCTCATCATGATTGGTGATCATGCCAAGGTTACGGCTTACGTGGATATGGTCGCTATCAACTCCGTGGTTCAGGCAGCCATTGAGCTTTTCGCGGACGCAGCGGCCTGGTCCATGGATTTCATGTGTGGGCGGCAGCTTCTTTGGAAAAAGACGGCTGTTTCCGCCATGCTTGAATCCACTTCCAATAGCGGTAGCCTCGGAAACGCGAACTACCTTTCCGCCGCTGGAACAGCATCTGCTCTTCAATTCCAAGCCCCGGTATGGATCATTGATTGGCTGACAAGTCGAAACCATGCTCTATCGGCCATGAACGGCGGGGTTTCTGCGACTCTTCTGACGCCCAAAATATTCAGATGGGCAAAGCTCAAACTGAAAGTGAAAATGACCCGTCCCTTCCAAAGCGGGAATTATAAGTGCGTCCTCCATCCCGATCTCCTTGAACAACTCAGGGGCTCCTCGGCGTATATCGATCTCCATAAGTACAGCGAGAGCGGTCACAAGGTCTTTGATACCGGCAGTATCGCCGGAGGTAAAGGACCCGCCCCGGAAAATGGGCTGGAAGGATACATTGAGGGATTCGACATCTACTCCTCAACGGAGGCCCCGATGTGCGCGGTAACGAATGCGCAGCCGAGTTCCCATGGTGCTGGAAGGTACTATTTCAGCCTATTCTTCGGGCAGGGTGCTTACGGAGTGACGGACTTCGATGGTGGAGTTCAGACCTTCGTGAAAACGCCTGGTCCGCAGGATACTTCCCAGCCGTTGAACCTTTTTTCCACGGTTGGCTATCGTGCGATTGCGACACACGCGGTCCTGAACCCTTCGGCCTGCTTGTGGATTGCGACGGGCAAGCCGACAGAAGTAGGGTAAAAATGTAATAATTACGGGGGGTTATGTTTTTTTTACCCCTGTAATTAGGTTTTTCTCCTCCCTCGTCCCATAACCCTTAACCCCGGGGGGGTGACAAAAGCCCCTCCGGGCCTTATCAGAGGTAAGGGCTATGCAGGTAGTTACTTACAAAGAATGGTGCGATCTTAAGAAGATGGAAGATCGCAGCAGAGAGGCGATTGCTAATGATCTGATCGTAAAACAGTGCAAATGTGGGGATTTCTACAGTTACCCGAACTGGAAGATGGACCCCAAAGCCTGTGCGGTTTGCAGAGACGATGAAGGGACGTTGGTTCGATGAAAGATGATCTGAAATGCTCGTTTGTGGTCCCGGGGTTTCAATGTGATTCGTTTATTTTTAGGGCGATAGACAGCATACTCGATCAGGACTATCGTAATTACGAAATCATACCTGTCCTTAATGGCCAGTGGGAAACGAAGGTTGACCTCATCAGCGGGTTGAAGGAGAAATATAAAGACAAGATCAATCTCCAATCCATAGATCAATCGGGGCTCGCCAATGCAAACAACTTCGGCTTTGGTGTTTCTACTGGGGATGTTGTCAGCCACCTTTCTTCTGATCTTTATCTCGTTCCTGGCGCTCTCCGTAACTGGGTAGAGGCATTTAACGACCATCCAGACTGCGGGGTAGTCTATTCTGGATACCGTTTCGTAAGCCCAAATCCAAAGCATATCTACTATTCCAATCCATTCGATCGGTATCTGCTTGAATGCGAACCCTTCATCGACGGGGCCAGTCCCTATCGCCGGAGAGTGGGGAAGAGATGGAACACGGAACTAAAATCCTTGATTGATTGGGACTTCACGTTGTCCCTGACCGATGATGGAACAAAAGGATGGTGGATCAAAGAGCCGATGTATTGGGCAGAACTTCCAAAACGCGGTGGATTGTCAGACGATTCCGACAGGAATTGGGTAAAGAGAAGGCGACAGATTCAACTCCTTCATCATATTCCTGAGCGAACTATTTGCATAGCGGCTCCCGAACGTTGGATGCAGGCCCTGGAAATCGCAAAAATGTGTGACTTTGATTTCAGGATGTACCCTGGACACAAATCCCATGAGTACAGCCTGATCTATTCGTATGGGTTTCCGGTGGGGGAAGAGGCAATTCAATATTCGACTGGGATTTTCATGCGGCATTTTGGCCACAAGATCATTCATTGGACCGAAAATGACATCATGAGCCTTCTGAATTGGCCTATGAAGGACGTTCTTTACTATAGCGACATGGTTCTTAAAAGGATCAATTACCATTTCTGTATGCAGCAAAAACAGCACTCACTTTTGATGAGACTCGGGCTGAATCCGGAAATCATTTACCCTCCGATTCCTGAAAGGGAGAGGCCGCAATTGAGGGACAGAACTGTCTCGATAAACGATGACGGCCTTGTCGACCAGTTGAAAAAGGCTATGCCGGACATTGAGATTCGTCTGAATGATCCTACCTGCTCAATTTCCGTACACTTCCAGGATGATATTTCGAATACGCTGGAAGCAGTAATCCGGGGCCAGTTCGTCATAACAAATGATTACCTTCCGGATACCCACAGAATTGAGGGATTCGAGAATATCCCGGAATTAAGGAAAATGCTCGTTCATACCATAAGGCGGATTATCAAAGCGAATGAAGATCCAGACGAAATCGTGATCAAGCGGTATCGGGCCAAGACAAAGGTGGAGTTTTTCAAGGGGAAATTGGAACGGATCGCAGAAAAGAAAGTATCAAAGTATGGGAAGATCATGGAGTTACAAGAAGCGAATGCCTAATTGACAAAAGGGGGAGGGGGCTTAGATGCAAATGTCCCCTCCTTTTGAGAACCGACATGATAGATATAGAGTATAAAAAGGTTGGGATGATTGCTCAGGTCGTGATTGACAGGGGGGTCCTGAATACCTATACGAATGGGACACTTCTGGAATTGCAAGAAGTATGGGAGGATTACGAACGGGATAAATCCTTACGGGTTGCCATTCTTTACGGAAACGGAAAAAACTTCTGTGCCGGCCATGATCTGACGGCGAAAGAATCCCTGGCTTCCGAGCCCCCAGCCATCCACTACGGGAACCTTCCGGTTTACAAGCCCATTATAGCAGCAGTCAACGGCTACGCCCTCGGTGGTGGATGTAGCATGGCTCTCGCTTGCGATGTCTTGATTGTTTCGGATACTGCGAAAATGGGATACCCACAGGCCAAACACGGGATCATATCGATAGGGGGGCCTCAGCGCCTTCCCCGTCTCATCCCAGGTCTTGCGAGATGGTATCTCTTTAGCGGAGAAACTCTCGGGGCCATAGATCTTCTTTCTCTTGGCCTTGCATTGAAAATAGTCCCTTCGGAAATGTTGACCGAAGAAGCCATGAAACTGGCCAATAAGTTGTGTGAATCGTCTCCAGATTCAATTCGCACCCTGAAAAGATCGATTGAGGAAGGCAGTTTGCTACCTTTAGCGGAAGCTTTCACGCTTTCGAAACAGATAGCGAGGGAATTTGAGGAATCTGTGGGATATCAGGAGGCATTGAGAGCCTTTCTTGAAAAGAGGACTCCTCCACACAGGGTCAAGGCATGAATACCTGTACGATGCTTGTTTGTGTGCTAGAATCATATGAAGTTGTGAAACGACAGGTTCAATACTGGAAATCCCTGAACTTCCCCGAAGGCTTTGAGATCATGATGATGGACGATGGGAGTAAACCGCCGATCAAGGTTGACACGAATGGCCTGAAATGCAAATTCACCTTGATTCGGGAGAAAGAAAATATCCCATGGGAGCATACTTATAAGAAAAATCATTTGGTCAAGGATGTAATCAAGACGGATGCCATTCTATTTGTCCCCATTGACCATATGATTAGTCAATCCATCGTTGATCTTGCAGTCAACTTACCGGAGCCTGAAAATGTCAGGGTGTATTTCCCCAGACAAAAGGCGATCTTAGATGAGCAAGGGAATTTGACTCAGGACTTTCGGCAGTTAAGGCTCCACGGGATGCGAGAATATTGTGATATGGAACAAAGGACGTTGAAATCTGTTCCTGCCGCTTGTGATATTTGCTTGATGAGAAGGCGAACTTGGTTGCTTTGCGGGGGGTATAAGGGGGGAAGAGGGAGTGATGTTCTCCTCTACAGAAGGATGATGGCAGAGACAGTTACATACGAAGGGCCGACACTCTACTGCTGGCCTTTTGCGAGGATATCTGCGAATAATGATCTCTTTCATCATCTTTATCATAAGGCAATGGGGTATCACTAATGCCAAGACCTCTGTTGTTGTTTGAAATCCATCCATCTGCAAAGGTAGCCGAGAGCGTAAAACTCGGTTTTGGTGTGATTATCGAGGAAGGATGTGAAATTGGGAAGAATACATTAATAGGACATCATGTCGTTTTAAGACCATTCACAAAGATCGGGGCCAATTGCAAGATAGGTCATTTTTGTCTCTCCGAAGGATGGAATTCAGTAGGTGATTGGGTATCAATCAGGCCACATTCAACGATAGGCAAAGGTGCCTTGATAGAAGACAAAGTTTTCATAGGCAACCGATTTGCGGGGATGAATGATAAAAAAATGTCTTATCTCAGAAATCCAGACGCATTGCCATTTGAAAGCTGGATGTCTGAAAATTTCGAATTGAAATCCTTTGTGATCAAAAGAGGGGCCAGGATAGGCGTAGGCGTGACGGTGATGGCGGGAGTGACAATAGGTGAAAATGCCGTGGTGGGGGCTGGGAGTTTGGTGCTCCATGATGTGCCTCCGAGAAT
>Ga0214473_10008987_pt1 | contig 11818 bp, 11 predicted proteins | sample RVTome_7_FD_203509 | JGI IMG/M metagenome (GOLD analysis project Ga0214473, IMG submission 203509) | Soil microbial communities from uranium-contaminated site in the Upper Colorado River Basin, Wyoming, United States - RVT98D197 | ecosystem: Environmental > Terrestrial > Soil > Contaminated >...
TGGCGTTTGCAGCGCGCGATGGGCGGCTGTACGTGGCCAACATGCAGGCGGGCAACGTGGTGGTGGTGGAGCCGCCGGGCGTGGTGGCCAGCGTGATCACGCCGCAGGTGCCACCGGGGGTTTCTACCGTGGCGCCCGCGGGTATCGCTGTGACCAGGCACGGTGAGATATGGCTGAGCGATCAGGCCAATCACCGGGTCATTCAGATCGACGATCGGGGAGAGCTTCTGGGCGTCATCGGCGAGGGAGCCGCGTCGAGCGGCGACAGCGGGTTCAATGCTCCGGCAGGGCTTGCCCTGGATGATCTGGGGAACCTCTACGTCGCTGATGCCGGCAACGGCGTCGTCAAGCAGTACTCTCCTCTTGGGGTATTCCTCGGGGCATTTGGAGAGGGTCACCTGGCGCTGCCGAGGGCAGTGGCCGTGGACAACGCCGGCAACCTGTTCGTGAGCGACGCGGAGCTGGCGGCGGTTCTGGCCTTCGCGCCGGACGGGAGCTACCTGGGCTCCATCGGTGGCGGGAACCCTGCCGTGAAGGATTCCGGTTCGCTGTTGCAGGCGCCCCTTGGGCTGCGATTTGACGGGGACCTCCTGTACGTGATGGATCGCCTATCCGGACTGCTCGTCTTCCGGGTAGGGGGCCCGAACTAGGCGCCATGACCGGTTCCACGGGGCTGCGGGCCGTCTGGCTCGTCGCCGGCGCCATCATCGTCCTGGCCGTGGGCACCGGCGTGGTCATGGGCGACGGGAAGCGGGTGACGGGCACGAAGCACGATGTGGCGTCGCCGGGCACCGCCGTGTGCGTCTACTGTCACGTTCCCCAGGACCCGGAGGGAGACCTGCTCTGGACCGATGGACCCCAGACGGCGGACAGCCCGCTCAAGGGGCTGAAGTCGCTGTGCTTCAGCTGTCACGATGGGACGGTTGCGGGCGCCAACGATACGTTCGTGTTCGATCCCGCCCGTCCGGACCACCCGATCGCTCCCGGCGAGAGGGGACAGGACTGCGACCGCTGCCACGATGCCCACTTCAGCGGCTACGGCAAGTTCATCAAGCTGCCGGGCGGCGCCAACTTGTGCCGGGACTGTCACCCTCGGGCGGGGCCGGGGGACCACCCGGTCGATGTGGACGCGGCGGCGGCCGGCGTGACGCCGGTGGATCACCACTGGGACCCGCTGGCGGGTGATTTCACGGGAACCAGGCTGTGGGATACCGCCGGCGCGGCGGCGGGCGGCCAGGTCAAATGCCTGAGCTGTCACAGCCCGCACGGAGGGAAGCCGGGCACGAAAATGAACACGGTTGCGCTCGTGCCCACTAACCCCTCGGAGCTGCCGATCTGCCAGGCCTGCCACCAGCGCCCGGGAGGCGACTAGAAAGACCATGGAGCGGATGCCCTACGATCCCTACGCAACGGCCGGTAGGCGCCTGCCCGGCGTGCTTCTCGGAGTGGCCTTGCTGATCGTCGCCGCCGTCCTCGTGGCCGGGGTTGTCTCCCTGTCGGCGGGCAGGCCGCTGATCTGGCAGGGAGGGCTCATGGGGAAGGGGGGCGAGACGCAGCAAGCGGAAGGGGTCTCAGGACTCAACTACCCCGCGGAGGTGCTACGGACGATACAGCAGCCCTCCGGCGACGCCTGGCTGCTGCCGTCTTCGGCCGTTCCTGTCGAAGGCGCCACTTTCGTCCTGGACACCGGCAACGACCGGTTGCTGAAGCTCAGCGCGGACGGCCGCGTCGCGGCGGCGATCGATGGTGCGTCCACCAAGGGCCTGGACCTGCAGCAGCCGATGGCGCTGAGCAGCGACGGCCGGCGGCTGTTCATCGCCAACTCGATGGCATCCGAGATCGTGGTGCTGGACCTATCCGGTGCTGTAGAGAAAGTCATACGGCTGCAGCCGCTGGCGGTGGCGGAGGAGACGCCCAGGCCCATAGGCGTCGCGGCGACGCCGGACGGCGGCATCGTCGCCTCGGACGCGGCGAACCATCGCGTGCTGATTCTGGATGGCGAGGGGCAGCTGGTGAGGGCGGTTGGCAGCGGCCGGCGGGCCAGCGGCAGCGATGGGTTCAACGTGCCCGGCGCACTCGCCGTTGACGGCAGCGGGAACATCTACGTGGTGGATACGCTTAACGGACGGGTGGTCAAGATGGCCGCGGACGGACGCTTCCTCGCCCAGTTCGGCGAGCGGGGGAAGACGGCGGGGACCCTCTCGCGGCCCAAGGGCGTGGCGGTCGATGACGGGGGGCGGGTGTTCGTGAGCGATGGGCTGCTGGCGGCGGTGGAAGTGTTTGCGCCGGACGGCAAGTACCTGGGCGTGATCGGCCGGAAGACGCTGGAGAACCCCGCTATGGGCTCGATGTTTGAAGCCCCGGCAGGGCTGTGGCTGACCGGAGATACGTTGTACGTGGCCGATCGGTTTGCCGGCCTCATCGTCCTGAAGCTTCCCGGCACGCCGCAGGCAGCGGCGCAGTAGCGGAAGCCGGGCGCCCGCGACCGGCGGTCAGCCCGCCCGGAGCGCTTGGTCCGCGGCTCCGTCAGCCGAAGCTCCGTCCAGGCAGATCTCCTCATCAGTCAGGTAGCAGGCGGGGTCCGGCGCCCAGACGTTGCCGTGGACGGCGAGAGCGCGGACGCGGAAGTTGCCGTTGCAGATGCCCAGGTAGCGGCAGCGGCCGCAGCGGCCCGTGAGGAGGGGCTTGCGGTCCCGCAGGCCCGCCATCAGGGGTTCCGAGAGATCGCTCCAGATCTCGCTGAACGGGCGCTGTCGCACGTTGCCGAAGCTGTGGCTCCACCAGAACTGGTCCGCGTGGACTTCGCCGGTGTTATCGATATTGCCGATGCCGATGCCCGACCGGTTGCCGCCGTTCCAGCGGAGCAGCTGCAGCACCTCCTGCGCGCGCTCCGGCTCCTCCTTTAGCAGCTTCAGGTAGACGTAGACTCCGTCGGCGTGGTTATCGACGGTGAGGATGTCCTTCTCGATGCCTCGCCGGCGGAAGCCCACCGCCTGTTCGCAGATGTAATCGACAGCGGCTCTGGTCTCTTCGTGCGTGAGGTCTTCGTCGGAGATGCCCCTGCCGCGGCCGCTGTACACGAGATGGTAGAAGCAGGCCCTATCGATCTCCTCCCGTTCGATCAGCTCGAAAATCTGCGGCAGGTCACGCACGTTGTGGCGGGTGAGGGTGAGCCTGAGCCCCACCTTCTGGCCCGCCGCGACACAGTTCCGTATGCCCCGGAGGGCCAGGTCGAAGGCGCCGGGCAGGCCGCGGAAGTGATCGTTCGTCTCTCGCACGCCGTCGATGCTGACGCCGACGTACGCTACGCCCGCCGCGCGGATCTCTTCCGCCTTGTCGCGGGTGATGAGGGTCCCGTTCGTAGAGATCACCGGCCGGATGCCGCTTTCGGCGGCGAAGGCCGCGAGGCGCAGCATGTCCCTGCGCATCAGAGGCTCCCCGCCGGAGAAGAGGAGCACCGGGACGCCGAACTGGGCGAGGTCTTCGATCATCGCCTCCGCTTCCACCGTCGTGAGCTCGTGAGTGTAGCGCTCGTTGCGGGAGTCCGCGTAGCAGTGGATGCAGCGAAGGTTGCAGCGGCGGCCGCAGTTCCAGACCACGACGGGCTTGCGGTCCTGGGAGAAGCGGAGGAGGTGCGCCGGCAGCCGGCTGCTGTTGCGCCCGTAGCGAATTGGGTCCGCCGAAGTGGCCGTCCCCGCATAGAGTTGGCTGATCCCGATCATGTCAAACCTCCTCACTCAAGGCCGCTTCCAGTCCTCCAGTTCATCTTCTTTGTGGCAGCGTTCGCAGAACGGCTTCTGGTGACAGTAAGCGCAGGGCTCCTGGGTGGTGTCCCGGATGACAGAAGCGTGGTCGAAGAGCATGTTATCGTGGGTGATCTGCTTGGCGCCGGTGGAGTGACAGTTGGTGCAGTAAGCCTGGCTGTGGCAGGTGCTGCAGTTCGCGCGGACGGGGTCGCCGGAGGCGGCCTCGGTGCTGTGGCCGAACACCCACAGGCGGTCGTTGTGCGTGGCCGGAGGCGGGCCGAGCATGACGTTGGGGGCGCGCGAGCCTGTGGAGGGGAAAGTGTGGCAGAGCGAGCAGCGCGAAGGGATGGCTTCACCGCTGAGGCGGCCGTCCTCGATCTTGTAGTGGCCGCCGTCGTGACAGCGGAAACAGCCCACGGAGTCGGTATGTCCCAGATAGCTGGGGTAGTTCTCCGGGTAGGCTCCCATCACCGGCTCGGAGGTTAGCGTGTACAGCTCGTCGACGACGGCCAGGGATTGCTCAAGGCGGTCCGGCGCGTCCAGGAACAGGTAGGGGTAATCCTGGTGGTAGGACTTCGCCAGGTCCGTGATCGCCTGGGCGGCCCGCGCGGGGGAGTCGTATCGGGCGTTCAGGACCGCTACCGAGTTCTTCTTGATGTAGGGGATGCTGGAATCGATACGGCCCGCCTGCATCGCCTCGTCGACGGCGCGGCTGGGTGAGGGGAATGCGTGGCCAACCCGGTTGTGGCAATCGTAGCAGCCCATGCGGCGGGGTTCGCCAGCGCTGCGGAGCTCGGCGGCACGGGCGCCGGCCTGCTCGGACATCTTCACCAAGCTCTCGGAGATGTACTCCTCGCGGGTGCCGTCGGGACGTTGTACGCCGATCCAGTCGATAGTGCGTGCGTCTTTGTCCTCGGCGACGTACTCCACCTTGGAGAGGACGTGCCAGTGGATGCCCCGAGTCTGCTGGCCGGCGTCGCCGGAGAGGCGCACGACGAGAGCGACGCGCTGAGCGGTATTCGCTTCGTCTTCCTGGAAATGGGAGCGTGTAATGAGGACATCCTGGCGCTGCCGCCCTGGGTCATGGCAACGGAGACAGGTCTCTTTGGCGGGGGGCATGCCGTGGGCGGCGGGCGGGATAGGCCGCGCGTAGGACCCAAGCACCAGTTTGATCATCTGGCGCATACCGCTGATCTTGGACTTGATGAGACCCACGATGCCGTTGCCCACATGACATTCCGCGCACTCGACGGTCTCATGCGGCGTGTTGAGGTGCGCGTTGACCTCCGGCTGCATGGTGTGGCAGCGGCCACAGAACTCCGGCGTCTCCATCCAGGAGAGCGCTTTCATGCCGCCGAACGCGAAGCCCGCCGTAATCAGGCCAAAGACCAGCGCCAGCAGGAGGGGACGGCTCGTCCAGAAGGCGACTATCTTGCCCGGCAGCGACGTGGGTCCTGGCAAGAAACGCCCCATGTTCGCACGGACTTACCTCAGTCCGGCCGATCCCCCGTCGGTCCCAGGTTCGCCGGCGCAAGCGAGAGAATGCATATCAGCGCGCGGTCTCGGCGGCGGCCGGGGACATGATCTCCCGCACCTTGCTCTCCATCGTCTTCTCGCTCATGCTGCCGATGCGCCATTCGCGGATGATGCCATCCCTATCGATGAAGAAGTGCGTCGGGATGCCGACGATCCGGTACTGGGCGGCGATACTTGTCGTCTGGTCGACGCCGACGGTGAAGGTCGTGCCGGTGCGCTTGACGTATCCCGACACAGTATCGGGGTCTTCTCCGATGCTTATGGCCAGCACGACGAGGCCATCACTTTCGTGGTTCTCGTAGACCTCCTGGATGTCGGGAGTCTCGGCGCGGCAGGGCGGGCACCAGGTCGCCCAGAAGTTGATCCAGACGGGCCGCCCGCGGAAATCGCTGAGCTGGACTTCTTTACCGTCGAGGGTTCGCAGGGTGAAGTTGGGCGCCTCGCGTTCGAGGCGGGGCGCGGGACCTGTGGGCGACGCGCTGAGGGTGATGGCCTGCACGCCGGCGGCGTTGGGCCGGTCAAAGAACCAGACGAGGCCAACGATTATCGCGCCGACGGCGATCGTGGCGAGGATGTTGCGCAGGGCGCTGACACGGGGGCGACGGAACGGAGTGGGGAAGAGAAGCTCCTCGTCCTCCTCCGGGACTTCCGGAGGCTCGTCGCCGGTCCCGTAGGGGACGGGGGGTCCGGGCGGCGGGAACTCAGTCCGCTCTTCGTCAGTGCTAGCCATAGCTGTGAAGCCCCCCGAAGAACAGGTTGCCGTAGTAGGTGAAGAGTGTCGCGCCGAACCCTAGGATTAGGAGGGCAGCGCTGCGCTCGCCCCGCCAGCCGCGCAGGACGCGTGCGTGCAGGTACGCTCCGTACAGGAGCCAGGTCACGAGCGAGGCGGTCTCCTTGGGATCCCAGCTCCAGTAGGTGCCCCAGGCGATGTCAGCCCACAGCGCACCGAGGATGATGACCAGCGCCATCATGGGAAAGCCCACCATGACCGCCTTGTAGCCGATCTCGTCCAGGAGGGCCTTCTTGGGCAGCCAGCGGATGGAGTCCTTTCTCTGGATGAGAAAGAGCACGGCGGCGCCGAAGGCGATGGCGAACGCTCCGTAGGCGATGATGGCGACGGCCACGTGGACGGTGAGAAGAAGGTCGTTCTGGAGCGCCGGGACCAGCGGCGTGATTTCCGAAGGTACGGTCGTCGCATAAGCCAGCAATCCCAGGGCTATGGGAAGGACCAGGAGCGCCAGCGTGCGCAGCCTGTACTGGAACTGAAAGTAGAGGAACAGAGCCAGCGCCCCCCAGCCGAAGGCAACCGAAAACTCGTACATGTTGGAGAAGGGGCCGTGGCCGCTGGCTATCGCGCGGAAGACAAGCGAGGCCGTGAGGAAGGCGAAGGAGTTGACGGTGAGTATCGTGCCGTAGCGGCCCGCCGTGTCCAGGATGGGCCCGAACGTGGGCACCGAGACGGTGCCGCCGCCGACACTGATGGCCTGGAGCCCCCGCGCACCCAGCACGTTCACCAGGTGAAGGAGGAGCGCCGCGGCCAGCGCCGCGAAGGCGGCTACAAACGCGTACTGAGAAAGCTCATACATCCTTGTCTCCCTGGGCGGAGGTTCGCCCGCTCTTTTCCCCTCTCAAGGCGGATGCAACCCGCTCTCGCAGCCGGCTGAACTCCGCCTCCAGCGACATGTCCCTCTGAGCGGTCATGCCCACTTTCACCTCGGCCGTGCCGTCGTCCCGTCGCTTGACGAGCGCCCAGAGGCGGCGGTGGGGGAGGTAGAAGAGCATGATCAGGCCGATCACCATGAGGGCGCTGGCGATCCAGATGATATTGGTTCCGGGATCCTTCACTACCTTGAGGCCGGTAAAGCGGCTCTCTCTGGTAAAAGTGACGCTCAGTCCCGCCACCTGCTTGGCCGTCCCCTGAGACAGGTTATCGGCGGTTATAAGGGTACCGCCGTCTAGCTTGTACACTTCCATTCTCATCTCGCCGGCGGGCACCAGCGGGTCGGTCTCGCCGGACCTTGGACCGACGACATAGACGGTCATGCCCTGTTCGCGGAGATCGAAGCTGCCGACTGGCCGGCCGCCATCGCGGGTCTGCCAGGCCAGGGGGACCGGGGCGTTGAAGAGCTCAGTCCCGGCTTCGTCCTTCACTTGCATGACGGCCGCCTGCCCGAAGAACGATTGGTGGAAGCGGATCCCCTTGTATTTCACAGGGGAGTTCACTCGGGTGGTGCCCCGCTTGACCTCCTTGCCGCCTTCGTAGATGACGATGTCACTCCGGAAGTCCTTGGGGGGTCCCTCCAGGTAGTACTCGTCCGTGAAGTGCTCCAGGCCGACGGAGATGTTGGTGCCCAGCCCGAGGTCGCGGGTCGCCCCCTCGGCGACGATGAACTCGGAGTCGCTGAACCCCCACATGCCACCGACAACGGTGCCCGCCAGGATCAGCACGATGCTGAGATGGGCCAGGAACGTCCCGAACCGGCTGAAGCGGTTGCGGTCGGCGTAGATCGCCACCGATTCGTCGCCCGTTTCCATCTGGACGCGGTAGCGAGAGCGGCGAAGCGACCGCTTGACGCGCTCAGCGGCGGCGGGAAGCGTCATGGGAGCGGCGAAGGTTGCGTTGTACCGGGCGTGCTGGAAGAACGTGTCGCTCATCCGCACGCGGGGCGGGAATACGGTGGCCCAGATGCCCTTCCAGCGGTTCAGGGTGCAGACGATAATGTTCGCGGTCAGGAGACCGATCAGGACCCTGAACCAGAGACCGTGGAAGACGTTGAACAGGCCCAGGAAGTCGAAGGCGTTCGTCCAGACACCGTACTTGGTCCTGGCGCGGTCCAGCCATTGCGCGTGCGCCGCCGAATCGGAGAGGACGGAACCAGGGATCTGATCCAGGAGAGTGCCCACCAGGACGGCGCCGGTAAGGATGAGTATCAGGACAAGGGCCAGCCGGACCGACGTGAAAAAGCGCCATATGCGTCCGACGACCTCGAACTCCCAGATGCCACCCCTGGCGCCGGCGCCGCCGCGGGCGACCGTTGGCAAGACCTTCCCGCTGTCCGCCGCCGAATAGCTGCCTTGAGTTTCCACCATCTGACCTACACGTAACCCCAATCGAAGAACTGGTTGATCCTGATAAGGCTGTTGGTCAGCATCAGCACGCCCACCGCCACCACCAGCACGCCGCTCACCAGCGGTACCATGGCCAGGACCGGGCGGAGGCGCTTCAGGTATCCGGAGATCCGCTCCAGGGCGATGGCCGTGATGATGAAGGGGACGCCCAACCCGGCGGAGTAAGCGATGAGGAGGATGGCGCCCTTGGCCACCGCGTCCTCGATTATGGCCAGGCCGATGATGCTGCCCAGGACCGGCCCGATGCAGGGGGTCCAGCCGGCGGCGAAGGTCATGCCCATCAGCAGGGAACGGCCGTAGCCGGGTCTCTTGCCATGTCCCCCGCTGACGGTGTACTCGCGGTTCAGGATGCCGATGTTGATTACACCCAGCAGGTGCAGACCCATGAAGATGAGGACCGCGCCGCCCAGCTCGCGAATGTAGCGGGCGTTGTCCATGACCAGGAATCCGATGAGTCCGATTGAAGACCAGAATCCGACGAAGATGATCGAAAAGCCGGCGACGAACGCGGCGGCGTGCGTCAGGTTGATCATTCGGGGAGCCGACCCCACGCGCTCGCCGGAGACGGTGACCATGTGCCCCACGTAGGCGGGAACGAGCGGCAGGACGCAGGGCGAGGCGAAGGAGAGGACTCCCGCGGCGAACGCGATGAGGATCGTTACGTTCTCGCCGTCCAAGTCTCGATTACCTCCTGCCCATCAATCTCGCTACGGTGTCGGCGTGGCTCCGGGGGTGGCGGTCGCCGCCGCCAGGCCGTCCATATGTACTTGCACGGTTTGGGCCAGGTCTGAGCCCGGCGCCAGCTTTAGCACGAGGCCCCACTCCGTCTTGGCCGCTTCCAGGTCTTGGGGCTCGGAGTTTAGGTACAGGAAGCCGAGGTTGTAGTGTATCTGGGGGTCGTCCGGAGCGATCTTAATGGCCTTGAGCCAGGTCGCTTTCGCGTCCTCCGCGCTGCCCAGGTTGTACTGGGAGGTGCCGATGTCGGTGAGGGCGTGGACGTTAGTCGGATCCACCGCGATGAGCTTCGTGAACCAGTCGATCGTGGACTGCCACTCGCCCGCCTGGAAGAAGGACTCCCCCAGTTCGAACAGCGTCTCGGCGTTGGTCGGGTCCGCCTGCGCGGCCTTCATCAGTTCGGCCACTCGCGCGGTGTCCAGAGGGATGAAGCCGCTCGCGTCAGCCGTAGGCGTGCCTCCGCTGCCGTCGCCTCCGCCTCCCGGCAGTCCGGAGCGCGCGATCAGCACGACCGCCAGGACGATGAGCCCGCCGATGCCGCCGATGGCGAGCGATCGCAACTGAAGGCTGGGGACCAAACGGGCGAACAGGCTGGCCTCCGGGCCGGGCCCGGCAGCCTCCGGCGCGGCCTCGCGCGGACGCTGGCCGCCCCCGGGCGCCGCGGCTGCGGCCGCCGGCTCAATATCCGCCGGCGCCGGCTGCGGCTTTGCCGGAGCGGACCTGGCGCCCCTGGCGGCTGCCCGCTGGTCCGGGTCGCTCAGGACCGCGTACGCCTCGTCAACCAGCTTCGCCTGCTTCTGAGCCCACTCCCGCAGGGAAGCCGGGATGGAGGCCGAGGCAAGGTACTCGGAAAGGGTCTGGTAGCGAGCTTCGATCTCATCCTGGCCCGCGTCCTCGCCGATGCCCAAGAGCGAGAAGTAATTCAACGTCGCTCCCATGTCCCTGTCCCCTTTTGGCATTTCGTCTCAGCCGTTCTAGGCCGGCGGCAGCGGCGTGTCGGTGCCGGGGCCAACGTCTCCGTACGTCTCGTCGATGAATGTCCGGATCTCCGATAGTGACCGGCCTTCTGCGGTCATCTTCTTTGTGTCCAGCGCGATGCCGACGCAGATCTGGCAGCTGGCGCCGTGCTCATCGAACTGGACGTTGGTGGACGTACTGCCTTCCTTGATGAAGCAGTTCTTGGCGCTCTTGTGGCCGGAGTGCTGGCCGCAGCCGCAGTAGCAGGGCATCCACATCATGATGTCCGGGTGCTCCATGGCGAACTGGTAGGCCATCCGAACGTCCTCCCCCGCCGACATCACGTAGTCCGGCATAACGGTGGCTCCCGAACCCGTGGTGTTGGTGACGGTCTGGCCCGCCGGGGGCATGCCGTTCGAGGCCGAATTGCCGCTGCCCAGGAGATAGACCATGGCCAGTCCGATCGCCAGGACGGCGATGGCGGCGCCCACGACGTACAGGGCGGGTGGGAGGGGGCTTGCGGGTCCGTTCTGTCTGCTCATCTGGTCTTCCTGTCTGAATCCGGAGTCAATTGCCTCGCCTTCATCGTGCGCTGCTAGCGGTCGCCAGTCCATCCGCCTCGCCGCACATCTTGGTTACAGCGGTTAGGGCGCGGCGGGGGCTCGTTAGCGATACCTGTGCCATGAGGAATGTATCGAGAGATAGATATCGCGCTGAGCCGGCCTCGTGGTGGGTGGCCATTGTCACCTCAGTCATACGTCGTCCCCGGCGGAAGAGGGGATACCGTCGAGGTCCTCCACAGGCGCGCTCCCGTTCAGGTCGAGGCCGAAGAGGCGGCGGACGGCCAGGTCCGTCTCGTGGCCGTCGCCGGCGGCGGCATGATCGCGGAGGAGAGCGATGGTGTTGTGGAGGAGCTTCTTCTCGATGGCGAGGGTGAGGGCCTCGATCCGCTTCCGGTCCGCCTCCGGGAGGCGAGACAGCACGGCGGAGGTCCGGGCGAGCTCCGACTTGCGGATCTCCTCCGCTCGCTGTCGCAGCGCCTTGATGGTGGGGAACACCCTGAGCGTGTTGAGCCAGCTCTCGAACTTGTCGGCTTCTTCCTGGATGATGGGCTCTACATTGAGGGCTTCAGTCCGGCGCTCGTCCAGGTTGGTGGCCACGGCGGACTCCAGGTCGTCTATGTTGTACAGGTGAACCCCCGGCAGTTCCCCCACGGACGGTTCCACGTCCCGCGGGACGGCGATGTCGACGATGAACAGGGGGCGTCCGCGTCGCTCCCTCATGGCCCGCTCGATGAGCTCTCTACGGACAACGTGGTGAGGGGCGCTGGTGCAGGTGATCACGATGTCGCACTGCTGGAGGGCGTCCTCCAGCCGGCTCATGGCTACGCTGCTTCCGCAGCGCAGGGCCAGCTCCCGGACCCGCTCCGCGGAGCGGCCGACCACCTTGATGCCGGCGACCCCCTTGTCGAGGAGATGCCTGGCCGCCAGTTCGCCCATCTTGCCGGCGCCCACCAGGAGCACCTGCGACAGGCTGAGGTCGCCGAAGGTCTGCCGGGCGAGCTCCACCGCGGCGGAGCTGACGGACGAAGGGCTGCGGCCTATTGAGGTCTCCGTGTGGGCCCGTTTGCCCGTGGTCACGGCGTGCCGGAACAGCGCGGACACCACCTTGCCGGCGGAGCGGTGCTCCATCGCCTCTCGCAGCGCGACCCGCAC
>Ga0214473_10008988_pt1 | contig 11818 bp, 6 predicted proteins | sample RVTome_7_FD_203509 | JGI IMG/M metagenome (GOLD analysis project Ga0214473, IMG submission 203509) | Soil microbial communities from uranium-contaminated site in the Upper Colorado River Basin, Wyoming, United States - RVT98D197 | ecosystem: Environmental > Terrestrial > Soil > Contaminated >...
CGATCGCGTCGACCAGCGCGACACCTGCCGCGAACGACCCGGTGCGGAAGTGCGCGTGCGCGACGTTCGTCAGCACCCGCCAGTCGTCGATGCCGGCGGCGTCGTGGAACTCCTGCGGCGTGATCGTCTCGACCATGGCTCCTCCTGACGTGTGTGTGCACACCACTGCGCCGACGATGGAAGGGCCGCCGTCAGCGCGGCGGATCCTCTCCGACGAGCCCGTCCACCGACTCCCGGATCAGGTCTGCATGGCCGGCGTGCCGCGCGTACTCTTCGATCAAGTCGATCAGGATCCGCCGCAGGCTTGGCGACTCGCCGCGGGAGTCGGTCACCCCCCTGGCCAGCTGGTCCAGGCCGCCGCCGGCGAGCGCCTCCGTGACCGCGGAGCGGGAGCGGGCCACGGCCTCCTGCCAGAGCGCCATGAGCTGCTCGGGGGTGTCATCGGCGGCCGTGCGCCAGTCCCATTCGGGGTCGGCGTCCCAGTCCACCGTGTCCCACGGCGGCCCCGGCTCTCGCCCGAGCAGCCGAAGGGAGAAATAGTCGTCCTCCACGTTAGCCAGGTGCTTCAGCAGCCCGCCCAGGGTGATCGTCGAGGGGGCGAGCGTCGCCCTTAGGCCGGCCGCGTCCAGTCCACCGCACTTCCACGCCAGGATCGCGCGCTGACGCTCCAGGGAGCCCAGGAGGGTGGCGGTCTCGTCGCCCGCGACGGGAGGTTCCGGCCGACCCTCTTCGTTCAGGTACGTCATGAGCAGGAATCTACCCGAGCGATCAATCTACCCGGAAGAAACGCGTTCAAACCCGAGCCTCTCGAACTCAGGAGCCACCCAGATTCGGGTGGAGCGTTCGTTCGGTGGCGGAACACGAGTGCGGTCATTCGTGGTGGTCGTGGGGTGTTCTCAGAACTCCCTGACCACACGGTTTCCGGCCCTTCTGGTGGACCTCCCACAGGTTAAGGGGGGTACCTCCCACAGCAGGTCAGAGGCCTCTTCGCCCCTTCACTTGAAGACGCCGAGACCTCATGGACATTCGTCCCAAGTCGACGACTCGCCATGAGCCGTCCGCTTGTGGTGGGTTCGCGTACCGTACGGCCTGCAGCGCGTCGCCCCGAACCTCATCGGTCGCCCAGCGACGTCGGGCCTCCGACACACTGATCCTCTGCTCCTTGCTCAGCGTCGATGAGCTAGGTTCAGCGCCATGCCAGAGCAGCAAGGACCGACGGCGTCACCCGGTCCCCCCGAGCCGGCCCGAGCGGCGGGCCTTGAGCCTCAACGGCGACAGCTGGCGGCCGTCATGTTCGCGGACATCGTCGGCTACACCGCTTTGATGCAGGAAGACGAGCAGCTCGGCCTCGAGACCCGAACCAGATATCTGGAGGTGCTACGAGCCCAGCACGAGGCGTTCGGTGGAACCATCGTCCAGTACTACGGTGACGGCGCGCTGACGATGTTCCCCAACTCCGTCGACGCGGTCCGCTGTGCCATCGAGATCCAGAGGGACTACCGCCAACCCCCGTCCGTCGCGGTTCGGGTCGGTATCCACGTGGGGAACGTGATCGTCGAGCCCACCGGTCTCGTCGGGGATGCGGTCAACATCGCATCACGCATCGAATCGTTCGGTGTTCCCGGCGGGGTCCTCATCTCCGACTCCGTCCATGATCAGATCACGAACCAACCGCAGCTCGGCTTCGTGGATCTCGGGAGGTTCAAGCTCAAGAACGTCGGTCGCACCTTCGAGATCTTCGCCGTCTCGGCCGACGGCCTCGAGGTCCCCGCCCCCGACTTCTTGCAGGGAAAGGGCGAGCGATTCGCGAGCCTGCCGAGCAATCTACCGGAGCCCGGGACACCGCTGCTCGGAAGGGAGGACGATCTTTCCGCGGTGGTTGACCTTCTCGAGCGACACCGCGTAGTGACATTGACCGGCCCGGGCGGCATCGGGAAGACCCGAACGGCCATCGAGGTCTGCAAACGCCTCGCATCCCGATTCCTCGACGGCGTCGCCTTCATCCCGCTCGCAGCGGTCACTGATGCCTCAGATGTCGTTCCAGCGATGGCCGAGGCGTTGGACGTGAAGGAGGCAGAGGGCAGGAGCCTGACCGACGGCGTCGCCACGCTGATCGCGGACAAGCAAGCTCTTCTGCTGATCGACAATCTCGAGCAGGTCGTGTCTGCGGCCCCGGAGATGGCCACGCTCGTGTCCAGGTGCCCGGAACTCCGGACCCTCGTCACCAGCCGGACACCGCTGCGGATCAGCGCCGAACAGCAGTACGCGCTCCCCCCGTTGGCCCTCCCTCCGTCGGAGGAGCTCGAACCGGAGTCGGCGATCGCCTATCCCGGCATCGCTCTGTTCGTCGAACGGGCGCAGATGGCCAAGAGCGGGTTCGCACTGGCGGCGGACAACGCCGCCGAGATCGCAGCCATCTGCCGGCGGCTCGATGGGCTGCCGCTCGCCATCGAGCTCGCCGCAGCCCGGATCGGTCTCCTGTCCCCCGACGCGCTGCTGCAACGGCTGGACCACGCGCTCGACGTCCTCACCACAGGTCCTCAAGATCGCCCGGACCGACAGCGAACCCTTCGGGCGACGATCGACTGGAGCCACTCGCTGCTGAGCGGGTCGGAGATGCGACTGTTCCGCAGGATGTCCGTCTTCCAAACAGGTTGCTCGCTCGAGAGCATCGAGGACGTGTGTTCGGAGCGTGCCGGTTCCGTGCTCGACGATCTGGCATCGCTGGTCGACAAGGCACTGGTGCAGCCCGCAGGCTCCGGCGACAGGTTCCAGATGCTGCAGACGATCCGAGAGTACGCGATCGAGGAGCTGGCGACGGCCGCAGAGGTGGACCCGATCGGACGGAGGCATGCCGCGTACGTCGCTGACGTCGCCGTCGCCATCGGAGGCGGGATCGAAGGCACGGATCAGGTCGGATCGATCGAGCGAGGGGTCCTCGAAGACGCTGATCTCCGGGCGGGCCTCGACTTCCTCCTGCGCCGTGCCCAGAGCGGCGACGCCGAGTCGGCCGCGCTCGGGCTGCAGATCTGCGGGGATCTGTGGCTCTACTGGCACATCCGCGCGAAGCATCTGAGCGCGCGTGAGTACGCCAGAGGGTTCCTCGACGCCACCACCAACGTCGGATCGAGCATCAGCCGATCGAAGGCGCTGCGCGCGGCCGGCCTCGCGTCGTGGACCTTGGGTCACTTCGAGGATTCCGTCGAAGAGTGGCTCGAGTCCTACAGCGTCGCTGAGGAGTTGGGCGGCGGCGCCGAGATGGGCCTCGCAGCGACCTGCCTCGGGCTCGGCTACCTGAGCCTCGACGTCCACCGAGCCCTCGAGTGGTCGCAAGCGGGGGTCGCCAGGAACCGAACGGAAGCCTCGCCGTGGGCACTCGGATTCGCCCTGACCGTCGACGGGATCCTTTACTCCGTGGCGGGCGACGCGGCAGCGGCGTCGTCGCGATACCACGAGGCTCTGTCGATCCAGCGATCGCTGGACGACAAGGAGGGTTCGGGCCTCTCGCTCAGCGGGCTCGCGATACTCGCCTCGATGAGCGGCGACCTGCCGGAGGCGATCGACCTGTACCAGCGGTCGCTGGCCGCCTTCGAGTCGATCGGAGACCGCGCCGAGGAAGCCCGGGTGTTGAGCGAGATGGCGTGGACGCACCTCTCCGCGAACGATCCCGTCGCCGCACGCAGCTCGTACCTCGAGTCGGTGGGGGCCTACAACGACGTCGGTAGCGTTCGCGGGATCGGGACGTCGCTGATCGGTCTCGCAGCGATCGCCGCGGTCGAGGGGCGGGCACGAGAAGCGGTCACGATCGCGGCGGCAGCCGAGGTCTTCACCGATGAGGAAGGCGTCGTGAACGTGTACTCGGAAGGCGTCCCCGGGCACGACATCATCGAGCGGGCGAAGGCCGGAGTGGCGCCGGACGATCTCGACCGTGCCGTGGAGGAAGGACGGACCCTATCGGTCACCGAAGCCCTCGATTTGGCACGGGCAGGTCACCGAGTCGTGGGCGAGTGAGTACGCCCCTCCCCCAGCTGAAGCGGAGCTCTGAGGTGTCGGGGGCCGCAGTATCGAGAACACCCGTGAGGTGGTGAGTTGAGTAACGGTTGGTCGGTCGGTGAGTGGGGTGTTCTCAGAACTCCCTGACCACACGGTTTGCAGCCATTCTTGGGGAGTATCAGCGTCGCGTTGCCGGCTTCTTCGTGGCGACCTGTGACGGCGGGGCGGCCGTCCGGGTGTCTTCGAGGAGGGTGTCTTCGAGAGCCTGTTGATGCTGTCCGGGCGCGGATCGTCCTCTGGCGCTCAGGCCGTGATCCGTGCGTGCTTGAAGAAGGGTGGGTCTTTCGGGAGGAGGACTTACGCCTCCCGATCTTCAACGTGAGCGCTGCGCTCTAGGGATGAGCCACCGGGCCGCCCCAGGTGCCCGATGGCCCAGCTCCCTCGTCAGCCGTCCGTTACGACGCAGGTCTCACCTAACGGGTTCCTTTCGTTGTAGTGCTCGTTCGACAAGATCTGCCCCTCCAGGGCATTGGCGTCAACGACGTAGGTCTGGCCGCTCACGTCACAGGAGATCGTGATCGTTTGGTTCGCGCGAGCGGATGCAGGTCCCACGCTTGTGATCGCGGCGAACGCCGCAGTGACCAGGATAAGCGCCACTCGTCCCTTCATCTCGTTCCCCTCCTTCGTCTCGTCTAGGGCCTTCGTCTGGGGCCGACATCTTGACCCTCGATCGGCACGCATCGCAGCGAGCAGACCGGCTTCGCCTTCATCTCCTTGCCTCCTCCTTTCCTCGTTGGCACTGGCTGCCTGGGACGATGCGCTCGTCGCGTTGCAGGTTCGTTTCAGGTCTGCAACAGGTGCTACCGTCCCGCCGGGAGGCGGTCAGATGGAGTTCCGGGTCCTGGGGCCGCTCGAGGTATGGGATGAAGGCCGCGAGCTTTCTCTAGGTGGGTTTAAGCCGCGTGCGCTCCTCGCCGTGCTCCTTCTCCACCCCAACGAGGTCGTTCCCGCTGATCAGCTGATCGACGAGCTCTGGGGGGAGGACGCACCCGAGGGCGCTCGCGCATCGCTCCGGGTCAACGTCTCGCGACTTCGCAAGGCCCTTCCCCAGGACGTGCTGACGACGAGATCGCCCGGCTACGCCATCCGGCTTGGGCCCGACGAGCTCGATCTCCACCGATTCGAGCGGCTGGTAGAGGAGGGGAGGGGCTTGCTCTCTCATGGGTTGGTGGCCGACGCGTCACAGCGGCTCCGGGATGCTCTATCGCTATGGAGGGGCCCGGCGCTCGCCGAGTTCATGTACGAGCGCTTCGCCCAGGCGGCCATCACCCGCCTCCAGGAGATCAGGCTGGCAGCGGTCGAGCTCCGGATCGACACCGACCTCGCGCTCGGGCGCCACGCCGAGCTGGTCGGAGAGCTTGAGGCTCTGGTCGCCGAGCACCCGCTCCGCGAGCGCCTGCGCGGGCACCTGATGACGGCGCTGTACCGCTCGGCTCGGCAGGCGGAAGCCCTGGATGCCTACCAGGATGCGCGCCGGGCCCTCGCCGACGAGCTCGGGATCGATCCGAGCCCGGCGCTTCAAGAGCTGGAGCGAGCGGTCCTTCGGCAGGACCCCGCGTTGGAAGTCGAAGCGCCGACACCCGCGGGTATCCGGGACGTCGTCGAGCGGTCGATCCTCATCGCTATCACGCAAGAGACGCGCTTCGAAGCGCTGCTCGCCGTGGGCGAGCCGCTCGTGCGGCACTCGGCTCGAGTCTTGATCCTGGCCAGGCTCGTGTTGGACGCAGCCGAGCTCCCGTCCGCGTCGGCTTGGCTCGAAGAGCGTCGGTCCGCGCTTGAGGCGCGCGGCGTCGTGGCCCGTGCCGCCTCCTTCACGTCGATGGCGCCGGGTCAGGATCTTGCTCGGCTCGCCACCGATCTCGACGTCGATCTCTTGCTCACCGACGCTCCCGACGAGCTCATGGCCGAGGGGTTTCCCGACGGGCAGCTCGCTACCGTTCTTGCGGAGACACCCTGCGACGTGGCGCTGCTCGCTCCTCGGGAGGCGACGCCCATGGGCCCCGTGCTCGTCCCGTTCGGAGGGGCCGAGCACGACTGGGCGGCGGTCGAGCTCGGCGCGTGGTTCGCGCGCGCCGACGATGCGCCGCTCCTGCTTGCGGGCGCCGCCGCGGTGCCGGAACAAGGCAGGCGCGACGCGAGCCGCCTGCTCTCGCACGGCGCGCTCGCGGTCCAACGGGTCCTGGGCATATCGGCCGAGCCGCTGCTGATTCCGCGGGGTGAGGAGGGGATGCTGGAGGCGAGCCGCGACGCCGGTCTGCTCGTCGTCGGGCTATCGACGAGGTGGCATCGCGAGGGCCTCGGCCCGGCCCGGCTGAGGCTCGTACGCGAGGCCCCTCCGCCCACGCTGCTCGTTCGCCGGGGTCTGCGCCCCGGCGGCCTGGCTCCGCCGGCCACACTGACGCGATTCACGTGGTCGATCCGTGCCTGATCAGGTTGGTGGGCTACCGGCAGGCCGGCTCGTAGGGCCGCCCTGGGAGGAACTCCTCCCACTCTTCGGGCGTCAGCCAGCGATTCGCGAGGGCGCAGGCCCGGCGCTCCCAGGACTCGGGGTCAACGTCCCATACGGCCCCTTCGCCGCTGCCGTGGGTCTCCAATAGGTGGCGCCCGTCGGGGGAGAGATCGATCATCGTCCTGCGGTCCCCGGCGGTGAGCTGCGGGCCGATCTGGGTTCCGGTGGCAACGTCCCAGAGGGACGCAACGGGCTCGAAGCCGGAGACTGCGAGGGTCCGGCCATCCGGACTGAACTCGAGGGTGAACGCACCGTTGCCAGCCTGGTCGAGCGCGTGGACGAGCTTGCCCGTGCGGACGTCCCAGAGGTGGACGACTCTGCCGAAGCCACCTACCGCGAGCATCCCCCCGTCGGGGCTGAGCGCGACAGACAGGTCGCTGTCCGGCGGTAGCGTGCCCTCCACGGTGACGATCAAGGTTCGTGAGGCCACGTCCCAGACCTCCGCACCTCCCTGCTCTGGGCGAGCGAACGCGATCGTCCCGTCGTCGCTGAAGGCGAGGTCGCTCGCACTCCCGCCCGGGATCCCACCGACGATGTCTCCGGTTGCCACGTCCCAGAGCGTCACGCCGGAGTCCCCCGCCGTGGCGAGCATCGCGCCGTCCTCAGTGAAGCCGACGCCCGGCAGAAGAGCGCCACCGTCCGCGCTGAGCGGCCCCTGGAGCCGCGATCGCGAACCGACCTCCCACAGTGTGAATGAGCCCCCGGGCGCAGTCATCGCCGCAAGGATCCGCCCATCCGGGGAGAAGGCGAGCGTCTTGACCTCGCCGCCCGTTTCAAGAAGGGGCGCCCCGATCGGCCTGAGTTCGCGCGCGTCCCAGAGCGCGATGCCCCGCTCCTTCAGACCGACCGCGATCAGCCGGCCGTCCGGGCTGAACTCTCCCGGGTGACCGTCATAGCCGGTTGGAGAGAACGTCCGGTCGTGCGTGAACGCGAACGGCCGCGAGAGCCCACGGGCGCCAGTGAGGTCCCAGGCGATCGCGGTTCCGTCGTGACTCACGGTGTAGAGCGTCCCCCCGTCGGGGCTGAAGACGGGCTGCTGGACGGAGTTCGAGTGGCCGCGCAGCGTGTCGCGGGGCGTCGCCGACTCGACGTCCCAGAGGGTCACGGTCCCGTCGAGATTCGTCGACACGACGGTCTCGCCGTCCGGGCTGAACAGCACCCAGCTGGGGCTCCCGGTGAAACCGGTGGTCGCCGTTCGAGCGGAACCTGCCCCCAGGTCGACGAGCTGTATGCCGCCGTCGATACCGACCGCTGCGGTGCCACCGTCCGGACTCAAGGCAAGGGGGGGAGCACGCAGGGCTGTCTCGATCGTCAGCGTCCGCGTCTTCTCGCGGCTCCGAAGATCCCACCACGCCAGCTCACCGTCCTCGGACGCGGTCATGAGCGATCGATCGTCCGAGGTGAGGGCGAAATGAGGTGACTTGTAGTAGGACCCGACGAAGGCGCCGACGAAGGCGTCCGGCTGTATCGAGCGACCGATCGGCTCCAGCGTGCCGGCGTCTTGGACGGTGACGTGCGCTCCGGCTCCGGGGGTTGCCTCGCGGGGATGGTGGAGGACGACGAGCTGCGACCCGTCGTTCGTGAACGCCATCGAGGCGGCGGATCCGCCGACCTTCGACTCGGCAAGTTGCTCACGTGTTCGCGCGTCGAAGAGGCGGACGGCGTCGCCGCCGATCGCGAGGGTTCGCCCGTCGGGGCTATACGCGAGGCTGGGGGGGCTCTCGAGCCCCGTCACTGGGAGCTCCCCGATCTGCTCGTAGGTTCGGGCATCGAAGAAGAGAGCCCCGGTCCGATCGCCAACCGCCAGCGTCTTCCCGTCGGGACTGAGGGCGATCGACGTGAGCACGTCGCCGGAGCCGTGCATGATCCCGATTGCGGCGGGGCTGCGCCGGAGGGCGGCGAGCAGGTAGCCGCGGGTCAGTGGCGAGTCTTCGATCGCGACCGCCTGGCGCGCGAGCAGGAGCGAGAGGTCGAGGTCCTCCTCGACGAGCGCCTGGGCGCCGAGACGCTGGGCCAGCTGGGCCGTCTCCGCGTCGCGCGCTTCGCCGCGCTGGACGACCGCGAAGAACCCGCCCGCGGCGGACGCGACGAGCAGGACCGCGACCCCTGTGAGCAGAGCGCGAAGGCGCCGGTTCATGCGCCGGGCCCGCATCGTCTCCTGCTCTGAGACCTCGCGGCTCCCGGTGACGAACTCGCGCTCGAGCTCGTTGAGGTCGAGCGCGTGATCGGCTGTCCAGTCGAGGGCGGCGGCCAGGCGAGCGCCGCGGTAGAGCTCGCCCTGATCGCGGCCTCCCGCCTCCCATTCGGTCGCCGCCCGGGTGATGCGGCGACGCAGCCGGCGCCCCTCGGTGTCCTCCTCGATCCACTCGCGCAGACGTGGCCACTCGCGCAGCAGCGCCTCGTGGGCGACCTCGACAGAGCCCTCGCCGACCGTGACGAGTCGGCCGTCGGCCAGCGTCGCCAGCACGTCGGCCACGTCCCTGTTGCGCTCGAGGTCGAGCTCGGCGAGTGGAGCGCGGCGGCGCACCGGCGCGTCCTCCTCGCCCTCGCCGACCAGGCGCAGCATGAGGGCGTGCACGAGCTGCTTTCGACCGTCGGGGATGTGAGCGTAGGTGGCCTCGGCCAGCCGCGACACGGCTCCGTGAACGCCGCCGGATTCGCGGTACGCGGCCAAGGTGAGCGTATCGTCATGCCGCTTCTGCCAGAGCTCGAGCAAGGCGGTCGATAGCAGCGGCAGGGCGCCCGGCTCGCCCTCTACATCGTCGACCAGCGCGTCGGCCAGCTCTGGCTCCACCCGCAGCTCTACCCAGCCGGCGGGCAGCTCGACGACGCGCCGCAGCTCCGAGGCCTGCATGGGCCCGACCAGCACCTGGTTCGCACCCAGCAGCTCGGCGAGTCGCGGGTACGCGGCGAAGCGTCCGTAGAAGTCTGCGCGCAGAGCGACTACGACGACCGCTCGACCCTCCGGATCAACGGCCGCGCGGGCAAGCGTGTCGGCGAATGCGGCGCGCTCGGCGTCGGAGCAGCAAGCGGTGAACAGCTCCTCGAGCTGATCGACGACGAGGAGCAAGCGTCCGTTGGTCGGCAGCGTGTCGAGCGCCTCGGCAAGAGGGTCCTTCGCTCCCGACACGAGCACGCGGCGAAGCTCTTCCAGCGGCCGCTCGCCGGGACGCAGCAGCAGACGCCGCCAGCCCCCGCTGCCCGGCAGCACCCCTCCGGCGAGGGCCGGCAGGAGACCGGCACGCAGGACCGACGACTTGCCGCTCCCCGACGGCCCGACGATGCTGAGGAAGCCGGCGCCGACAAGGCGGGCGACGAGCTCGGCGACGAGCCGCTCGCGGCCGAAGAAGTAGTCGGTATCGAACGGCTCGAAGCACGCGAGACCTTTGAACGGACAGGTCCCTTCCGCCGCCACGCGAGCCGGCGTGGAGGGTCCCGAAAGAGCCCGTGCCTGCTCTTGCGCGACCTGGAGGTCGACCACCTTGCCCGTTAGCTCGGACTCGACCTCGCTCAGATCGCTCCTACCGGCTGCGGCGCGCGAGGCGACGCCGTCGAGGAGACGACTCGCCTCCTCGACCGCGACCGCGAGCCACGCTCGGGCGAACTCGCGACAACTCGGGTAGCGTTGGTCTGGCTCCTTTGCCAGCGCCCTGGCGATCACCACGTCGAGCGCGGCAGGCAACTCTGGCCGATGTGCGCTCGGTGCGGGCGGTTCCGCTTCGAGGTGCGCGAACACGACCGCGATGTCGGAGTCACGTCGAAACGGCGGCTCGCCGATGAGACACTCATACAGCACGCAGCCGAGCGAGTAGACGTCCGCCCGCCCGTCGATCTCCTCACCGGCGATCTGCTCGGGAGCGACGTAGTCGATGGTGCCCAGCAGGCGGCGACCATCGCCGACTCCGGTTTCCTCGGAGACCCGCTTCGTGATGCCGAAGTCCGCCAGATAGAGGTGGTCGGAGCCATCGGGGCGGGCTCCCGTGTCGAGGAGCACGTTGGAGGGCTTCACGTCGCGATGCACGAGACCGCGAGCGTGGGCGGCATCCAGTGCGCTCGCCGCCTGTGCGAGGATGCCGATCGCGTCCGTTGGGTCCAGGCGACCGCGTTGGAGGCGCTCGCTCAGGTCACCCCCCTCGACGTAACGCATGGCGATGTAGAGGAGTTCAGCGGTCCTCCCAGCCTCGTAGATCGGGACGATGTTCGGATGGTCGATCGAGGCGGCCAGCTCCGACTCGTACAGGAAGCGATCACGGAACGACGCGTCCTCGGCGAGGCCGGTCTCTAGCAGCTTCAGCGCGACCTTCCGCTTGAGCCGCAGATCCTCGGCCAGGTAGACGACGCTCATGCCTCCCCGGCCCAGCCGCGACTCGATCCGATAGCCGGCGAGCTCGGTGCCGACCCGGGGGTCGTCGCTTACTCGCACGTACGCATCCTCGCTTTCGGGGCTCAACAGGAACGATAGGACGACTCGAGACTCCTTGTAAGGGGCCGGCGTTACAGCGCTGTTTCACGCGGGCAACTCGAGCGGGTACTCTCAGCTCCGCCCCGAGAACACGAACCACCCGCTGAGCCGCGCCGGGATCCAGACCACGTTCAGGCCGAAGGACACGCAGCGCGCGGCGAGGCCCTTCTCGGAAGACGCGCTCCTGATCGAGGGCCACTTGATCAGCCCACGTGCCGAAGGAGCTGCGTCGTCTGCTGCCAATGCCTCCGATGAAGTCCTCCGCGGAGGAGAGCGCCAGGTATGAGGAGGTGTTCAACCTGCTCGCGCAGTACCGCTTCGAGCGCAACGGGAAGCCCGATGCCGACGGCGCGACCAGATGGAAGTGCCCCGTGTGCGCCGGCCGTCTCCGCTCGCGCCAAGTCTCGAAGTCGATGCGCGGGCCTCGCAACAGGCCGTTGGTGGCCCTGTCCGAAGGTGCCATGTGCTGCAACGGCACGGTGACGGCATCGGCGGCCGAGCTCCCTCACTGGCAGCGCTTCGTTCCGGGGAGCACGTCTTGGCGCATCTCGTACGGCAGGCGTCAGGTGGTCGAGGGCGTCAACGCGATGCTGAAAGGCGGCTTCGTCAACATCCAGCACAAGTTCTTCCGCGTCTTCGGCCTCGCGAAGATGACGCTGCTGCTGGCCTTCACCTTGGCCGGCTACAACCTCGAGGCGATCCGCTCGTTCACCGCGAAGAAGGAGGTCGAGCGCACCGCAGCGCCGCCGAAGAGGGCGAGGAAGAAGCGTCGCACCGGGACGCCCACGTGATCG
>Ga0214473_10008989_pt1 | contig 11817 bp, 10 predicted proteins | sample RVTome_7_FD_203509 | JGI IMG/M metagenome (GOLD analysis project Ga0214473, IMG submission 203509) | Soil microbial communities from uranium-contaminated site in the Upper Colorado River Basin, Wyoming, United States - RVT98D197 | ecosystem: Environmental > Terrestrial > Soil > Contaminated >...
ACCAGCAACAAGTAGGGATTGTCGATCTGGGTCGAGTCCGTAAACGTCGCCGCGTCGAAATCAGGAACGGTGTCCGGGGTCGTGTCGCTTGGGGCCAACAGCGCACATCCGCTTCCCCAAAGGGCTACGCCCGCGCAAAGAGCAAGATCCACGATTGCGTTTACTCGCCTTGTCTGAGCCATTCATCCTCTCCCGATCTGCAATCGATGATATGGCATGAAAGTGTGGCGCAGCCGCCCACGGCTGTGCGCATTCGCGCCCGCCCCACCGTGCCCCCGCTTTGCCCCCCCCAACCACGAGGTCCTTACATGGGCTATTAGCCACCCAAGTCTTGTAAATGTCAAAACTGAGCCGCGGGCGGAATCGAATCCGGCGGCAGCCGGAGTCCGCGCGATGAACCATTGGCGGTTTTCCCGCCAAGACCCGATTAGTGAGCGTTCTGAATGTCTGCGTCCTCGCTGAATTGGAGCATGTCGTTCGCAGACCGCTTCGTCGCCAGCGGGGCCGCACGTCGATTCCGGTGCAACATTCGGCCGTCGATGGGCGATACAGGACTCGAACCTGTGACCTTTCGGGTGTGATCCGAACGCTCTGACCAACTGAGCTAATCGCCCGCAAGACCCTTCTATACCCCACCCCGCCCGCACCTTCAATATCGCCCCGCTCGGGCCCCGACCGTCCTTCGACGGCACCCTCCGCAAATCGGCTTTTCTTACCCGACCTGCGGTCCCCAACCCGCGTTAACGCACTCCGGGCCGCGTGGTCGGCGAATTACCACAAGAAGGCGCGCGCCCGGCATATCCTTTACTGTGCGAAAGGAGGTGATAAGCATCCCATCGCTCCCGGCCCACTTGGCAAAACGGCCGTTCTCGCGTATCTTGCCAGCGTCCACCAAGGAGGGTTCTATGGAGATCCGTCGAGCCGCCAAGACCGGTCGCGGTCCCGCTCTGTTCGACCTGCTGCCCAATGGCGGCGGCGATGGGGTGCAGACGCCGGTTGTTTCATCGCCCGTTCCGACGTCGCGCGGAGGGGACGGCTTGACCAGGGCTCCGGGCGATCTCGAATGTCATGCTCCGGCCATGACGGCGGTTGCAGGAGACGGCGCCGTCCGATCGCGCGAGCCGTTAATCGAATTCGACGGCGACCGCATTCGGGTTTCGCTGACCAGCGTGACATCAGCCGCGGTGCTGTTTGTCTTGCTTGGCGTACTCGCTGGAGCCTTCGGCTTGGGACACGCCGCAGGCTGGAAGAAAGGCGAGCGCCGCGGGTTTCAGGAAGGTCAGGCGGCCTACAGCACGCAGGCGATCAGCGACATTGAAGCGGCCCGTCGCCGACCGCCCGAAACCAATGTGATCCGAGGGTTGCTGGATTCTCCGCCTGGCGGGGCAGCATCATCCACCGAATCGGCCTCGCCCGCGGCGGGGGAGGCAGGACCGCGGATCGGGTCGAAGTGGGTTCGCGATCATACGTACATCGTCGTGCAGGAGTTTGTTTCCGGGCGACGGGCCGACGCGGTTACCGCCCAGGCTTTTCTGACACGCGAAGGCATTGCCACGGAAGTCGTGGAGTTTGCCGGCGGATCGGTAAGACTAATTACCGCGCAGGGGTTCAATCGTACCGACCCCACGCAACGCCAGTTGGCCGACCAGTTGCTGAAGCGCGTGCACGAGGTAGGACAGGCCTTTTGGTCGTCCGGCGGTGGATACAAACTGGATGGGTATTTCAAGACGTTAAAGAGCGATTCTTGGTAATAGGAGCCTGAAAAGCCATGTCCCTGGATAAATCGTTAAAGGGTAAAGATACGTTGCAACGGCATCGCAACGTTCTGCGGCGAGCGGAACGCATCGAGATGTTAAAGAACCTCGGACGCTGGACGGACGAATGCACGGCCTTGGGGATGCCCAAAGTGGCCCACCGCAAGGCCGCCGTCGGCAAGAAGGGGAAAGACAAGAAGAAGGATGAGGCCGCCGCTACGCCGGGCGCTGCGGAAGGCGCGGTGGCCGCCGCTCCGACCGACAAGAAAGAAGAAAAGAAAAAGGAAGACAAGAAAGACGAAAAGAAGAAATAGCCCGATTCGCATCGCGGCTCCACGGTGCGCCGGCTCTGCGTCCGGACCATCACGATTCCGAATTTTGGGATTTCGAGCTTCTGGCGATTCGTCGGGAACGCGCCTTGCTACGCCTGTCCAATGAGATCGTCGCCGCTTCTTTCGGTGGCCACGGCTGTGTTCTCACCCTCCTATGCGGAGCGACGCCATGAGCGGTGAACAATTCATCGCCGATCGGGTCAAGTCCATCGGCAGTTCAGGGATCCGTCGCGTCTTCGACCTGGGCGCCAGCTTGCGGGATCCGATCAACCTCTCCATCGGCCAGCCTGATTTCCCCGTTCCCGAAATCATCAAGGAGGCCATGGTTCGCGCGATCCGCGAGAACCGCACCGGGTACACGCTGACCCGAGGTTTGCCGGAATTACGCGAGAAAATCGCGACCCAGCTAAAGGCCGAGTTTATCTGGGAACCCGACGTGCTGATCACCTCCGGCGTGTCCGGCGGCCTGTTGTTGGCCCTGATGGCCTGCCTCGACCCCGGCGATGAGGTGCTCATCGGCGACCCTTATTTCGTAGCCTACAAACATCTCGTGAAGTTGGCCGGCGGGAAACCGGTGATCGTCGATCTCTACCCCGACTTTCAGTTGCACCCGGAACGCTTTGCGGCCGCCGTCACCGAAAAGACGAAAATCATTCTCGTCTGTTCGCCGGGCAATCCCACGGGCGTGGTCTTTGGCGAAAGTGACGTCCGACAAATCGCCGAGCTGGCCCGCACGCACGATCTTCTTCTCATCAGTGATGAGATTTACTGCAAGTTGTGTTACGACGGTCCCAGTCCCAGCCCGGTGCGTTTCGCCCCGGAACGAACCGTGCTGCTTCGCGGCTTCAGCAAGTCCTACGCCATGACCGGACTGCGCCTGGGGTTAGCCGCCGGCCCCGCCCCGGTCATCGCCGAGATGGCTAAGGTACAGCAATACACGTTCGTCTGCGCCCCGCAGCCGGTGCAGTACGGCGGGCTCGCGGCGCTGGAGGTGGACATGTCCGCGCAGGTGGCCGCGTACCGTCAGAAGCGTGATCTGGTCTGCAACGAATTGGAAGGGGCGCTGGAGTTCGTGCGTCCGTCGGGCGGGTTCTACATTTTTCCGAAAGCGCCGCCACACTTCGCAAACGCGAGCGCGTTCGTTGATGAGGCCATCCGCCGGAACGTGTTGATCATCCCCGGTGACACCTTCAGCGAAAAGAACACGCACTTTCGCATCAGCTACGCCGCCCCCGACGACAAGATCCGCGCCGGCTGCCGCATCCTTCGCTCCCTGGCGGGCTGATCCGTGATAAACGGACAAACGACCGAACGGCTCAACTTCGTCGTCGGCGACGCGTTCTTCCCGGCGGGCGCGCCCCACTTGCGTATTCAGTTCAAGTCGCAGACCGAAGGCATGACCGCTACGATTGTGGATCACGATCCGATAGTGACGGGTATCCGAATTGACGGATGAGGCTGCGTCGAGCCAGGTCGTCCGGCCCGGAATCCACTCTCCATGACTCCGGAAAATGGTCCGTTACGTTCGGGCTCGTTGTTTATAATTGCGTTAAAACTTTGTTAAGACATCACCCAGCAAGAGCTTACGCGAACCTTGCTTATTGGACGAACCTGTTACATTGAAGCCACAACAGATTGCGTCTTTTTCTTGACCTACGCCGATATGTGGTGTATGCTTTAGATTGCCCCGATAAGTTAGGTCATTGGGTTTCGTCCTTGGAAATGGTTGAGGCGTAGCGTTTGGGGAGGGGCCAGAATCAGCCAACTTCAGTACTCCAAACGGGCGCTGATTTCCATCCAGTCTTGGGAGTGAAACGGTTCGAAAGCCAGGATAAGCCGGGCGGGTTTGCTAGGGGAGGTCGCATCTTGAAACGGGATCAGGTGGCTCAATCCGCGGGCGGCGAACGCAGGAGTACTGGTCGCCTAGCGATTGGCCTTGGCCCGTTGGTTAGGAATGTGTTAGGATGCGTGCGGACCCTCGTTGGCAGGAACCATGACGTTCAACATTTCCGGCCATGAAGGCCGGTGGAGGCGCAGTTCGATGTCGGAAGCGGCGGTGAAAACAGGCGTTCGGCGCATGGACGAAACCCGAACGGCGGAGTTGAAGCTCTCCGCGAATGCGGAGCGTGTGTTGCGCGCGCGGTACCTCAAAAAGGATGAACAAGGTCGGTACGTGGAGTCTCCGCGCGATCTGTTTCGACGCGTGGCGCGGGCGATTGCGGATGCGGAGATGCTCTACCAACCCGACGCCGAAAACCGCAGCGAGTGGGAGGAGCGTTTCTACGCGCTCATGGTCAGCCGGCGGTTTATGCCCAACAGTCCGACGCTGATGAACGCCGGGCGGGAGATGGGCATGCTGAGCGCGTGCTTCGTGCTCCCGGTGGGCGACAGCATCGACGAGATTTTCGACTCCATCAAGCACACCGCCTTGATCCAGAAAGCCGGCGGCGGAACCGGCTTCGCTTTCGACCAACTGCGCCCCACCGGTGATTATATCAGCAGCTCGGGCGGCACCACGAGCGGTCCGATCTCGTTCTGGCGGGCCTTTTCGGAGGCCACCAACGCCATTCAACAGGGAGCGTTCCGCCGCGGGGCGAACATGGGGATGATGTACATCCATCATCCCGATATTTTGAAATTTCTGCACGCCAAGGAGGATCTGACGCAGTTCACCAATTACAACATTTCGGTGAAGATCACCGACGAGTGGATGGATGCCTTCCAGGCCGAGCCCGACGGCCCGCACGTCGTGATCAATCCGCGAACCAAGCGGGGCTACCTGTTGCCCAAGAGCCTCAAGATCGCGGAGTACGACATTCGATCCTTGATTCCGATCGAGGCGACCGAGCCGCTCAGCCGTAATGATCTTGAGAACCGGAAGAACGACGCGCAAAGCAGCGGCTCGGCTGCCGTTCAGATAAAGGCGAAGAACGAGATCATTAGTGTTTATACTCGGCGTGATATCTGGAACATCATCATCACCAACGCCCATCGTACGGGCGAGCCGGGCGTCTGCTTCATGGACCGGGTCAATGAGCACAATCCCACGCCGCACGTCGGGCGGATTGAGGCCACCAATCCCTGCGGGGAGCAACCGTTGCTGCCTTATGAGGCCTGCAACCTGGGGAGCGTCAATCTGGCTGAATTCGTGGATTGCGATGAGGCCGGTGAACCGCTCGTGGATTGGGACGGCCTGCGGGTGGCGGTACACGAGTCGACGCGATTCCTGGACAACGTGATCGACGCCAACAAGTATCCGCTGCCGCAGATCGACCAGGTGTGCAAGGCCAATCGCAAGATCGGCCTGGGGATCATGGGATTCGCGGACGCCCTGTACAAGCTGAACGTGCCGTACAACAGCGTGGAGGGCGTGGAATGGGGCGAGCGGTTCATGCGTTTCGTTCACGAGGAATCCCACAACTACAGCGAGAAACTCGCCGACGAGCGGGGCTGCTTTCCCAACTGGACGGGCAGCATCTGGGATACGAAACATCACCGTCCCATGCGGAACGCGACGTGTACGACGGTGGCGCCTACGGGCACCATCAGCATCATCACCGCGTGCAGCGGCGGGATCGAGCCTATGTACAGCCTGGCCTTTTATCGCAACGTGCTGCGCGGTCAGACCGAAGGTATGACGCCGATGGTGGAGGTGAATTCGATCTTCGAGGCCGTGGCAAAGCGTGACGGCTTCTATAGCGAGGGACTGATGGAGCGCGTGGCCACGGACGGCACCCTCGCCCTTATCGAGGGCGTGCCGGACCGAGTGAAGCGGGTGTTTGTTTGTGCGCACGATATCTCCCCGGACTGGCACATGCGAATGCAGGCGGCGTTTCAAAAACATTGCGACGCCTCGATCTCCAAGACAATCAACTTCCCGGAATCGGCGACGGTCGAGGACGTGGAGAAGATTTATCGGTTGGCTTATGAGCTCGATTGCAAGGGCGTGACCGTGTATCGCAACGGCTGCCGCAAACTTCAGCCCATGGCGCTAAAGAACAGCGATAGGGCCCAGGAGGCCGCTTCCGGGAAAATCCCGGCGACGCCGGCCTATCGACCGCTGGTTCCGGCGGTGCTGCCGGAAATTCAACCGGGTGTGCGCATTCGACAGCTCACGCCGTTCGGCAATATGCACATCAACATCACCGTCGACCCGAAAGCGGATCGAGAGACGGAAGTCTTTGCCCAATTGGGCAAGGGCGGCGACTTGGCCAACAGCGATCTGGAGGCCATCTGCCGCATGATCAGTTTGTGGCTAAGGTCAGGTGGTACGCTGGAGCACGTCGTGCGGCAGCTTCATTCCATCGGATCGAGTCTTCAGGTTCAGACCAAGGATGGAAAGATCATGAGCCTGGGCGATGGGCTGGCGCGGGCCTTGAAGCGCTTTTTGCAGGTAAAGTCGAAATTCGGTTTGAAGGCCATCCTGACGGGCGAGTGCGACCCGTCCAAGTCGAGCGAATCCGGCGGCGGAAACGGTAAAAAGAACGGGAATGGACACGAGGACGGGAACGGACACAGCAACGGAGTCAGGTCCGTTGCGTCAACTGTGACTTCATCTTCTGTCGCTAGCGATGAATCCGCTAGGCCATCGATCGGGCATTCTCGGCTTGAATCAGTTTTAGGATTCCAGTGGCAGCAAAGTCAGTACAAGGTAGTTTGCCCGGATTGCCAGGGACCACTCCGTTTTAGTGAAGGTTGTGTAACTTGCGACGATTGTGGGTACTCGAAGTGTTGATAATCAAGAAATGTCCGGTAAAAATGCGTTTACCCTGCTGACTTTTCCGTTTGGGGTGGTACAATATTTTTGAGTCGTGCCAAAGATGGGGGTCGGTTTTGGCCGATAGACGTAGACGAAACGATACGGCGAAATACGAAAACCAGGTGATTTGCCGATCGTAGAATCATAGGAGTCATTCGGAGGACGGCAATCCGTCAGTCGTAAACAAAACGGCTTCTTTCCCCTCCGGAAAGCACCGTCTCGCCTTCGGGTGAGCGGTGCTTTCTTTTTGGCGTACATGTGAACCAGCCGCATCCGCCGTCTTGTGGCGAATTCGTTGGTCGATTCAACAGGGTCTTGTGGGTCCTTGAACCCATGCTATACTTGTCGGTCTGTATCTTTGATGGATTGGGAACGTCCGGTGTTCGGCCGTTGATCGGCGCGAAGGGAGAATTGTATCGTGTCCGTGCGGATCAGACTTAAGCGCGTGGGTCGGCGACATCGGCCGGCGTTTCGGTTGACGGCCATTGACCAGCGCCGTCCCCGCGACAGCAAAGTCATCGAAGAGTTGGGAAGCTTCAACCCGGTTTTTCCGAAAGAGGAACAGCAGTTGCAACTCAATCGGGAGCGGATTGAGTATTGGTTGGGCGTGGGCGCGAAGCCCACGGACACGGTTCGACGGATGCTGGAAAAGCAGGGAATACTTCCGGTCGCCGGCGGGCAGACCGCGGCCACACAGGGATAAACGCCTTGGTTTGGGTGCTCCATGCGGATCGACGTGCTGACCTTGTTCCCCGAGGTGTTCGAGCCGTTCCTAGGCTCGAGCATTGTCGGTCGCGCCGTCCGCGAAGGCAGGGCCTCCATTCAGTGCGTCAACTTTCGCGATTTCGCGCGGGATAAGCATCGAACCGTGGATGATCGCCCGTTCGGCGGCGGGCCGGGCATGGTGCTGATGTGCGCCCCGGTGTTTGAGGCCGTCGAACACGTTGAATCCCAATCCCCTGATCAACCTGTCCGCATCGTTCTTTCCCCACAAGGCCGGAAACTGGATCAAGACCTCGTCGCCGAACTCGCGAAAGAGCCATGGCTGCTCCTGATCTGCGGTCACTATGAGGGGTTTGACGAGCGTATCGTGGGGGGGCTGGCGGCGCGGGAAATCTCCATCGGCGATTATGTCCTTTCGGGCGGGGAAACCGCGGCCATGGTGTTGATCGACGCCGTAGTGCGACTTCTGCCCGGCGCCCTGGGGGACGAAGCGTCTTCGCAGAGCGAGTCGTTTTCGGAAGGGTTGCTGGAGTATCCGCAGTACACCCGACCGCAGTCTTTTCGCGGGCTGGAGGTTCCGGAGGTTCTGCTGTCCGGAGATCACGGGCGGATTGCGGCGTGGCGGCGAGAGCAGGCGCGTGCCCGGACGGCATCGCGGCGTCCGGATCTCCATGGAACAAATGATTTCGAAAAAGAGGGTCTGACGACCGATCGATCCGCCGGGGGTCGAACGGTCCGGTGAAGGTAGGAAGGCATAGCGATCGGGCGAGTCCGCCGGCCACCGTCGCCGCGGCGCGACCGTGGTGGAGCATGAGCCATGAGAAATCCGTTGATCGAACAGGTGGAGAAATCGTCGCTTCGGAAGGACAGGCCCGAGTTTCGCATCGGCGACACGGTGGACGTTCACTGTCGGATCGTGGAGGGGGACAAGGAACGAATTCAGGTGTTTACCGGCGTGGTGATCGGACGGCGGAGCACAGGGGTGAATGAACGATTCGCGGTGCGGCGTATCGTGGGTGACGAGGGGGTGGAGCGGACGTTTCTGTTGCACTCGCCGAATGTGGTGAGCGTTCGGGTTCGCCGTCACGGCAAGGTTCGCCGCGCGAAGCTGTATTATCTGCGGCAGCGGGTGGGCAAGGCGCGAAAGGTCCGGGAGCTTCGTGTTTCCGCCAGGAAGGAAGCGGTGGTGGAGCCGCAACTGGCCGGGTCGGCGGCGTGAGCCGGATCACCTTCGCCTCGGTCGGCTGGGTGAGGACGCGGCGGCGCGGCATCTCCAGAGGACCGGGCACCGGATTCTGGCCCGGCATTTCTGCGGCGCGGGCGGAGAGATTGATCTGATCTGCTCCTCCGGGCCGATGTTGATGTTCGTCGAAGTCAAAACGCGAAGGGAGGATATCGCGGAGGAGCTATCCGAGGCGGCCCGGCTACCGCAGTGGGAGCGCATCGCGCGATCGGCCAGGACTTTTCTGTCTCATCCGGCGGCGAGAGGAAGGCCGTTCCGGTTCGATCTCGTTACCGTCTTGTGGGGGGCTGATTCCGATCCAATCGTCGAGCACTTGACGGACGTCTTTCAGCCGCGCTGGCGATGATTTAGCCTTCCGCCTTTTTGTCGTTTAACGGTTGTGATCTTGCCCCCCTGGAGCCAACTCGAGAATTGAGTAGCGATGCCGCGAGTGGGATTTGACGGAGCACTGGCGGGCGGCCGCCAGCGGTACCCTGTCGAGCGATTGACGAATACTGAGTTTTCTCTAGGCCCATGGGACTCATCGATTCACACGCTCACTTGACCTATCCGGAATTGTCTGGGCAACTGGCGGGGGTTTTCGCGCGGTGCGATGAGGCCGGCGTGGAAGCCGTCATCACCGTCGGCACCGAGCTGGATGACGCGAGATCGGCCCTCGCGCTGACGGACCAATATCCGGGTCGCGTTCGAGCGGCGGTCGGATTTCATCCCCATCATGCGGATCAAATCAGCGAAGTAGATCTGGGGGCGATGGAGTTGCTGTGGCGCGATGCGCGGGTGGTGGCGCTGGGGGAGATGGGGCTGGACTATCACTACGATTTCGCGTCGCGGGAGAATCAACAACGCGTGTTTGCGGGGCAATTGCGGCGAGCCGCGGCGATTCAGAAGCCGCTGGTGATCCATTGCCGGGAGGCGCTGGCGGACGTTGCGCCCGTGCTGGTTCAACACGGTTTCGAGGGGCGCCGCGTGGTGTTTCATTGTTTCACGGGGACGGCGGACGAGGCGGCCGAGATTGCGCGGCACGGATGGCGGATTTCATTCACCGGCATCGTCACGTTTCCGAAGTGCAAGGAGCTACAGGAGATTGCGAAGTCGTATCCAGGGGAAAAGCTGATGGTGGAGACGGATTCGCCCTATCTGTCGCCCGTTCCGGTTCGGGGGAAGCAGCCCAACGAGCCGGCGCATGTGGCGCACACCGGGCGATTCCTGGCCCAATTGCGCGGGGAACCGTTCGAGGGATTGGCGGCGCAAACGCGGGTCAATACGATCGAGTTCTTCGGCCTATGACGGTTCGAGCTCCGGCGGGAGTTGAGTCATCGGCGTGTGGTTGCAACTCGCCGGCGCTTAGCGATCTGCTTTGGCATCCGGCAACGCGGACGTTGGCCAGACTGTCGAGCGATCCGGTTTGACGGATCATCATTCACGGCACCGCCGCGAAGGGGCGGATGTTCTGGGTGAGGCTCTCCAGCGTCACCGGCTTCTTCAGATCAAGCGTCAGGAAGACGCCGTGGTTGTGGTCACTGGCCAGGATGATCATGCAGTCGTGAAGCACGTCGTAACCGGATTCCTGCGGTTGATGGCCGCAGAGGAAAAAATCCACATGGAACATGCCGCGCATCGTTTCCAGAGCGGCTTGGGTATGGTAACGACCCCAGACGAGGGAATGGGCGGATCCCCGTTCGCTGAGGTCCAAGGCCGTGGGACGGCGATCGAACAGCGTTGGGTCGAAGGCGGGGATTTGCCGAGGGGCGGGGAGCGAATGTGCGAGCATCACTCGATTTCCGGTTCTTCCGGCCAGCGGCCAGGAGCCGATGAACGTCAGAATGGCGGAAACGACGGCGTCGCCGCCCGCGCCGTAGGCCAGGTGCACGGATTCCTCAAAATCAACGGTGACGATCCGCCCGTTCTTGGTGATTTCATTCTGGTTGATCTGGGCGAGTTCGTGGTTGCCCAAGAGGAAATGAACCTGCTCGGGGAATTCGCACTTCCATTTGGCGGCGTCGAGGAGCACCTCATGGGAGTTATCAATGCCGTCGAGCGAGGTGACTTCCTCGTGGATGATCTCATGCAGAATGACGTGGCGTGCGGAGGCGAAGGGCAGATCGCAGAAGCGCTGTAGTTTATCGAAGTTCCGGCGGTGGCCGTGCAGGTCTCCGGTCATCACCAACTGGCCGTAGTCGGGGAAGGTCAGGAGCGATCCGGTCAGCAGGGGGTCTTCCAGGTTGAGCCGCGCCGCCTCCAGAAAGGTCTCGGCGGCGCGGGAGGCATCCATCATCATTCTTCCTCGACGATCAGCGGCCTTTCCGGAATCGGCTGCGGCGTCGAGTCCGTTTCCTGCCGTTCGCGAACCGAATCTCGAAACTTGTTCCACAGTTTTCTCACGACGAGCAGGCGGCCCATCACCTGTTTCATATCGGCGGGTCGATCGGCCGGCTTCTCGCTGCAACATTCCATGATCAGCTTGGAAAGCGCCAGGGGAATCTTATCGTTTTGTTCGTGCGGGGCAACCGGCTTGTGGGATTGGATGACGTTGGCGTTTCCCTGGGATTCCGAGCCGCGCAAGTACGTCGGAAAGGTCTCCTGGGTGAGCACCCAGTACATGGTGGCGCCGAGATTGAAGACGTCGGTGCGCTGATCGAGGGGCAGGCGGCGGACTTGCTCCGGGGCGATGTAGTCGGGTGTGCCCTGGATGCGCTCCTTGCGATGGCCCAGCTTGCAGGCCTGGCCGAAGTCGATGAGCTTCACCGCCCCGCCCTTGGCAATCATGATGTTGTTGGGCTTGATGTCCGTGTGGACGTATCCGGCCTGGTGCATGGCGTGCAGCCCTTCCGCGACGCGGTAGAAAAGCGTGACGAAGGAGTTGAGGCGATTGGGGAGGGCTTTTTCGAGGGTCAGCCCGTCGATGTATTCCATCACCATGACCAGTTCGCGGAGTTGGAGGCGCTTCTTGACGCGATGGAGGGAGAGATAGCGGCGCAGGGCGGGATGATCGAAGCGGCGGGCGAT
>Ga0214473_10008990_pt1 | contig 11816 bp, 18 predicted proteins | sample RVTome_7_FD_203509 | JGI IMG/M metagenome (GOLD analysis project Ga0214473, IMG submission 203509) | Soil microbial communities from uranium-contaminated site in the Upper Colorado River Basin, Wyoming, United States - RVT98D197 | ecosystem: Environmental > Terrestrial > Soil > Contaminated >...
GGCCGGCCCGTCGATGGATGACGAAGATATGTCTCCTGGCCAGGAGCATGGCCATCAGACGGATGATTTGGCTTCGAGATAGACCCGTATCCTGGCAAATCTCGGCTTGTGTCAACTGACAGGATTCCGCGCCTATACAGCGACGGGATATGGCGGCGTAGACCATCACAGCGGAAGCGGGTAGTGATTTATCGAGTCTGACGCGGTCATGTAATTTTGCGAATGTCAAGTCAACCCTACACTATTGGCATGATTATTGCTTACGTTACGAAAAAACCACATTAAAAGCCCGTAGCGCGGCGATCTCTGTTTTTGCGCCACTCTGGAGAAATACCCTGGCGATCTCGCGGCCATAGCGACGCCAGAAGCGGCCAAAGGGCTTATAACGCGATTTTTCCAAAAAAAAGCCCTGGGAATGTTCGTTCCCAGGGCGAATTTATCGCTTGTCCCCGCCAGGGGTTTAGGTCGTTTTTTCGGCTGTCTCCGCATTTTCTTTCGAGAGGTTCAAGGTGGCCACGATCTCGGTCGAGGTGATAGAGTTCAAGGCGACCTCTATGCGGGATGTGCCGAAAACTCCGTCGATGATCGAGATTGTCGGCAATTCTTTCTTCAGGCGTTCGGCCAAAGCGGCGGCGGCCGCCTTAGAGGCCTTTACCAGCTCTTCAGATGGGGATTGGGAAGCAGATGCTTCCGGCGCGGCGGCCAGGGCCACATAATGCACCTCGTAGGCGCCGAACCCGGAAAGCTCGACGAAAGCGTGATGGTCAAAATCCCCCTCGGGAACATAGGATATCGTGTGCAACGTCTGGCTGATACCGACCTCGGTGATGGTCAGCTTTTGGGCTTGCTTGATAAATTCACGCAGCGAGTGAACGGTCAAAATCATGTTTCCTCCTCGTTATTTTTCAGAGCCTTGAGAATATCGTTGACAAACTCCGGGGCCTTGTCGCGGCCAGGCAAGAGCGCCCGGCAGAATATCTCCAGCTGGGCTGGCGTGGTGGCCGCCAGGGCATCGATTTCATCGTCGGTCAAAAAATCCTGAGGTAGTTCTAAGATGTCAGAAGCCACCTTATCGGGCGGATCTCCGGCGTCCATAGCCTTAGCCACCATTTGGGCCAGGAATTTAGAGAATTCTACTTTATTCACATTGCCTTCCGGTTTTGGAGCGATCGCCCCGTCTGTTTTTGCCGGGGCCGCCGCGGCGGACTCTATCTGGCGCGGCTCGGTCTTGTCTCTCGGCCTCAAAATTATGGGCCTCGGTTTGAATAGAGGCAGGATCTCCGGGATGGCTGCTTTCAAGAGCGAGGCCCAGTTCTCCCCGGATCCATCGCTCATCTTGGCGACTTCTATCCCCTTCTGGAATAAGTTGACCATCGTTTCGATATTGCCGTTGCCGTTGGCCGGGCGGATTATCTCTGCCATGAGCTTCAATTCCTGCAGCCGCGACAAGGTGCTGTCGTTCGGTTTGCCCAGGGACGTGATCATGCTTTCCAGGCGATCAAGCCTCTCCTTCAGGCCGTTGGTTGTTTCGCCGGCCTTCTGAAAATCGGTCATGGTTATCCGGGGTTCCCCGGCGATGGAAAAGGTTTTCGCGTCGAATATGCCGGTTGTCTTATTCTTGATGCGCACGCGGTAGATCCCGCCGCCATGCTTGGCCGCGATATCGGCGATGTCGATCGGCCCTATATAGCGGTCGATATAGGCCGGTTGCTTGCTGGGAATCTCGGTCGGTATGGGCCACAGGCGATACAGCCAGGAGATCGAGTCGGTCTCCAGCTGCATCAGCCCGGAGATAGCCTCATCGAGCTCGTTAGCCTGAACCTCATACCCATCGGAAAGCGCGCTAGCTGGCCCCGTTTCACTGCCGGGTTGGATCCCGCGCGTCATTTCGCTATCGATCCTGGCCTGAGTCAGCCGCCCCGATCCTTTGCCACCCATCATTTTCCCTTTCTCTTAGACGGCCTGGTTAGAAGCCAGAGACCGCCTCCGATTACGACCAGGCCCAGTATTACGTAGCCAGATCCCTTTTTTTTTTCAGCCAATCGAACCCCGCCGTGATCCCGGTATAGACTCCGTGGATGCGGGCCCAGGTACCGGGTTTCTGGCGCGTATCGACGTGGATGAAGTTCTGTTCCGGGTATAAGCCAATTCCCTTGAAGCCGACCTCGCGGGCCGCCTGGTAGACCTCTTCGAGAGGCTTTCCAGGGAAGACGACGTCGGCGGCGTTGCCGTCTAAATGCTGAGACTTGTCCTTCCCCCCGGCCTGGATGTTTTTCTCCGGCGATCGCCAGGTCGAGGTGAAGACCGGTTTGCGCCGCAGTTTAGTGGCCATGGCGTCGATCCCCAGGATGAGAGCCTCGGACAGTTTTTCCCAGAAGGGAACGTCGCTGGCGTTGAACCAGTGAACGTATGCCCATTTACTCGAAGACATCCGCGACATGGCTATCTCTTTAGCCTGACCGTTCGCGAGCTAACCTTCTGCCCCGTCAGGTAGCCCGGGGAAGCCTTATAGCCCAACAAGACCAGCTGCACGTTGCGGAGCGTCGCCGAGGTGTTTTTTATCTCTATGCTCAAGCTGCTGTTGGGCGCTATGCGCGTCGGCGTCGGCAGATGATAAGGCTGTTTGCCATCGCCGAAGATGAGATCGGTTTTGACGAAGCCCTTCAGGATTCCCTTGCTCATGCCGGAGTCCTCGATCTTGACGGCCAGATCTCCGGCCGCGGCGCCGCCGTTGTAGAAATTCATATCGACGATAACGAAGTCGGCGTCGGCATCTATCGATATGGTTCCCGGCGTGGTAGCCGTGGCCGCTGCGGCGATGTCGCAGGGATAGGCGTAAAAGCGCAGGTTCGCATCGAACCCGGCATCCTCTAACCCCTCTATTCTCATGTTACCTCCTATTTGATTATTGAATGATCCACTATGGCTAAAATCTCGCAGGGATTGCCGGCCGTGGTCGAGAACATGCCGACGTATGTCTCGTTATACCAGCCGACCCAGAAGACGTCGTTCGATCTGGCGGTCAGGTAGACGAAATCGGGCACCTGGCCGAGGTTGTGCACCACGGCAATTCCCCCTACCCCCTGCGTGTTCGGGACGTATATTTTCGACCGCAACATTCATAGCCCTCTACTTTATCAACGAATGATCCTTGATGCAGAGCATCTGAAAGGGAGCGCTGGCAACGTCGGCGGCGATTTGAACTTGAGCCCCATTAGAGTTGACGAACCAGAACTTCGCGTTCGCCTTAGCTGTTATCAGGACATAATCCGGCTTGGTCCCCAACTGGTGATTAACCCATATTCCCAATTCGGGGCTGATGGCTGCGCTGGAAGCAGCTATGACCTCCCTCATCATCGATCATTTGATTAGAGTGTGATCGATTGTCACCAGGGCCTCGAACGGTGTCGAGGTCCCTGACGATTTTAGGTAAATGTTGGTCGCGTCCGGCGCAGTAGTCCAGTAAAGCGTCCCATTCGCTTTTGGTGTCAGCGAGACGAAGTCGGGGACCGCTCCCAGCGTATGGGCATGCGTCGTCTCCGTCCCGGCGGTGGCCGACGTCGTCCCGGTTACTTTTACACGCAGAGGCAATTTCCCTCCCGGTTAATGGTTGTTTTTTTTGAGCCTTCCGTTCCGAGTTACTGAACGGCACGTTCCAGTTTGCCTTCCAGGCAGACCCAGAACTTGACGGCGCCGGGAGCGGTCAGCCAGCTCATCTCGACCTGGAAATTTTCGTCGATCTCGACGTCTATGCCTTCATCGAGGCTGAAGATAGCTGCGGGATCGGCCACGCCGTTGTGATACAGCTCGACGGACGTTCCGGTGGTCAAGCCGTCCATGCCGCAGCCCGAGGTGATGCGCTGGATGGGGACCTGTAGATATGACTTTTCCCCGACCTTGATGTCTATGGCCCCGGACTTCATGAGGGCCGTCAACAAAGCCCTTGTTACATCGGGCTCGGCGTGCATGGTGATGGCCCGGATCTGGAATTTCTGTTTGCCCGGCAACACCCCCGCCGCTTTGAGGTTGGTGTCGGCCAGCTTCTTTCCGGCCTGGCCATAGGGAATCTGAAACAGCGTCGCCAGCGTATCCGACGCTCCGAGAGTGACCGAATCATAATAGATCCAGTCCATCCGCTCTTTAGCCATGGCTCCTTGTCTGTTCGTTACTCGTGGCATGATAATCCCTCCAAAAAAAAGTTTTTAGTAACCTTCCTCTTTGTGCCGGTTGACTACCAGCGCGAATCCCAGCGACGGCTTCCCCTGATAATCAGCGGCTGCGTGGCGATCGCCGCACGGCCGGGAAGAAGGGCCTGAACCCTGTTAAGCGGGACCCGGGCTTTGGTAATCGCTCTCTGGACTCCCAGGCCGGCTATCTGATCGAGCGGAGTTTCCTCATAATTCTGCCCTATCAGGAAACTCTCATCGCCGTCGCCCTCGGCCAGGCCCTCGACGACTTCGTAGTCCTGGCCGAGAGCCGCCAGCTCATAGTCGTAGGCGGTGAGCTGCTGATCAGGATAGAACCCCAGGCCCTTGACGGTGGCGGCTTTCCTCTTGAACCAGAAATCATCCAGCGCGGTGGTGACCAGGCTGACGGCGGTCCCCAGCAGGACATACTGACCGGCCTTCTTCTGTTTGAAGAGCATGGCCAGGATGACGTATAACAGCCCTCCGGTGGCCGCCTGGGCGGCATAGGCGATCAGTCCCTTGTTGCGATCCTTGACCCAGGGGACGAAGGTCGGCACCAACTTCGAGCCGACCGCCCCCAGGGCGGTGAAGCCGATGGAATCCAGGCCGATGGCGAAGCCGCTGGGGTTGCGATGCGCCCGACGCTTGCGATAAGTCCATTTCTTGGAGCTGAAGGAATAACGCCCCTTGCGACGCTTCCTGGGATTGACTAACCCAGCGATGGTCATCAGGTCGGGATTGCGCCGCGATCGGCGCGTGCGCTTCTTCGATGTGGCCTTTTTGCGGCGTCTCCTCTTGGGGTTGACGATGGCGATCAATTGTTTAGGCATAGCCCCTCCTTTTTTTTAACTGACAATGCCTTCAGGTTTCACTTTGAAATTTCCTCCGACGATGAAGAGCTTCTTGCCCTCGACGTCGCAGCAGAGTATCGGCCAGGGCTTCTTGAAATCGTGAATGTAGCGATGCAGCCGGCCCGGCTGATCCTTGTCGGAGTGATATAAGATCTCCCGCAATACGCCGATTTTAACCAGCGTCTTGGGGATGGACGTCTCTAATTTGATATGACTGACCTGGCTGGAATCGAAGCCATGAAATTCACCGAAGAGCTTCTTGCCTTTTTCGATGTTAGGCTTCTTTACTCTACCCATAACCCCTCGGATTTCATAGCGGCTTTCGTCGCCTCCAGGCAGCGTTTATTTGAAAGATTGCGTTCGGCCCTGGACACCAGGGCTGGATCGGCACTCATCAGGGCCTCGCGTAAGACGGCCATATTGATGGCGGTCTTCGAGCCGTATTTGTCGGCCAGCTCAGTCAGCTTCTTGGCTCCTATATCCGACATATCAGATTATCAACCCTTCCTGGATTTGCGCGCTACGAGCCTCTGGCGAAGCCTTTTCCATAGCTAAAAGGTCGTTTTGATTGAATTCGATGATTTGCTGGCTTATGCGCTCATTTCCGAGTTTGATATAGTTCGGCTCGATGTCGCAAGCCAGGAAGTTTCGGCCTAATTTCTTGGCGGCCGCCGACACCGTACCGGAGCCCGAGAAGAAATCGACGACCAGATCTCCGGGCCTGGTGGTGAACATTATGGCGCGCTCAGCGATCTTCTGGGCCATTTGATTGGGATGGGCTTTGAGCCGGGTCCCGGGCTCCAGGATCGTCTCCTCGGCGAACAGCGATCCGGCAGGCAGCCACTTGACGTCCATCCAGAGGTCGTTTATGCGGTCCCCATCGTCGGATCTGTAATTTTCCTTATACCACCAGTTCTTGTCGGGATCGCGGGGCTTCATCTCAGCCTCATAGTTGAAATAGGCTTTGTCCCGGTCTTTGGCGTAGAATAACAAAACCTCATGCGTGGTTAGAAACGATCTCTTCGTCGAATGACAGGGGCAGTAGAGAATTATCTGATTGCGATAGTCGAAGCCGCAGTCATCCAACGCGACCTGGAAATTCCCGCTGGTTTTGGCTGGACATTTGATAAAGATCGAGGCGCTGGGCTTTAATATGCGCTGGGCGGCTAAGATCCAGCTTTCAGCCCAGGCCCAATAGATTGCCCAGGGCTGGACGTTTTCGGAAAATCTGCCTCCCCTCGCCTTGATGTTATATTCGGGATCGGCGAAGACCATGTCGACAGAGCCCTCCGGGATCCTGTTGGTGAAATCAACCACGTCGGCCAGGTGAATCTTGTTCAGCTCAAGATCGGAGTTCATTTCTTGCCCATCGATTTGAAGGCGTCCTTGACCATAGGGAAGACCCAGGGGGCCACCACCAGGGCCAAACCGCCCAGGACTAAAAGCCGCGGGTCGAATCCCAGGAGCTTCTCGATCGTCCCTTTGCCTTCCTCTTTTTTCAAGATGTCCGCCGGCGCCTTCCCGGAAGCGACCAGCTCGAGCTCCTTAGCGTGGTTGAAGCTGTCTTTCAAGAGCGCAGCCGTTCCCCCCAGGGCGGCCAGGGCGGAGATGCCGACGATACCGAGAATAATCAGCGGGACTAGGCCCAGGCCGACGTCCTGGCGAACGTTGGCCAGGTAGTTGTGAATTTCGAGATATTCCTCCGGGGTGACGGCGTTCATAATAGAAACCAGTTTGCCGTTGATCTTGTCGCGCATCTTGACGTGGCGATCGCGCAGCTTATCCGGCAGCTGCCCGGCCTGGTATAGCTCCACCGCGATCTCATGGGCGCGCCGGAAATTGTCGATAGCCTGATTGAGGTTGGCCAGGTTCTCGCGGGCCTTCTCCTCATCGGATTTAGAGCTGAACGGCCAGAACCCGACCTCGCCTATGGTATTCGGGACGGGCCGATACCGGTCAGATATTCGACTACTTCTTAGATAAGCCATTTGTTTTAACCTCTTCTAACAGTTCGAGGTTCGACTTCTTGATCGACGACAGCATGCGCAGCTCAACCAACTTCTCAAGCGTGAAGCCGACGCTCATCACGGCCAGGGTCACCTCGCAGATCATCTACCGCGACCTGCCGGCAAGAGTCTGGGCACTATGAATATTCCCATCACGACCGCGGCGGCCAAGCCTATGTAGAGCGGGTTGCTCAATATTTTGGTGATTCCACCTGACCCGGATGTCGGCTGCATGGTGATTTGAGGGGCCCCGGCTGGCGAATTCGGGGGATTCTGGATGACGATATCCGGGGCCGGAGGCTCTCCAGGAGATCGAGGCTTCCCCGCGCTTTGTGCGGCAACTATGCCGGCGCTGACCAGCGGTCCCACTCCGGGAATAAATGCGGCCGCTAATGGCAAGGCCACCTTGACCGCCTTCTTGAGGGCTTTGAACAGGTTCCAGCCCAGATCATCGAGGCCCGCCAGCCCGGCCACGGTTATCTCCTGTTTGTATCCGGGCGTCTGGTCGATGACCTTGATGGCCTCGCTCAGGACTCTGATCGCCGGCTGAATCTGAACCGGCGAGAGCTCCTTCTGGGCCTGGGCGCTGGTCAGATAGCGCAGTTGCTCCATCAGCTCATTTTTACTCACCGCGCGCTTTTCCAGCAACGTCTTCATCTCAGCCCGGAGCGTGGCCGTCACGTGCGGGATCATGGCCTCACCCGGAATGACGATAACTTTTTTGGCTGGCGATCGCTCCGCCGGCCCGCCGGGACCGGCCGCGGCCAGGCCCTCTATTTCGTTTCGATACATATTCCCCCCTTCGTATGTTTTGCTATTTAAAATTACCGGCGATTCCCAGCCGACAAGCGGTGTCGGATTTGTGGCGTCTAAGGGAATCCACTCTCCGTCGAGATAGACTTCGATATAAACATGGTTGAAGACCTGAGCATTGCGCGAGGCTATCACCTTGAAGCGCGTCTTGTGGCCTAACGATTGTAAGAGGGCGGCCAGGATGATCGATTGATCGTCGCAGTCTCCGGCCCGCAGCTCTAATATGGCGTCGGGCGAATGAACGGTCTCCAGCTCATAAGGATCTTTGGTATAGCGGATATTGTCGGTGACCCAGTCGAATATGGCCTGGATCTCGCCGGCCCAGTCCCTGGCTTCGACCCCGGCCTCTTGGATGATCTCCAGGGCGGTAAAGCGCACCTGGCCGGAACGAAGCCCCTCTTGAACCAGGCGATTCATTTCGGCCACGGTGGCGTCGGTACCGGCCACGCCATCGGGTATTTGTCTCAAGCTGACTTTTCTCACCCTATAATTTCCTCATTCTCGGCGCTGAGGTCTTCACATGTATCGCTCGTATTCATGCAGGCTAGACAGGTTCGATGCTCGAACTCCTCATCCTCTTCTAATGGGGCTCCGCAATACTGGCACTCTAATTCAGGCATGATTGAGTCTCGATAATTTTTTCTGCAATCCAGCTGGCGACCGGAACCGAGACAGCATTTCCCTCCCCCATAAGTGCAAGTGATCTGGCGGTAGGCCCTGCAAAAACGCCGCCTGGCAGACAGTCGGGACATGACCCAGGGTAAGCAGGGAACCGATAGAGCGCGGATGATTCGCTCCCTTTTTCCATTCCGTCGCGTTCAGGGTATAGGTAATTCCATAGGGCCAGCCCAGAGATGCCCAATCTGCCGATGATAAACCAGCGGGAGCGTTGCTGGGGCACCCAGTGTCGGCTATCAATAACTCTCCCGGCAACCCCGTAACCATAGAGTTGTAATTCCTTTGCCCAGCCGCGGATGATTCGCTTATCCACGACGGGCTGTTCAACAACAACCCATCGAGGCTCGATCTCATGTATGATCCGCAGCATTTCCGGCCACAGGGACGGACGCGGACTTTTCGAGTTGAGCCGACCAACCAGCGACGTTCCCTGACAGGGCGGCCCTCCGGAGATGATATCCGGCTTTTCGAGATTGTCTTTTCCATAGTTACGAATGTCCTGGCCGTCCAACAGCTCCACCGTCCAGAGCGTTTTTATTCCGGCCTGCTCGAATCCTAACCTTAAGCCCCCGACCCCGTCGAATAAGCTGCCATGCGTCAACCGATCTTCCTTTTATCCCAGCCTGCCGGCGATGAAGTCATAGGCGAAACCAATGGCCATGCCCTCGATGCTCTCAGGGACGAAGGGGATATCGACATAGCTATTAAGGACGTTGACGACCGCCTCTTTGCGTTCGGCCGACGTGGCCGACATCCACAGCGGTATGGCCAGCGGTGCGCTTGAAAGAATCAGGATCAGGACGCGATAGATCGAGCGCATATTGAAACCCTTGAGTTTCGACAACTCCTGGGCCTGGTTTTCCAAAAAAGCGCCGAGTTGGTTCTCTAATAATTTCTTCGTTTCGTTCTCCATAGTTACTCCTTTTTTTATGGCATCCGGGGACCGGGTGACAATAGTTCCCGGTCCCCGGCGCCGACTAAGCCCTCGGGGGGCTTTGGTTTTCCTGCGGGACCGGGCAAGATCCCGGAGATCACAAGCCCGCCGTGACGGGCCGTCCCGGTCCCCTTCTAACAAAAGTGAACTTTTGAGGGAGACCGACCGCTAAGAAGAAAGGTACGGCCGGCCCCCCTCCGATATTTGATCCCAGGCCCGGCCTCCTGAGCCTGGGATTCCCTGCCTTGAATAAAAAAGCTATAGGGTCGATGTTGCGGGCTTACTATGCAGGCTTTTGCTTTGGATCGGTTTACACAAGATATATTATGTAAACATACGATCCAAAAATTATAGGCCTTTGCGACCCCTTACCCTGCCAACCGTGGTTGGTGGTTTTTTGGATCTTAAGTTGTCAAGGAACAGTAGCTTTAACTCTGCAATTTCACTTCGCAGAGATGCGATATGTCGTTCGAGTCGGTCAGCTTGGGCTGAGGTCGCGCGCTGGATTCGTCCGAGCTTAACCGCGAGGGCCGATTGAGATCGGCGTATATCTTCAAGCCTATGCCTAAGATCCCCAATATCAACCTGAGACCGTCGTTCGAGCCAGCGGATGAATGACTCGGCCTCGATCTGTATCCAGGCGTCCTGGGCCTCGGGGTTCTCTTTGCGGCAGAGCTTTTCATTGACGACGATCTCCCCGGCCCGAATGGCCTGGTAGATGGGGACCGGATAGGTAAAACCGCCGATTTTCATGGCCGCGAACATATTGATCCAGCGGCCGCAGCCTCCCAATATCGACAAACGCTCCTGTATCATCACAACTATAGAGCAACGTCGATCCCCCTCTGGATCCCGGGGAGGCCATTTTATTTTGGATCGTTCCCCCTCTATATTTTATACGCTCGGAGGCCATGAGCTATCTCAATAAAGATTCCTTCTTTTCATCTTGTCGCCAGACCGGATATGTATAGCCGAAAGCCTTAAAGTTAAAATTCTGCAAACCTGCAGTGTTATTTACAACATCTATTCTTAGTGTGTCGTTTTCAGTTAAGAGGATGGGATTTTCTCTCAGATATTCGAAAAAGTGATTAGGTTGCTTGATTTCTATGAGCGGTGATACGGCTTGGCCGTGCGAAAACAGAAGGATGTTGTTCTTAAAATAATAAGCCCAAACTTCATTTATTGTGTCAGTGTTACTGATCTCTTTTATAATGGCGATGATTCCCGGGGAAGGGGTATAAATAAACCAGTTTTGAGTAACACCTATAACTATATCATCCGTTTGAGTCAAATATAAATCGATGCTATCTACCGGCTTGAACAGGTGTGGAGGAAACGGCATATCAGACCTCCTCAATGGAGCCGAGCAGGCCGCCAAGCTCATGATCGCCGTCATAAGTAAGATTCTTAAGTGTCTCACGTATCGTCATCTCCGGCCCCCTCAAAATCGCCTTCGTATTTGATACCCTGCTGGCAATATCTGCCCCGCTTCAATTTTGTCAAGAACTTTTTTTCGCTACGTTATGTAAACTTGTCCGAATCGCGGCCCAATTGCCGCTTGAACGTTTCGAGGTAATTCCTTAATTCTGCGTCGATTAACTGGTATCGTTGACCCCCGGTCAAGAGGAAATCGTGGGCTACAAAAAAAGCGGTACCGGAGACGATTTTTCGGCCGATTGGTGATTGAGGGTTGAGTTTCTGGCCGGATGCCTCGATTATGCGAATAGTTTCCAGGTGGAGTTTCCGACGCATCTCGCTGTTGAATTGCTCGATGATCTTCCGGGTATTTTCCTTCCGATTTCGTTCGGCCTCCAGCTCGGCGTTGTGTTGTTTTTGCTCTATAGCACGCACATGTTTTTGTTTGGCCTCGTCCGCTTTTTCCCTGGCTGTCTTGAAGCCTCGGATTTTCTTCTGCCCGATGTAATTCGACCTGATCGCTTCCCAGAGCCAGGCGATCCGGTCATCGATTTCGAGGCCGCGCTGGAGTTTGAATTCAAGCAGGTCGAGGTTGTTGGAGACGGTTGGCCAGCTACAAGCTAAAAACTTGCGATCCGGTCCCCGTCCGGTGATTTTTTCAAACTTAGCGGCGGCGATCTTTTCTTCCGGCCAGCTGGTTTCCCCCTCTGCACTCCCCCTTCCAGAGACGTCGCCGCTAGTAGTCAGTATCTCTTCTCTCTCTTCCGGAGAGCCGGCCGGCGAAGTTTTGTAAGTTGATGATTTACCTTGAATTACAAGATTGTCTAAAAATTTGGAATGTGTCATAGATGCGACATTCACAAATTTGGAATGTGTCATAGATGCGACATTCACATTGGGAGCTCGCCTTTGTGAATGTGTCATTTCCCTA